>Ga0209282_1002004_pt1 | contig 11552 bp, 5 predicted proteins | sample Mtrugardesep15_FD_187529 | JGI IMG/M metagenome (GOLD analysis project Ga0209282, IMG submission 187529) | Root nodule microbial communities of legume samples collected from California, USA - M. trunc garden sep15 (SPAdes) (version 2) | ecosystem: Host-associated > Plants > Roots > Nodule...
CACGAGTCAAAATCCAAAAAACTGTTTTAGAATGCCAACATTGTTAATGTTCTAGACTATGCATACATACCCTTTTTGTTTGGCTGAATTTATTGACTACATTTTTTCCATTTTGTGTGTGAAATAATGATGATGATGATGATTGAAACTTGTCCAGTTACGTTATGCTGCTGGAGTCAAAGATATGCTTGAGAGGCACTTTAAGGGTGAAGACTTTCCTGAACAAAACTACATTGTGAAGGAGGGCCAATTGGCAAGCCAATACCGGTGAATATAGTATCGAAGAGTGGTTCTGACTTCCGAGTCTTGTGTTTTTAAGGCCAATGAATTACTAAATAAATATATCCGCGGCATTGTAATAATGTACTCAGCTTTGTTGAGGTTGAAACTTGTTTAATAAAACTGCAATGGACACAAGTATGATTCTTGTGTTTTTTTTCTGAATTTGAGTGTTCTGTTAGTAATTAGTGTATGTTTGAATTGAAATAATTCAACCTTTCAATTGAAAATATTTATCAAGGTTATCAACTCCACTAGATGTCATCATTCAGAAACTGTTGTCATTTATAACATTTGAATACTTTTTTATTTATAGGCTAGATAACTCATATCATTTCATTATGAATAATATCTTTCATACTTAAACATAAGGTCTTGAGTTTGAGGTTGGAACAAACTCAAAAATATGAGGATTAGCAGTATAATCCATGAGTCACACTACATTAACTTGCCTCCTAGTGAATTCCATTATAGAGTATGGGTATTAAACTGATCTATCTATAAATATGTGTCAGTGTCATTTTGGTGTCGAACACGGATATGTGCCGAACGTCAAACACGTTTTTGATCAGAAGTGTTGGTGCTTCATAGTCTACTACTTACTACTTTGGAATCTAGTTCAAAAATTAGACATGTGTCGAACATTAAATACGTCTTTGATCAGAAGTGTCGTTTTTGATCAGAAGTGTCGGTGCTTCATAGTCTACTACTTACTACTTTAGAATCTAGTTCAAAAATTAGACATGTGTCGAACGTTAAATACGTCTTTGATCAGAAGTGTCGATGCTTCACAGTTTACTACTAACTACTTCGAAATCTAGTTCAAAAATCACGTTATCAACTTCCAAATCTCTAATCCAAAAGTATAGCTTGCAGCAGCACTGTCTTTCAGCAATTTGAAGCTTGGACAAATTTTTATTATATAAATTTTTTTAATTGACAAAAATGTTATATATCTACTACTCAATGAGAAGTGTGATTTCTAATTGTATCATATAATAATTCATTCTTCCTAATTACAAGACAATTTACAAAAATGTGTTTGTCTCTTAATTTAAGATCCTCTGCAAATTTTTAGATATATTTATTACTTTTTTTCTGAATATATCTTATATAAAAACTACCAATTTGTCTTACAATATAAAAACTTAATATTAAATATATTTATACACAAAGAGTAATTTAGTAATATTTATACATATTTTTTTATTTTAATAAAAAAAATTAACAATATTTTCATTCTATATATTTTGACCCGTTCATTTCTTGGTTTCACTTTTCTTATTCAATTAAGTTCTCATTAATACTATAGAATAGATGAGTGTTACTCTTCTAACTTTCTTTCAAAAAAGAAAGATGACTCTTCTAACTTTTTTCTACTCTCTTTTTATGTTGGCTAAATTATAGTTATAATCTCTATTTTCACTTATGAAATTGGTCCCTCAATTTTAAAATCATACCATTTTGATTTCTTTTTTTATATTTTTGACTAAAAAAGAATGATGTGACATATTTTAGATGACGTGTTATATTATATAACTCGATGATGTGAAATTATTGATAACCATGAAATTACAATAAAATTCCATGATAATTCTTGTGCACATTTTGTTCTTTCTTTTTTTGGGCTATTATTACGCATGTTTTTCCTCAGAAGTGTTTGGTCCAAAAGCATGGTGTCTTTGGCATTACAAAGGCATTCAAGCATGATCCGTAAATACAGCATGATGAACTTATCTATATTTCCTTTCTTGTGTTTTAACTCTACATTTCTTTCTTCTTGACAATTTGTGAATTCTTTTCAATTTGAGTGAAGTTTGAAAAAAAAATGGTTTGTTTCCTTCCCTTTTATCTTTGTCTAGGATTAAGTTTGACCATATTAACGTATGATCGTTGAATTGATTGTCAAAACACTACGGTTTCTCATGTTCCACAGTCAAGTCCACATACATGTTTCCGTGCTACTTATCTGTACACCATAACATTTGTTGCTTAAGTGTCGGCAAATGAATGAACAGTAAAAATTTCTAGAAAATGACGTACAAGTGGAAGGGCATAGTTAGAAATCATATGCTCTTCTTTCTTTTTTTTTCTTTTCCTTTTTGTGTTTTTTAATTTTTAAAATTGGTAATATCCATGCACGAGGACACTTAGAGATGCCACATCAACCAAAATTGAGGGAGTTATCATGAAATTGCACAATTGAGAAACTTGAAGGGTTAAAATCGCCTAAAAGTCAAAATCGGAAAATTCGAAAACTTAGGGGTCAAGAGTGCAATGAAGCTTTAATGTTATGATTTACGGGTAAAGTTATTTTAGTCTTTCAATGTGTGAGGCATTATCTGTGTAATTTACAAGTTACTCTTTTGTGTTCGTAATTTTATTGATTAAATTGATCAACGGAAAACACATTCAAAGATTAAATTAACTAAAATGACTAACAAAACTTCTGTATATGTTTTTGTATTTTGATACATTAAACAGCGGCTCATACATTCAGATATCAAAATGACTGTGTTTTATGTATGTTTTGTTTTGTTCTTTGACTTTTCTTATACATTTATTATTGAGAATAGGCCTCTGGAGGAAAGAAGAAAATTGTAGGTGTGTTCTACAGGGGCAATGAGAATGCTGCATCCAATCCCAATTTTGTTGGATGTGTTGAAGGAGCATTAGGTATACGTGAGTGGCTTGAATCACAAGGACATGAATACATTGTCACGGATGACAAAGAAGGACCTGATTCTGGTTAGAATTTTGACAAATTAATCCACCCTCTTTAAACTTTATCTTAAAAGCTTCTGATTGCATTAACTTATGAACTATCTGTTACCAGAACTCGAGAAGCACATTCCTGATCTACATGTACTGATATCGACACCATTTCACCCTGCGTATGTCACCGAGGAAAGAATTAAGAAAGCGAAGAATTTAGAGCTGCTTTTAACTGCTGGCATTGGTTCCGATCACATTGATCTCAACGCTGCTGCTGCTGCTGGTTTAACCGTCGCAGAAGTCACAGGAAGTAACGTAGTATCGGTTGCTGAGGATGAGCTCATGAGAATTCTCATTCTCGTGAGGAATTTCTTGCCTGGTTACAAGCAGGCTGTTGCCGGAGAATGGAATGTTGCTGGTATTGCACATAGAGCCTATGATCTTGAAGGAAAGACGGTTGGAACGGTTGGTGCTGGACGAATCGGGAAACTTTTACTTCAAAGGCTGAAACCCTTTAACTGTAACCTTTTATATCATGATAGACTTAAGATGGAGCCTGAATTGGAGAAAGAAATTGGAGCTCAGTTTGAGGACGACCTTGATACGATGCTACCAAAGTGCGACATAGTTGTTATTAACACCCCTCTCACCGATAAGACAAGGTATAATTTAATACTATCATCAATCTATTAACGGTCTAGTTTACAAGATTATCCATGTCCATTTATATGTAAACTATGTGTCATACCAAGCAACGAGTAATTTTTTTTCTTTTTGTGATTCAGAGGATTGTTTGACAAAAATAGAATCGCGAAGTTGAAGAAAGGCGTCTTGATTGTTAACAATGCTCGTGGGGCAATTATGGACACACAAGCAGTTGCTGATGCTTGTACTAGTGGACAAATTGCAGGTAATTCTGAAACCAGCTGACATAAAAAAATTGTTTACGAACAGAACATAAAACGATGTTTCAAGTAATGTAAAACCTCAATTTCATTTGTGTTTCCAAAACAAAATATGAAACTATGTTTGAACTATGAAGTAATGTAACACCTGAGTTTTATCTTATAGGTTATAGTGGTGATGTTTGGTTCCCACAACCAGCTCCAAAAGATCATCCATGGCGCTACATGCCAAACCATGCGATGACTCCTCATATTTCCGGAACCACCATAGATGCACAGGTAGTTTATTTTTTGAGAAAATTACTCCATTTGTCCCTTATCTTAATTTCTAGTTTCGAGTTAGTTTTATAAACTTTTTTTCTCAGTTAGTTTCATCTGTTTGTAAACGTTAAATTTGAGTCACATCTTGCAACATCTACACGGAGAAATGCAAGCATGTCACATGCAGATTTGGATTGCCTGCATTTACGCACTCATCTTTGGCCGTTGGACCGAGATCGGACATTTCAGATTTGTATGCAGATTTTAATTTTTTAAAAATCTAAAGTATTGGGCTTGAGTTCTGGACCATTTGATATCGATCCAATGGCCACTGATGTGCTGACTGCTTGAATCATGAGATTGTGACTAGAGACACTCCAAATACATCACAGGCACGACCGCACGAATAAGAATCCCTAAACCTGTTGTAGAAACAAAACTGTTGATTAAAAATGAAAAACTACATTTTCTTGACATTGGCATATCTTTTTTCTTTAGCTAAATTCATTGACCGACTACATTTACTCCATTTTTTTTGCGTAAATTACTGATACTGATAATTGAAATTTGTTCAGTTACGTTATGCTGCTGGGGTGAAAGACATGCTTGAGAGGCACTTTAAGGGTGAGGACTTTCCTGAACAGCACTACATTGCGAAGCAGGGCCAAATGGCAAGCCAATACCGGTGAACGTAGTATCGAAGAGTGTTTCTGACTTCTGAGTCTTGTGTCTTTAAGGCCGATGAATTACTGAATAAAGATATCCGCGGCATTGTAATTGTGTACTTAGTTTTGTTGAGGTTGAAACTTGTTTAAGAAAACTGCAATGGACACAAGTATGATTCTTGTGTTTTTCCTGAATTTCAGTGTTCTGGTAGTAATTAGTGTATTTGTGTTTGAGTTAAGCATTCAGTTACCCTTGGTAGAATGTGAATCTAAACAATTCAGTCTTTGAATTGAAAATATTTATTATGGTTATCAACTCCACAAAATGTCATATTTCGAAAACTATTTGTCATATATACCTAATTTGAATACTTAAGTACTGAGTTTATGATGTTAAAAGAGAAAATGAGGTTTTAAATGTTTTTTTGGCAAGTTATGAGGCGGATCGTCCTAATAGATGGTTCACGGTAGATAAGTACTTGAAAATTGTTCAAAACTTAAACAATGACTAATGTTGGCCTTCAAAAGTAGAAGTTCACGGTCCTTTCAGTTGACAATGATCTCATTGTTGTCAGTTCGACAAATCCAAGAGAAAACATATACGAATACCTCAAAACTCACTTCATATTTGTTTTTCTTTTGTTTTTATCAAATTGATCTTGTATAGGTTACTTTCTCTATATTGTGAGAACGAAGAAGTGTGCGAACTTCTACTTTGATATGACGGCTTCAACTTCGATCACTTTCAAGTTTCGATACACTATGTATAGAACTTGCTGCAGTTTCGATACAAATAAATTACATTTGAGAAACTATTTTCTAACTTTGTTTTACACATTCATGTGCCTATAACCCCAAGTTTTACAACATCTAGTATGACATTCACTTTTTCTCCTATGAGTAGCCAAAAGGCTCAAACACTTGCTTTAGGAAATATAATTCCATTCAATGCATTATATGTCAAAAACAACACATGTTTCACTTAGCTAAGTATTACTATTTTGTTTGAGAAAGTTAAGGTCTTTCATTTGCATTTCAACAGCTTCCTTTGATAGAGGCTTAGCAGAATCTGGAATATAATCCATACCTCCATCTTCTACTTTTTCTGCCATCTCTTTAACCATGCGTCGGATCTCTTGTTTTTGAACTGATGGAAAAACTGAACTAAGTATTGTACTCAGCAACCTCTCATCTTCTGTCTCTATAGGATCCTTTCCGAAGCAACAAACGTAGATTGCATCAAGAGCCTTCTCAACTCGAACCTCCATCGGAACAGTGGGAGGTGCACCTTTTTGCCTTGCCCTTCTCTATAGTGTTCAACATAAATTTTCCAGATGTTAGAATAGGAGCATATAGATAATCAACATAGTTAAACGCTTATAGCATAAACACATATCCTATAAGTGCTTATGTTTAAGCTATATTTTTAACCAAAAGGTAAAATAAAGTCAAACTGTTTTCATATGAGTTATAAGTTGTTTTCATAAACTATCTTGGAGAGCTTATGAAAATATGGTGAAAACAGCTTATGGACATCTCATAAGTTGTTTCCACACGTTCTCTAGAACAGTTTCACAATCACAAATGCTTATGTCAGTAGATAAACTCAAACAAGTCAATCCAAACAAGCCAAAAGAGCAGGAATATCTGTCATACATCTTGGAATTGCTTTTCTGATTATGAATCTATAAAGTTGATTACATATAAAGCAATTTTCATTATGCGAAATGGATGAAACTTTATCTAGGAAAATTCATTACGATTGGGGATTAATCAAGGAGCATCCCAATCTTTAGATCATTCCTATTAGTTACAAATGAACATCTTTGCTATGCCAACATGGTTGGTACTTGACTTTTTGAGATGCCTTGAATTTTGTATATGTGCCGATCCAGAATTGAAATTCAACACGATATTTTGGAGCTCGAAATTTTGAGAGAAACCATACTATTTTTTTCTGGACTAAGTTTACACTAATTTTTTGTTATTTTTCCTTTATTTTAATCTACTTTTAGGGTAAAAAAATGACTCACTATCTATTTGTTTTTCCATAGTCTACAAATCAAATATACGTTTGAACAAAAGCAACAAATTGTGTTTTTAACAAAACTAACGTTTAGAATGATTGTAAAGCCAAGTAAGAATGTACACAAACATGTCATCTTTACTGATATAGTTTCTTTTCAAATGCAACATGATACTAAAACTGAGTAAAGCTTTCAGAGATGGAAAATAACCTCTCTTGCTTCATCCATCATTGCTATGAAAGTCTGTTCTTCAAATTCAATGTCGTTCGAGATCCGAAGCCTTCCGACTCCTTCCAAAATCTCCTCAGTTTTGAGAAGACCTGCACCAATAGCTGCTAGCCAACAACATAGCAGAACATAGATAGGATCCCCTGCCTGATCCCCTGCCTACACACAACAAATTAACGCCAAGTTAGACACACACATTCATACTCATCCATTTCTATTTTAGCATATGAAAACAAAAATCTAATGCCACAAAAACTATTTCAAGAACAAAAAGGAAAAGAAACAATTGATTAACCTTCATTCATTGTAAGGTTAGGTTGAATTCACAGCTTGAAATGACTCAAACTAGTCTCATTAAGTTTGATAACTACAAATACCAAGATTCATATTTGATTGTGGGGTGGAAATTAAACAAATAATCATCAACTTAAAGCTTATATAGTTTGAGTTTTGAGCATGAAATCAACCTTATTTAAGTATATTTAACTCTACAAAAACTTAAGATGCAGAATTAGATCATAGGGTGGTAGTTACATAAATATAATCCGTTAAGAATTTGAAAGCAGTGATGAAAACTGGTTGCAGCAGAAGTTCCAATTGTAGAAATTGAATAAGGGAAGAAATGGAAAGAGGAAGAACACAAGATTTATCGAGGTTCGCAGCAGAGTTACAAGAATATACCCAGCTCGAGAGATCCCTCTAATGCTCGCTTGATTTCTCTCTATGATCATGAAAACACTCACAAGTTGTTATGCTATCACCTAGCATCAAGCTATGACCTATATAGCTACCCAAACCAACTCTATTACATTCAGTTACAACTAACTACTAACTGTCAAAACAGAAAACACATTCAAAGGTAGCTATCACAAATCACAATAGCTTTACATTTTAGGCATAATTATAGCCATGCGCCTACCTTAATCAACTATAAGGTTACAAAGATTAAATTTTGAGCATGAAATCAACATCATTTAGGTATCAAACTATAAAAAACCCAAGATGCAAAATTTGAACTTGGGGTAGCAGCTAAATAATCCATTAACAAAAGCTAACCTTAATCATATTATAAGGGTTACACAAAGATTGAATTTTGTGCAAGGAATTAACTTCATTAATCAAATGATACGACTATTGAGCACAGAGTTCGGCCAATTGTTATATCGTGTTATTTTGAGCACGAAATGCTAACCTTATCAAATGATACGACTATGGATCATAGAGTTCGGCCAATTGTGCTTATATCTCTTACAACACAGTGACTGTTATACTTTTCTATTATGTAGTGATTTATGGTTACAAAGTACAAAACTTTGTTGAAATACTACGATCCAGTTTACAAATTTACCACTGGACCATTCCAGGGGGTTTCACCCCACACCCCCAACCCTCCTAGTTGATACCCAACTAACGAATGCACCACTTATTAGCAAATATAAGCCATAATCAACGGGGTGGCAGCTTAAACTTTCATTCATTGACAACCTTAATCTGTCAATTATAAGATTACAAAGATAGAAATTTGAGCATTAGTGAAATCAATCTCATAAGTCATAAGTGTATGTTTGATTTCACTTTTAGAGGGACCAAAATAGATTATATAAGTGTATAATTCATGTTTGATTGCTCTAGAGTAGAATTGATTTCGCCTCCAGAATTGATTATACTTGAAGCTAAAAATTGAAGTTTTTGAGTATAAGATTAATTTTGAAACTCAAATTTGTTGCTCAAGTCATTGTTACATAAATGTATTCAAACATAAATCACTTTACACTCAACTCACTATTAGCCAAAATCAATTTTACAAAATCAATTCACTCAAAATCAATTTTTGTCAACTCAAAACCAAACATGCAAAACTTCAGAAAACCCAAAATGCAAAATTACCTTAATAAAATTAGAGTTTAATGGACGTGCAATCATGGTGTAAAATAGTTTTACACCGTCATCCAATAAATTCGCATTATCTTGCCATGTAAGTATAGATTACAATTTCTAAAAATAACTACCCAATTCTCATTTCTAATTGGACGTGAGTGTAAAACTAGTTTACACTGACAGTGCATGTCTCATTTTCTCATAAAATAATAAGGTTACAAAGATAGAATTTTGAGCATGAAACCAACCTCACAAGTCAAAAACATACTCTAGAAAACCAAAAAATACAAAATTTAATGAAGGGTTATGAGCAAAAACGAATAATTACCCTTCCTCTTCTAGCTTGAAACTGATAAAAAGCAGTAGAATCAGTAGCAGTACAATTTTTACCAACCCTTCTTCTAAACTCAGCAAAATCAATAAGATCATTACCAACACCACCTTCATCACTCATAATCCTAGCTAAAAGACCAACAACAGGAAGAGCACCAATAACTTTGCTAACAATGTTTGAAAATGAGTTTGGATTCTCCATGTAAGCTTTAATGGTGAAATTTGTAGTAGCTTTTGAAGTTTGTTGTTTTGTTTGGTGATGAACATGGTGGTGGCTGTGGAAAAGAAGTGATGATGAAGATGGTGATGTGAGTTTGGAGAATGATGAGAGGTTGAAGAATTGTGAATATGATGATGAAGATGAAGTGAGGTTTGTAAGTACCATGTTTGAGGTTTTGTTTTTGTTTTTGAGTTTGTTTCTTAGCCTCTCGTTTATATATGTTTTGTTATCTTGTTGGTATGGTTGGATTGATTGACCATTTGAAATTCATTTCATATAATTTTCTTTTTTCTATCATGATATTTGAGAATTGAGATAACGCAAGACATTAAATATGAATATATTAATGAGTTTAATTTAGCTGATAATACGTGGAGTTGAGGTTTGAACTCAAACAATTCACTTTTTCATATTTAAAAAGTGTGAATTTTAGTCACTGAGCATATATATATTTCGATATTTGTCTCTTGAGAGTTCACCTGATTGTAGACTAAATATTGCGCCTTGAAGCGCTTGGTTTGAGACTTAGCATTTTATGAATACAATTTTGGGATAATTAAGTTTTGTGCCCCTATAAATATCTTGAGTTTTGTTTTTAGTTCTTATAAAAATAAGGGAAATGTTAACTAGTGCACCGAGAACACTAGTTAAATTAACACTTTAAATAGTAACCTTTTATAAAAGTTTGTGTAATCAGTGCATTGGAAATTGAAAACTTTGACATTATTAAAGAATAGTTATTTAATTCAGTATGCTTAAAAAGTGTCTCGAAAGCACTCGTTAAAAAGACTCGGAGGCACTCGTTAACAAGACCCTAAAAATAAATCACATTTCGTACTCTTAAAAAAAACTCCGTTAGTATTTTTAGTCCTTACCATTAAATGAGATTAACACGGATTTTAACATAGCATATATTTAGATTTCAAATTTAATTCATGAATTTCAATAATTTACATTTTTTTCCTTTGAAGAAAAATGTCACAAAAGAGTTTTGTCTTACATTAGTCAATCTTACATTAGTCTACAAGCTCATGTACGAACAACCTTATTAATATGTTTGTTGATATCTTGTGATTTCTCCAATGCACCTAGAGTTGTGAAGATCCAAGATCAGACTATATCAATAACAAAACAAAAATGAGTTGTATAGAAAGGTTAGGTTACCATGGCTTGTGACATGTTCCAAACAGTCATACATACCTCAAAAGATGCATAAGTCTCATTCTGCTCCATAAAGATGAAGTAAAAGATAACATCCTAAAGTCATACATACCATAACATTATGAAGTTGTGAATGTTGAATTAGAAAATCAAAGGACGATTCTATAACATACTTTATACATTGAGAGATGTGTCCAATAGTAATATGAGCCTTCCTATGATAGAACCAGGTGGATATTCCTATAGGATAAGGTGGATTACCATGAAGAAACTGTGCAGAAACAGTTAAACCATAAAACTGCACAAGCTTGGGGTTTCTAGTGTTTATGAGATTTGAGAGAGAGGGAGAGAGAGGTTACTTTTTTTTTTATTCAAGAGAGAGGTTACTTGTGATTGAAGAAAAACTGAATCTATTATTATGAATGAATCTTAACATATTTGCAACCATTGAGAAGCTTATATACAAAGAGGTTTTGTAACAAACTTCTCTAACAAACTAAAACTAACTCTCTAACTTGGTTAACAAGCTAACCACAGTTAGTTACCCTAAACTCTAGGGTTTATTCTAACTAAACTGAATTTAACAATCTAATAAACCTCCTAATTCATTTAGTTAGAAGCTTTTGCCATTCCCAGCTTATTCCTCAAGTGCTCAAAGCAGGTGGTTGTGTGTTTCTAGTTGGTTGATAAGTGCTCAAAAGTAGTATATTTCATGTGATAATTTAGGCATTTTAGTAACTTGTTTTGCAAGTTGGCTAAGGAAAAGCTATGATTTGTTGGAATTTTGCCTTTATGCTTTACATGCCTTACTCTCCTCAATTTGTGCAGGAAGTAGACAAGCAAGGACCTAGAATTCATCTGAGTCAAGCAAATCTCGCTT
>Ga0209282_1002006_pt1 | contig 11547 bp, 6 predicted proteins | sample Mtrugardesep15_FD_187529 | JGI IMG/M metagenome (GOLD analysis project Ga0209282, IMG submission 187529) | Root nodule microbial communities of legume samples collected from California, USA - M. trunc garden sep15 (SPAdes) (version 2) | ecosystem: Host-associated > Plants > Roots > Nodule...
TTAGCAATGGGATTTCAATATAGATTACTTGTATATGTGAATTTGTTTTGATACTTTAGCAGATTACTGTTATTAGGAAATGTTATCTAATGTGATAAGATTTCGTTGTTGATGATAGTGTTGTTGCAATATTATTAGGAAATGCAATGTTTAGATCTAAATACTTCCCCTGGGCATATATATGTATAGCAGAGATAGTATAGGTTAGGATATAGAATATAGAATATAGATTATGTTAGAGTAGTTAAGAGTTAGTTGGATGCAGATCCTCGGCAGCCAACATATCTACAGCAAGCTCTGCACCATAAAAAATCAACCTTACCTAACCTAAAGTGTAATAGCAGAAAACAGTTGATCCAATGTTCCTTTTTTCACGCTTAATCACTCTTTTAGTTTTCCAGAATCATCCTGCACTTCACCCATTCTGCAATTACACTAATTTCTACTCTCAAGTGAATAATCTTTACACAGTAATTTATTATTTTTAACCTTATATTTGGTTCTTCTCGTTTTGTTAGTTACACTATTTCTTTGGTGCGGTGGTTATACAAAAGCCAAGTTCATGACCATTTCTCTTTAGAGAGAACATTTATTGAGAGTTGGATTATTAAATCTAAGAAAAAGAGATACTGGAAAAAACAATGATGAAAGTGAAACACTCAACACACAAAAACAATGGTAAAAGATACCGTGTGCGAAAAAAAATGATTCACAGCAGTTTTATTTTTATATTTTGGTGAAAAATCTCATCCATTTGATTAATTTATTGGTCAGCAGTACTGTAATTTTTTTAACAGAAAAACAAACTTTAGCTACAAAAGATAGAGTGCACTCATATGTTCCATGACAGATATCCGAGTTCTGAATCATTTCTATAAAACCCGTTACCTTGTCATACACAATATTTAGGTGGCAATTGTTGTGGCCTTATATGATCCAATTATTTTGCCACATATTTTATTGTTTTGGGCTTATATGGATCGCTTAGTTGAGAGCACAGATGATTCTATGAAGGCCATTGCTTATGCAGCATACTGGAAATTGTAAAAACCTTTATTTAATACATATATTTTAAGTATTAATGAGTTGGACCGAAATGTGGTTTATTATAGAACATTTTTTCGTAAACTGATCCATGTAGCCGACCCCACTTAGTGGGATATGGCTTGGCTGGGTTGTGGTTGTTGTGATACATATATTTTAAGTGAAATCCTGTGATCCAAAATGGGATCAAGGTGTTAGGATATAGAATACAGGATAATTAGAGTGGTTAAAGAGTTGGTAGAATTTAGCAAGCTGATAAGTTAGTTTGGTGATTGTTAAGAGTTTTTTTTTTTTTTTTTGTTATTCGTAGTCTTTAGATAGCTCTCAATTGGTAGAGCCGTCGAGGGGAAAGATAGCTTTGAATAATTAAATTTTGTGACTAGAGAATTATCTAGTGTGATTGTGTGAAAGGAGAGTGCTCTTTTGGGGTAGCCTTGCGTTGCGTATACCTTTGGTATAAAGTTTATTTTCCTTCAATAATATCATCACTAGAGGTAGGGGAAGGGCTAGAAAAACTATAAGAGAAACTATTAAGAAGGATCTAGAGATTAATGAGTTGGAGAAAGACATGGTTTATGATAGAACACTATGGCGTCGTTTGATTCATGTAGCTGATCCCACTTAGTGAGATAAGGCTTGGTTGTTGTTGTTTGGTGTAATATCATCTTTTGAATTTGAAACTAGCTGTAACTATTTCTCCGTTATGATTTGTTTTTTAGTTTGAAGTGACAATTCATTTTGACTGGATTCAAAAAGATTAGTGCTATTTAATGTATTGTTATCGCTACCACAAGCGTTACTTATATTTTGCTTGAATCTGTATGTGTGCACAACAGTACGGTAACTGCAATAGCCTATATAGTCTCAAGCTGCTGGCAGTAGTTATCTTCGAACTGCATTATGTTTTTTTTTGTTAGATAAGTTATGCAAATGACTTAGTCTTATGTTTGTAACAGACCTATGATGACTATCATTACACACTATAAATACAACTTGTACACTCTCTTTTCAGTAAATCAATAGAATATCAAACACACTGAAATGTTCTCTCTAATGTTCTTAGTTTTTTACCTCAATAGAGTCTATTATTTGTGTTTCTTCTTTCCTTGTTGGCTTGATTGAACATGAATAGTTTGGTTGAAGGTTAGTCTTTTGGTTGCTCTTGATGTTTCTTTGAAACGGGATGTCTCACTTGATGCTCCCTTGGCATTTTTTTTTAATCTGTTATTATGGAAGATATTAGAAGAGAACACTTTCTTTTTATTTGAGAACAAGGTGGAAGAAGGTTTCACATCCATAAAATGTATCTGACATCTAAAACATTTGAATATGTTTTTATACCACTATTCCAAGAATTCTTTCTTGCTCAAAGAAAGGATCCTAACAAAGGCCTGTTTGGATTTTGGATTTAATTTTTTTCAAATCCTGTACTGTTGTAGGTGGCAGAAATGGTATTAACTGAAGATTCTTTCCAAGCAAATATATCTGACTACTCTAGGCTTATTGATCTGTATGCTAAAGAGAACCGCATTGATGATACTGAGAGGATGCTTGAGAAGATGAATGAAAATGGTTTGCAACCAGATGCTTCAATAGCCAATGTGATGGTCCACATGTACAGCAAGATAGGAAATCTTGAACGTGCAGAAGAAGCATTTAAAATCTTGAGTAGCCTAGGTTTCCAACCAGACACGAGAGTCTACAACTCAATGATCATGGCCTATATAAATGCTGGTGAACCTACAAAGGGTGAAACACTGATGAGGCAGATGGAGACGAGAGATATTAAGCCTACAAAGGAAATATACATGTCATTGCTCCGATATTATTCTCAACGTGGCGACATTGATCGTGCCTCACGAACTTCAACATCTCTGCAGTTTGCAGGACACCCGCAGACTATGGAAACATGCACCCTGCTTATTGAAGCAGCAGCAGTTGCAGGTGACCTAGATAAGGTAATCTTCAATTTTGACCATATGGTAAAACTTGGGCATAAGCCTGATGATAGATGCACTGCTGCCATGATTCGCGCTTATGAGAAAAAAAATTTATTGGACAAGGCATTGGATCTTCTTATGACGATAGAGAAGGATGGGTTTGAGCCTGGGATTGTGACTTATTCTGTTCTTCTGGACTGGATGGCTAAAATGCAGCTTGTCGATGAGGCTGAACAGATTTTAAACAAAATTGCTCTGCTGGGCGAGGCTCCTCCTTTTAGGGTTCAAGTTAGTCTTTGTGATATGTATGCAAGGACTAAAATAGAGAAAAAGGCCCTTCAAACACTAGGCGTTCTGATAGCTAGGAAGGAAGAATTACGACCAAATGAGTTTGAGAGGATTATATCTGGCCTTATTGGTGGTGGGTTTTTGCGGGATGCACAAAGAATGCATGGGATTATGGAGGCACAGGGTTTCAAACCATCTCAACAGCTTAATTTAGCCCTTAAATCTGGCCGCTTACCATTAAGTATGAGGTAGTTTAGAGGTCATGAGTAGTGAGTGCTGTGTTATTCTTTCTTTGTCAAGTGACCAACAAATGTACTGCTTTATTAAGGGAGACACGGTCTGATAGATTGACCATAACATGTAACCAATAAAGTATTTTTAGTTTATGCTCGATAAGTTGTTGGTTTCTCAATTGTATCATGTTTATGAATTTTGCCATGGTTGCATGTTTGCAAGTGTTCGGATTACACTGATTTTTTTATCTTAATATTCTTTTGAACCTAGTCTTTTGTATATAGTAGATTAATTTGATTACACATTTTCTTATTCGTGTATACAGTATCTTTTTTGACATGTTTTGCTCTGATGCACTTTGTTCTGATTTTACCTTGAGCTGTCTAAGAATTTGGATGTTTGCATGTAGAGACTTCTGAAAACATATTTTAACCTATCTGTGTATCAGTCTATATGGTTTGCAGGTGTTATTTATGCTGATGCTATATTTTCTAAACTTCTTATTGATATTCTACTTATTATAAGCTGTGATGACCACAAACTCCCCATATCTGATGTCATTATTTCTTTTTCTTTTTTTCCATTTTCTAATTTGATAGTTAAATTTTTGTGTTTCCTTGCTTGCTGTTAACCTCGTTATTTTGATTAAAGTCTGGCTAATTATGTTAAAACTTGCCCTGCAGACTGGTCAAACTCTAAGATTATAAACTCCCCTTATATTTTAATGACTTACTTGTCTTAACTTTGCAACAGTTCTTGAAAGGGGTAAGTAAATGAAGAAAGACACTTTTTGATTGGTTTTACGGGGAATATCTGAACCTGGTGGGTCATAATACCCTTTGCAAAACTTACCAACCAAAACAAGAAAATATCACACTTTCCAAAATGAAATTTGGTTTCGATAAATGGGTGTATTAACTAAAAGAAAGAAAGAAATAATAACCAGGTAAGGCATATCCTTTCCTAAGAGACAAGAAAAAATAATAGGTGGCAAACGGTCGATTATTAGAATATTAATGATATAAGTAAGAAAAGAACCCAAAAGACAACTTTTTAAGGGAATCAGTGTGAAATGTTCCAAAGGAAGCAATAAGAAATTGTGAGCTCAAAGTAAAACATATATAATGAAAGCCTCATCATGCATGCAAGGCATAAAATTTCAGTCATGTATATATAAAAAGAATAAAAAGAATCACATTATGCAACATTACATTTAAACAGAAAACTAGGAAAAAAAAATTGATTAGTAGGAAAATAAGAACATCAGGAAAAGAAAAACAACATCCTCTTGTGTATTCAAATATCAACCAAAGCATCCATGGCACAAAGAAAGCCATCATTTCGTTTTAGAATCCCTTCTTGGCTATCAGGAACACCTGAATCAATGTATCACCGTCCGAAAGACGCATCAAAATCAACCACTCGTTCAAACACAAGTGTTCCCATTCAAAGACCATCTAGGCCTTCTCTCATAACCCCTGCAGAATTATCTCCTAGTCCTACCAAAACTGAAGAAGCCGCTACAATTGAACCTCAAAACCATTCACCGCCTCATCCAGCTCAGCCAACACCATTATCATCGTCAGTGTTTGTTGAAACCACTCACTCAAAACCACCTTCTCCATCAACATCTCCAAACCATGTCAACCCTCCACCACCATCATCTCATGAGGCATCTCAGGTTCATGTTGTCTCAACTCAACCTCAGTCTCCCTCTCATCATGACACCATGAAGGTGCCAAAGTCAAATTCTTCTTCTGCTGAAGAAAGCACTCATCCTACATCACCCCGAGTTTCTAAAATTGAGCCAGCTTCTCGGCATCATCCACCACCGCCTCTGACCCCAGAGCAAAAAAATGAACATCTACCATCTCCTTCGGATATAGAGCAAAAAAATGAGCATAATCCACCATCTCCTTCGGATACAGAGCGAAAAAATGAGCATCATCCACCATCTCCTTGGACCTGGACCCCAGAGCGAAAAAATGAGGTGTTAAAGGCTAACCATGAAGAAAACACTCTGCATACATCATCTACCTCGCAAGAAGAAAAAGGGAAGATGTCAGTGTCTGATCCGGTTCCAAGTGAAGCGGAACCAAAGATGAAGTCACCATCGAAAATCATCCCCGTGTCACAACCAGAGAATCTTTCTAAGCACACAAAAACAAAATTAGATGAGGAAATATCAATCTCAAAAATTACACCAAAGTCCCCTTTGGAAACTCAAAGGAAGTTTCATCAATCTAAAGAGAAAGAGAAAGAGAAAGAGAAAGCTATGCATGAAACCAAAAAAGTAGGAAAAGCCAAAGACAAAGATAAAAGTACTAGCCAACCGAATCAACATGCCAAGGCATCTTCTTCAGGCACAAAAGATAAGAAGCATCATGGTGTAAGAGAAACTGTAGAGAGAAAGATAATGTTTTCCACATCAAACTCTAGTGGTAAAGACATATCACACGAAAGAATTGTCCCATCAAGCGAGGAAAGGGAAAAGGAAAATGAAAAGGGAAAGGAACCAATGCAAAAAGGTATCAAAGATGATATTACAAAGTTTGTTCATAAAATATCAGCCTCAGTGCAACCAACACAACATATGGAGGACAAAAAATTCAGTGTCATAACACTGACAGGTGACAATAGAGGAGCCACAATGCATGTTGGTTCTGAATCAGATAAGAAAGAAGGGTCAATCCACATTCATAGGGCCTACAAGACTGAATCTGAAGAGAGCATTGATGTGACAACAGATGGAGAAGGAAACAATAACAACGAGGAAGAAGACTCAATGGAACATGGTGAGGTTGGGAAGGCTTATGTTAACAGCAACATACAAAGTATCAATAATTCACTCATGTTTCATGGTTCAATCAATGAAAGAGACCCTGGAGTTCAAGTTACACTTCCACAAAAGCCTGTAGAAACCACCAACCACGACGATAAAGACACTCGCAATCGCAGGACTGAGTTTAACATTAGTCGGTCTCAGAAGTCAACGTTCCAGCCAACAGTTCGCCGTTATGGTCGCAAGTTCAGTTGTGGAAATAACAATGAAGACATTGAGATTATGTGAAAGAAGAACAAACAGCATATCTTCCCTTGTACTGTTGTACACCATAAAAATACATCTTGTACAGAAATATTGCAACTTTTAAATATATAAGAAAATAAGATTTATAGTATTTAGCCACTTTCCACCATGAAAGTGTTGACAACATCAACAATATATAATATGATTTTTTTTCCTTTTTATTATGTGCAATGCCATTTTTATTTTTAATTGTTCATTTACATTACAAGAAAATATATGCTTGAGGAAATTAACAAACTTCATTGCACATTAAACATTAATCCTAAACAGCTAGCATTACACAAACTTGGGCCTTCAGGGTGAAAAATGAGTGTTATTTTGTGCAACATTTTCTTAAGGAAATATTTACATTTTAATATCATTGAAGATATAAAAGGAGTTATCATTCACAAGCTGGTTTTGTGTCGAAACTGCTCAAACAGATTGCAAAGGCTTGAAAAGCGGAGAGAGGATATCGATAGTCCATGGTGAATATGTCCTTCCCAATTTTTCCAAATTGTAGTATAACTTTTTCTTGTTCGGCAGCCGAAACATTTTGGCTAGGTTCTGCAGCTGCTACAAGCTGAAAATTCTTCACCGAAGCCACCGTAACCCGTCCCTTGAAATTCAAACACCAACATTGCAGTTGTTCATGCCATCTTGGTGCTTTGTTTTTCAAAATCAGTGGCTCTCTTGCAAAATCAGTGCAAGTTGAGCCAAATTCAACAACTTCTGGCTTCTTTTCTTTTGCAGATTCATGCTCATTGTGGCAATTGTTAAATTCCATAGGAGTAGGAGCTGTTCCTCCTTCTTGGACTGAAGATATGGGGATTAAGTGCATTGTACTCCGCATTCGCCTTGGACCTCTCGTACGAAGAACATTGAGTTCATAAGATACAGTTGCTACTTTATAGCTAGCAGTAGCAGGAGCAACCCTAGGAAGTACTTGCTTCATATGGACCTTTTGTTGCAACTTGCAACTCGATGGAAGCGAAGAAACATGTGGAGGATGACCATCCAAGATCGTGAACTTGGTGCCGAGAAAATTAGACCTGTTATTTTGCTTAATGATCAACTAAGCAGTATAATAATATTGCATTAGCCCTAAAAGATGTGGATTGATATGGAACACTAACCTTAACTTTCCAATGTAAGTATTGTTAGCTCTAGAGAAATCATCAGAAACCAATGATATTACAAATTCTGTGCATGTTGCTCTTCTAATCTTCTTTGCTGCCAAGAGAAGTTTGCTCATATCACCAGAAAGAGCTGCAAATACAATAACACAATTCATAAAGACGGTAATTTAAGCGTGATAATTTAGCTACTAACTTCATAGATTGAGAATATTTAAGAGGCTATTTATCACATTTCCATACTTTAGGGACTAATAAATAGGAGATAATGTAATAGTTTAGGGTTTGAATTGAAAGTTCACTCTGGAAAACAGAAAGATGAAAAAGAATACTACAAAAAAAAGCCTAAAAGAAGGTATCTCAAGTTTCAAGAACTACATACTTAATTTGATTCAAAGAGAAACCTTGGTATGATTTTAGAAAAATCCAAACAAAATTTTGTTACCAGATAGAGAATAATTTCATGTGAGCACAATAATCTTACCAGGGCTTAGACCAAGATATAAACTATATGTAGAAGTAGCCCTTTCCCTCTTAATAAAACACTGAATTGGATTGTCTCTTGGACCAGGCTGAAAAACAAAATAAAAGACAAAGTAATCAACACATTTAGTACAATACATATGTGCTTCAAAGCTCGAAACAAAAATGTCATCAAATCAAATACATAAAAGAGAGAGAAAAAATTACCTGCTTCAATGATATAGGGAAAGTGATCCAACCACACTGTTCAAGTGTCTTCACAACACCCTTTGTTATGTCTCTCCACAATCTACAAACTGAGGCACAAGCTACAAGTGCGCAGCGAGATGGCCAAGTGGTTTCAGTGGCTTCCACCCTTTGAATTATGTCTAATAGTAACTCAGGAGGTAAATTAGCCCATTGACTCTGTGATGATGATGGTGTTGTTGGTGCTGATAGTGATATTGGTGAGGAACATTCTGGTGCTATGTGAGATTTTCCATGTCTATGCATATGCTTAGTTTCTACACCTCTTCTATACATGTTGCCAATTCCATCTTTCATCTCCTTGATCTCTCTCACAATACTCTTGAAAGGCATTATGTAGGACTAGAAATCTTGCATAGCCATTGTGTTTCAAAAGAAGAAATTAGACTTAATGTTTTTTATGAAAGCATACAAAACAATATAACATTTTTGCCTAAGTTCAATGTATATAGTGTATTAACAATGATGGAATGAGAACATGTATTGCAGAGAAAACTATAGAAAAATAACTCTACCTGCGTCTCTTGAGATTTTTCTTATCCCTTTTTATAGGACCTCTTTCAAAATTTTCAACTACGTTAATTTTATTTTTTTACTGATATGTCCCTTTTTAGCAATAAATATTGTGATGGAAGTCTAAACTAATTTTCTCTTCTAAAAAGTAAACTTTTAGAGCTATATCAATTATCCACAAATTTATTACCACTAAAAACTTGCTTAATTTTCGTGATTTTGTCAAAGATTGAGGTAGTAATATAAAAGTTGGTACTACAAGATTTAAGTTCTTAATCTAATATTCCCTCCGTCTCAAATTGTATGACGTTTTAGACATTTCACACATATTAAGAAATGTAATTAATATTGTGTGGAAAAGAGATATTTATGAGTTGTTTTACAAAATTGTCTTTAATAAATAATATGAGAAATATAAATGAAAGAATTGAAAGAAGAGAGAGTAATAAATAGTTAAAGTTATAATCGAAAAAGTAACATTAATGTTGCATTGGTATTGTAAAGCGACATATAATTTAGAACAATTTTTTTTTTCTAAAGCGACATATAATTTGGGACGGAGGGAGTACAAATTTAGATATTGAGAAACCAAAAAAAAGGGAAAGAAAAGCTCAAAAATTGAGAGGAAGATGCGTGTACCGTGAGACAAGAGTCTAGAAAATGAGGAAATCTTGGAGAGAACTTGGAAAGCACAAAGAGTGGAGGGAATGTGGAAAGTACCTCAAACTCCAAAGGCAATGTCTTGGACAAAACAGAAAGGTGAGAGTGGATGGAGGTTGAGGTTTGTGAGGTCTATAGGTTACTACAACAAAGTTTTAAACTTTCAAAACAAAGCTTGTGGAGCATCACATACTCATGCACTTTTGTTTTTTGTTTTTCAAAGCATCAAGCAAAGCATCCCTTCTTTACAACCAAATCACATGGACAGAACAAAACTTAATTTGGTCTTTGCATGAACATAACTTAAATTGTAGTATATGCTAGCAGTTTAGTTTTCATCTGCATCACTCACTCCTTGCACTTTTATCACTTGCCTTAAGCTATAATCCAACACAATTTCTTGCACAAAAATGGTACTATTTAAGTGTGTGGTCCACTTTAATGGAGTCAATGGTCATCAGACCCATATAGAAAGATCTTCATGATCTTGTGTTATTGGTTTTAAATTTTTGATATAAAATGCATTTCCTATCCCTTGATTTTAGTCCACGGTTTTAGTCCTCCAACTTTTAAATTGATTAACTTTTTTCCCATTTTTTGAGCTTGACTTTTTTTTGTTAATTTTGAGGTTGAATTTTGATGATGTAATAGATGAGATGTTTACGTGACAACTCAGTTGATGATGTAACACTGTTTAAGTGAATTTTTATCTATCTAACAAGTAATTTTTATTTCATCAAATATACATAAATTAATATCACAAAAGCAACCAAAGTTAATATAAAAAATTATAAGTGTATTATAACTTGACTCATTTTCATTTCATCAACTTCGTTGTCACGTAAATCGATAAACATTTTCTTTACCTATACTCTTTGAGATTGAATTTTAATGATATAAAAAATAAGATATTTATGTGAAAACTCACTTGATAATATGACATGACATGATATGAGTGAGTCCTTACTAAACAACTAATTTTTATTTCACCAAAATATATATAAATTAATATCACAAAGCAACTAAATTTAATATAGAACACTGTAGATCTACATTATAACTTATGAACGAGACAAAATATGAACGAGACAAAATATGGACGTTAAAACTGCATTTAAGTTTAATTTTTTTTTTTTTCAATATTGAGTGCTAGATGAAATGGTTAGGTCAAATGAAAAAGTAAGTTTTTTTTTGTGAATCTGAGAATTCATATGAAAAAGTATGATCAGTAATCTTTGAATATTAAATTCATCCATGAGAATAAAACATTTGTTATATACGGAAATATTCAATTTAAACAAGCATTTTTCCCATAGCATAGGGAGAGAAAAAAAAGTGGTTGGTTAATCTATGCACTAGTGTCCTAAAATGACACCGATTTTGAAGGTTAGATTGATTGGCATTCATTCACCATGATAGACTTTATGTGGAAGCAGTATATTGTTCTATCAAAATAAACCAAAGGACAAACTCAACCTTCCAATTCAATGTAGTACTTTATCCTAATAATTAAAAAAACTATTCAATTAATTGTATTTACTTTTAGCCTTCAAGTCAATATCATTAATGTTGTTATTTTTCGAATGGAAGAGTATCATATAAAAGCTTACAACACCCCTACACTCCTTCCTTTTATATAGTCAAAAGTAAAGATTTGACTACTAAAATGTTTGGATATGAAAAAGTTAGGGGTTGAAAAGGATGGTAGGATATAATATACAGAAAATGATTTATTCTCGAAATTTCTTCTTCCCCCAGGATTTAGGTAAGAGGTCAGATTTTCTTGGTAGCTATACTATATTATGAATACATGATTCCACTACTATATAGAGGGGACACAATTATGTACGTCTCTCGTGAAGAAAAAAGTGATACAATAGTTTATGTATCGCTTTTTATTTGAAAAACTAAACATACAATAGTACTTTAATGGTGT
>Ga0209282_1002008_pt1 | contig 11544 bp, 5 predicted proteins | sample Mtrugardesep15_FD_187529 | JGI IMG/M metagenome (GOLD analysis project Ga0209282, IMG submission 187529) | Root nodule microbial communities of legume samples collected from California, USA - M. trunc garden sep15 (SPAdes) (version 2) | ecosystem: Host-associated > Plants > Roots > Nodule...
TGGTAGATACCGATGCCTAGCATCAGATTTTCCTTGCAAATCTCCTTGGTGTGATGGTTCATTGGGAGTTTTGGAGAGTAATGGTTGGGTGTACTCGACACATTGCTCATTCAAGATGTATTCAGCTGAGTCCGCTTGGAATTGCTTGAAGAATCGATGGATTTTCTTCTGGGGTGATTCAAATCATGTTGACACGATACGTAATATTCTCAATTTTATATTAGATTTGCCTGAGGTATATTCTGTCCCGAGAAGATTTGACAGGAACTTTTCAAATCCTAATGACCCCTCTCAAACCGTTAGGATTACAAGTATCTTCAATGGTCATTGGGATGACACACAAAACTATCTTGGGTTGGATTCTCTGAGAAATGAAGGGTTTCAAAATTTGTTGAAGAAATACTTCTCAGAAGATACAATCCCAGACACTGCGATCTTGAACTCTGGTTTACACGACGGTGTACGCTTTGGTGGTATAAAAGGATTCTCTGTTGGAGCAAAATATGCAGCATCCTTTTGGGCAAATGTTATGAAGACAGTGCAGCAAAGGGGATTGGCATTGCCGAGAGTCTTTTACCGGACTACAGTTGCAACTGGAGGATATGCAAGATCGCTAGCATATAATCCTAATAAGATGGAGATATTTAACGGTGTTTTCATAGAGAAATTGAAGCAAGCGGGCGTTCTATCTGGTGTGATTGATAACTTTGATATGACATTTCCATGGCATTTTGATAACCGGTGTAACGATGGAGTTCACTATGGAAGGGCTCCGGCAAAGATGACGTGGAAAGATGGTCAAATTGGTCATCAATATTTTGTAGACCTTATGTTAGCTCATGTTCTTCTCAATGCACTATGTGCAAGATAGCCATGCATGCAGCTTCTGTTAGAAAAGATTATCTAGACCTGAAGACTATTGAGGTAGATTTCACTTGATTAAACTTTTCCATTTTCTGAAAAATTAGGTTTGATATTTGTTTTAGCTCATATATTTTGTTAGTCTGAGTTGTGTGTACATTATGAGATTGTTTCAGAGAGGATTTATACAGAGAAGATTGTAAGTCCTTAGAACACATTATACTATTATCATAATTCAAAGGCATTCTTTGCTTGTTTGAACATATTTTCTTGTTTCGAACACCAATGTGCTTAACATTGTGTCCTCGGCCTCTAAATATAAGATACTCTAAAGAGATTTTCTTGTGTCTTTTGTGTGTTTATAGGAACTTCTTCAAATTTTCAGGAATTATTTATTTACTAAAATACTTATAATTATTTTTTGTGGTTTGCTTGGAAGCCAAGCCAAGCCATTCACGAATGGAGCAACTTAAAGGGGAAGAAAGCTAAAATCATACTCTTTTTATTATATATGACTGGCATGAATTTTCAGGAATTCTTAAAAAATAACAAGGGACATCCATTTCACTTTTGTTTTAATTGGGATTCATTGTAGCATATTCTCCAATGTCAGATTATCATTAAATTGATAAAAAATCATTGTTGAAAATTAAGTTTTTTCCTTTTTCCCGATTTAGTAATTAAACGTCGTAAAACATTTTCATTAAATTCATTATTTGGGTTGGAGTGCATTTATAATTCTAGCTGATTTGTTTCGTCATTGAGAAACCTAGACTCTTGATCCAGCTTAAAATGTAAACACATTATATATTTATAATAAATAATTTAATCCGTCAAAAAAGGTTATTAAAAAAACAAACCAAACAGCTAGAATTATAAAAGTACTCCAACCCAAACAATATTAGAATTAGATCTTGATATCTTTATGAGATTTAAGTTAACTAATTAGATCTTGATCATATTTTGCATACAACTTAACTAATTAAGGATCATTCTTTTTTAAGAAATGTTAGAGTTAGATCTTGATATCTTTATGAGATTTAATACCCAAAATATGACCTAATATTTACATTGTGTTCAACCTTATCTTCTTGGGGCATTTTTATTCTACTTCCAATTCTATTTTATTTCTTTATGGAATTATATTCTATTTTAGACAATAATAAAAGGTATCCGAAATAATAATAATTTTAGAAGTTATATATATATATATATATATATATATATATATATATATATATATATATATATATATATAACTCAAGTTTAATTAGTTTATTTAACTTTGACTTATCAGATTCATGAACTACGTTTAACAAATTAATTTTTGAATTAAGTCTCAACTATTTTCGAGTCCGTTCAGTTCATTTCAAACCTTAGATCCTAAATTAGAAAAATAACCCTAAAAACAAATTATGTCAACCTTAAAGAGTCATTATAATCCAAGCTTAGTTACACTAAATAATACTACTCTAGTCTCAAATACTCCCTTTGTCCCTTAATATAGGAACATCTTATAAAATCACGGGTATTAAAAAAAATTGTTGAAGTAATAAATTTGTTTAAAAAATGTTTAACTATTACTTTTTACCCTTTGTACATAAATGCATTATATTCTATGTTGATTTTTAATTCCAAGACAATTGATAGTATTGATAGAGGGTATAATTGGAAGAAAAAAAGTAATAAATGGTCTTATAATTAGGGACGGAGAAAGTATAAATAAAATTTGGTCAAAGAAAATTGATGTATTTAGTTGAAATTTTTAACCAATTACATAATTTTATTTTTTTTAACAAAGTTTGTTTATATTTGAGACCGAATGATAAAAGTTATCAATAGTTTAAAAAAAATTTGTTTAGTACCCAATGATGCTTCTTTTTAAAAAAAATATAAAAAAATAAATTTGCCCGTCGAGGATGAAGTTTACCTTGTGGGTACTATAACTCAGTTTTGGGGGCGTACTATACTATATGCATCAATCCTCTACACATAAAACCTCGTTAAATCTCGTATATGGATCAGACACTATAGTCTTTGTAAAGTTGAGTTCTATGTCATTCGATCTACTTTATCACACACATCCACTTCATACCAAATCAAGAGGATTAACTTTCATCTGGTTTTTAAAGTCAGGCAACTCGCACACATAACTGAATATGCTGCAAAGCTCAGGGATACAAATAGGTTTAACACCAAGGTAAGACCTAGGAGTTTCCAAGGAGGAGGATTAGTCTCAGAAAAAGACTGATGAAGCGAGGAAATAGAAGATGCATGGAAAGCTAGTAGGGGTTTAAAAGAATAGTATATCAAAAAGTGTATTAGAGCAAAGACTGATGAAGCGAACAAATTCTATAATATTGATTACTAAAAAAAATGTATTAGAGCAAAGATTTTGGAGAGATTAAAAAAATTCAAATATTTTCCATCTCTCTATAATACTATCAAAAAGTTTAAATAGTATAGTAGTATATAATTGACCATATCACATAAGCTTGGTATATATTGGGCAAAGACATATACCAACTTGAGAACTAAGCTGACAATGTCTATCCAAGATCGTGGAACACCTCACACCTCAAAATTTATTTTAACTGAAGTTTTTATAATTTTTTAGGAGTGTATTGTTTTTTCTACTTGGGTCTATTTTCTCGTTGATTTTTTAGTTTTAAGAGATTTTAACGAGACACTTTTTTTTCAAAACATTTTTCACATTAATAAATTATTTATTCAATACATCACATGTATTAGATTTAGACATGATAAACCTATATATATATATATTGACACGCTGATGATAAACCACCAACAGGTCAATTAATAAGTTTAATATCTATACATCGTCACCTTGATGATAAATCGTTAGTGGTTAAGTTAATAAGTCTGATATTTATACGCCGGCACCCTGATGATAGACCATTAGTGATCAACTCGTAAGCCTAGCCTGCATCGTCCACCCCTTGATGAAAATCGTTAGTGGATCAATTATTAAGCTTGATACTTTACATTGACTCCCTAATTATAAACAATTAGGAGTCAATTATGAAGCCTGAATTTGATACTAGACAATAAAAGTCAAACAGGTCACCCATGTAAACAATTAACTACCATTTTATTTACTTCAATACAAGTAATATATGCGGTAAAATAATATAAAAGGAAACACGAAGACCATAGCTTTAAAGAAACGACACGAGGAAAGGAAAACTCGTAGATTTACACCTCACTTTTGAGCTGCAAGTCTAGGGTGCGAATGGTATCACATTGATACACCATCAAATTTGAGAAACTATATATCGATAAATATTTTTTCTCATATTGGAAAATTTCAAAAACTTTTCACTTTAATACTCTTAAACATATTACTCATCAGAGGTGTGTTATTTAAACAACTATTTGTATGACAACTATAATCATAGATTTAAAAAGAGAAATATGTATTGACAAGAAAACTAAAACAATACAGAGATAAAGTAAAAACATAATGTGAATATGAGAGATAAAGTTGTCACAAAATAGTTATACGTGTATCATTTCTCTAGTGACCAATGATCTAGGGGACTAGTGTAATCGTTTAGGCCTAAAAGTCCCGACCCAATTATTCTCTGGGTCATCCAATAGAATAACCCATTAAGAATTGGAAATAAAGGCCCAATAAATGGATTAAGTCAATGTCCACCGAGTTAAGTTAATAAACTCTGCGTCTCTGCCTAACATTCGAAGGTCTAAATATTCAAATATAACAACTAAAAAAAACAAAGAATGGTGCAATATCAAGTTTAACATGATATTGTTGTATCGTATACAATTTCATAAAAACTTCCATCCATATACTTGGGTGTAAAATAGGTAGAAACAAACAAAGTAGTGAGAAGACTTGGGTGTGATTGCTAATTTTTGTGTGACAGATTATCAAGAGGAAAGTTAAGGGACATGGGTTTATTAGACTATTGTTTAACTATGTTATGAGTTTCAATATGTAAGTTCAAGGTTGAAGAAGAGAATAATGGAGGAAAGAAAATTGGTGGATTTAATGTTTGAAGATGACAACAGTGAAGGAACGAAGGATGCAGAAGAATGGTGGAAGATAAACAAAAGAAGAAATTAATACGATGAAAGCTTTAAATAAACACTCTTGTTTCAATTTAGTCCTCCATATTTTATCTACATGAATTACTAGGTTTAAGATCGACAAAAAAATTTGCTAAAAAAAAAAAATCGACAAAATTTGAACAATACTCCCACCGCTCATATATTTATGAACAAAAAAAATAATTTTTTAAATTAATTGAATAACTAATATATCTGTCTTATATACTATATGTCAGAAACATCGGTTGTTCATCCCGTGAATCTAAAAAAAATTATTTTTTTAAATGTGACGTGAGGAAGTATCAAATAAATCACTTACATTTATTGTACCAAAACAAAAAATCACTCACATTCACAAGTGAGGTAGCATAGTTGATATTGAGACTAATTTGATTAACATTTTTTTAGAAGAATTTGATTAATGTTTTGAAAAGTTAAGAATAATCTACTCATTTCAATAATTTAGAGATCGTCATTTTTGCAAATGAAGATAAACTTAGACATTTATTGAAAAATATATACGCTGCTCTTTTTATTTATTTTTTAGGTCAAAAGTGAAGTCAACGAATTTATATCACCCTAATATAAATTAAGAAAAAGAAAAAAAGTGGGAGGACATAAATCAAAACCCTCAATAAACACAAAACAAACAAAAAAAGATCAAAAGCAATCACAAAAAGAGATAGTAACATTTTTAGCAGAAGACAAATCTGAAAACAAAAGCCTTATCGTTACTGAATTTTATTTTGTTGTATTGCGAGTCATGATTGATCAATTTGTATGCACAAACCACAACAAGGCGAGAGACTCATAAATAAATATGATTTAATAATATCTTTTCGGTTAAAATTATTATTATTATATAATATTATTGTGATTGAATGAATGTTGCAAAAAAACATCCTCGTATTCATTCATTATCATTCGCAGGTTAAACATGTTTTTGACATGGCCCAATGCTCTCAAGATTACTCTTCTGCTTCTCCTTGTTTCCGCTATTGTTGTCGCTTGCTTTACTCTCCCAATTGAAAAGGTTTCTTCTTTTCTGGCTCCTTCTCATTTTCATTCATTTCATATTAACGTGCTTTGAATCATATTTTTGATCATGATTGTGTAACAAGGTTTAAATAGCTGTCGAGATTACGTTAAGGATTTCACGATTTCATCGTCTTTGAATTAATCAAGTGTTGGCTATCTATTGAACTTATCCAATAGAAGATAAGATAGCATTTCATAAGTTGTGTTGTAGCATAGCTAGAATAGTATTGCATATGATAATCCTTCTCTTCTTCTCCCTTGTTCATGCATTCAAGTGCAATGCCATTTTTATAATATTCTTCGTTACATGCACCACATTTGGATTTTAATTCATGAAAAAAAAATTGGTTACCCTTACATTTTTGCTATGCAGATTCTGAAGGATTTCTTGATATGGGTTGATCAAGATCTTGGACCATGGGGTCCGCTTGCTCTGTAAGTCAATATTAAATTTTGACTACTAAGTTTTTAACATGTGAACTATCTCATGTTGTATTTTGGCCAATCTCGTAGCCTTGATACTTCTGTTCATGTCCATGTGCTTCCATTTCTAGTTATTTGTAGTGCATGTTTGGTATCATGGCGGGTCACCATCATTCTGGCATATCCACCGTAATACCAGATATAGGCTATTAATCATAATATTATAGAAAAAAGTATTTGTATATATATACAAGTCTGTATTTTAAAATGTTACATGGCTGTTAATGTTAGTCCATTAATGTGGATGATGATTGACTTTAGTGCCTCAGTTTGTGAACTCAATCACTTTTATTCGTTTGGTTATTTTCAGGGCAGTTGCTTACATTCCTTTGACTATATTGGCAGTTCCAGCCTCTGTACTTACAGTAAGTATCTTTAATTAACCGGCATTCCTTTCAAACCTTGTTAAACTTCTTATATAGTATAAGTTTTTTTACTATAAAAACTATCTTTATCAATTAATTGATGCAAAGTCTTGTCCTAAGCACCTCCATCACTTCTTAAATGATTCATTTGTAATTTCTGGTATATGATAAAGTGTATGCAGTTGCATTATAAACACTTCATTCATAATTTACATCTCCTTCGTTATATCACCTTAGCTAATTCTTTTTTGTTCAGCTTGGCGGTGGTTATCTATTTGGCCTTCCAATTGGCATTGTTGCTGATTCTCTTGGTGCAACCATTGGTGCTGTAGCTGCATTTCTCCTTGGTGGAACAGTAGGTTTTGCAGTTATTTATAGTTACGGAATTACAAAAATCCAAAAACTACTCCACTGGTTTCTGTTGGACATTCATTAATTTAGGTTTCTCTTGATTAGAATTAGATGGTCTTTCTTCATGTACATGATTCTTGAAATTTCATGTGGCTTCCAGTTGTGGCCCATATTGGTCAATGTGTATAGTTATTTGTTTCCTCTGAGATTATTTATTCATATATTTGTCTCTTTAAACAGATTGGGAAATCATTTGTTGCTTCTAAGTTGAAGGATTATCCACAGTTCAAATCAGTGTCAATTGCAATTCAGAGATCTGGCTTTAAGGTTTGTACAGTTAACTATCTCAAAAGTTTAAGCTGTTAAGTGAAGCTGAAAACGAAAATGAATGGTTTTATTGTATCTCTAAAATTAGCTAAAATGAGTCTCGCAAGTACAACTCAGATGGTAAAAGGCTGCAGGGTCATTTGGTATGCTAGGGTGCGGGTGCGAGCCCACAATTCCCCACTTCTTAGCACATAATGTGTGTGAGTTTCGCCGCTAGACTCATTTAAACCAAAAATATATATAATTTAGTTAAAATGATTTATTTCTTTGAACCAACAAATGTTAGAATTATTAGTATTTTGTTGAGGTTGGGGAGGGAACCTTGACCTCCCCATCACTCCACTCCTTAATTCCCCATCATTGCTTAAGAAGGTTTGTTCTTATAAATCTTTGCTCAGTACTATATACATTTGCTACATTGTGTTTAACTAATATCTGACTCTTTTTTTTCAGATTGTGTTTCTGCTTCGGCTTGTTCCGTTACTACCATATAACATATTAAATTATCTCCTATCCGTGACTCCAGTTTCATTATGGGAATACACACTGGCGTCCTGGTTAGGAATGATGGTATCTTCTTCATCCCTTATTGATCATATATTGGGGACTTGATCTAACAAAATAGGGATACATTTCTGTTGTAATGCTTTATAATATTCAAAAAATTTAGCACTAATAGGATTTCTCTTTTTAAGTTACTTCTCGTATGTGGTGACTCTGACCACCGTGTAGGCGCCACTTGCTATGGCAGAGGGAGGGGGAAAGAACAATACAGTTGACAGAAAATTAACAGTGTTAATTTACAAGAATGTAACTAAAATAAACTAAAAATGTAAGGAGTTACTCGCTCCGTTAGAAAATAAAATTGATGTATTTTGTTCAAAATTTGGTCGAAATTTAACCCAACATTGGTGTCATCATTGGAATTTTTTAACCCAACATCAACTAATGCATCTGATTTTGTATAGTTGTCATCATTGGTGCAAACTTTTAACCCAACAACAACCAATGCATCTGATTATTTTCCCCTCCTGGATTTAATGTAAACTAGATAGTTTACATCTGTGTTAATTATTTTATAAGCAAGGTCTATCATCTATGTGTTATTATAGCTCACTAGATGGCATTTCAGTTACAGCAATTTCTTAATACCTACAATGCTACTTTCACAGCCATTAACGGTGGCACTTGTGTATGCTGGAACAACGCTCAAAGATATATCTGATGTGACACATGGTTGGGGAGATTTCTCAAAGACTCGTTGGGTAAGAGATGCCATCCTAAATTACATATATCAATGGATAATTGCTAGGGTGAGGAAGTGTCTCATGTGATCGACGGTAGATTGATGCTTGAAAACTGCTCAAAACTTCGACAACAAAGGATGTCACCTCCTTTAAGTAGAGTTCAGAATCCTTCATGTCCTTATGGCTGAAAAAGTTACTTGATCAGTGTTGTTTTGACAAAAACAAGAGAGAAAAAATACAAGTTGAGTTTTGAAGCACTGATATTTGTTTTTCTGGTTTTTTGACAAACCAACACCTATTGGGTCACTATTTCCGTCAGAAGGACAGGTAATACTATGAGCTTCTACTTGCAAGGAGTGGCATCTGTTATTGTTAGATTTTGAAACCATTTTTAAGCACTAGTCCACCATATGAGACACTTCCTCATCGTAGACGTCACCATATTAATTAGCCTTTAAAGGTATCTTTTGATTATCTTGACGGGATCGAATAGGCGGAATTTATTCAATGTTATCTTCAATCGAGATATAATAAATTTCTCTCTTCTGGATGCAGGCTATGATCATTTTTAGTCTAGTGATATCTGGTAAGTCACATTCTTTGCTCACATAAATATAGAAATTTGGAGCTGTTGTGCTTTTTGTCTCTCGCTGGTCCTTCTTACTCCCCTAGGAACTGTTTGATTTCTCCTTTTGACAAAAGTGTTTAGTTTTTCAAAATTAAAAAAGAAAAAAACTTGTTTGACTAGTTTGATTTGTAAAACTAACACACAAGGAGAAAATTGCCGAAAGAATATATGTTAGTTATGGTTTAAATTTTGTTGTGTTTGTTTATTGATTAGCAACAATGTTTAACAGCAATCACAGTATCGCACTAGGCATACATCAAGGACATTTAACAGTAAATCACTTCTTTGTGGTTAGACATAACTGAGTTGAAATTAAATGATATATTTAGGTGATGTGGCAACAATGCATTTGTTGATTGTCACTTGTAAAAAATTGTCTTGAGAGTGTTTTGTTTGCGTATATTATTAAGATTAAGATACTGTTAAAAAAACTAAAATTTTACTCTTTCTGTTTTTAAAACTAAAAAACAAAACAGATAGTACTTGTAGTGGTTCTGATTAGCCAAGCTGAACTGTTAATTTTGGTAACTTGCAGTGGTTATGATGATTTGTGTTACTAAAGTTGCCAAGTCTGCTTTAGATAAGGCCTTGGCTGAATGTGAAAAAGATATGGATGACAATACATCTTCCTCAGAACAACTCATTGTCACTGAAACTTCGGTAAGTCTAAATCAGCCTCTCGTAAATGAGATAGATCAGGATCAAGAGAATCAACAAAAGTAAACCGCTCAGCGTGTAAATTCTTACTCCCCCACCTTCTAAGCAGTTGTTTCTTACATTTGATTTGTATTGTTCCAACATTAGAAATTTAGTTTATGCTAGAAATGGTTAATTATACTATCAAGATGAGGGTATTGAATATGTCTAACAGCAGAAAAGTTTATAATGTGAACTATTCCTGATTCAATCTTTTGGTTTATGCTTTTACTTTGGACCGTGGCTTTAAGTTGGCGTTCTTTTTTTCCTATCATACCGTAATTATGGTATTTGGCTCTTTGTTAACCACCGCGAGTATGTCGGTGCTTTGATTTCTATTCTCTTTCGACCTAGTACGCACAAAAACTCCTGATTCTTTCTGTTGCATTAGGACCCTTAACAAGTTGGATTTACCATAATTGGAACTATAAGGAGTAGCTACAACTGTACAATTTGTCAAAAAAAAGCAGCTAAAACTGTATCAAAATGCAATTCTTTTAAAACATAAAACCTATGGTTGGTTGACACTAACCCTATTTTCGCCAATTTATAATCATTAGCATAGCAATGTGGCATGCTTATGTGCATTGCCTATTCTAATTGGCAACTAGTCTTATTGTTTGTACTTTCCACTGTTTTATATTAGAAATGTTTTTAAATTAACAAATATTGACTAGTATTTTCATGGTTGTAGTTCATAAAGCAAATAAAAGTGAAAATCGTTTTTAGGTATTTTATTTTTGATATTTTTATACCAAAAATTGACTTGCAACAACTAACACTAACCACCATACCTATTTTCTGTTGTAACCAACAGCCTTGGGCCATGCTTGATACCATGTTCACTGTCATGCTACTAAGTGTAATTAAATTTTTTTTTTTTGCGCTAACACTCCGATTTTCATGAGAAAGAGACTCAAGTAATCCAGAATTCAGAGTTAACTAATAATAAATAGTTAAGAGAACTTCACTTAAATAAAGTTAAGAGCTCAATGAACACCGCACACAAAAAGGAGGTGCTGTAATTTCTTATCATGAGAATGTTATTTATTCAAGATTGATTAAATCTAAAGCAACCGCCCTTGTGATAAAGGTGAGGCAACATGAACTTTTGAACACCTACTATTGGTGCCAATGGTATCTTTTTTATTCCCAAAGAAACAAAAGAAAAGCTATACACTACCAATTTTATAAAATTTAGTCACAAATAAACTTTTGTACTGTCTTGTTGCTGAATCTTGGGGTTCAAGGGACCCTACCAATTCCTTGATGGAAGGGCTTAACAGTTTATTCTGTAATTGCAAGGTTTCTAAAGTGCAATTCTGCACATACTTTATTTTATTCTATGATCATAGCCTCATGGCTAAGCTTCACAATAAAAAAATGAGACACCTTGATTTATCCAACTCATAGTTTCTACAGCACAGAAACATATTACATAGTCATATGCAATGAA
>Ga0209282_1002009_pt1 | contig 11543 bp, 5 predicted proteins | sample Mtrugardesep15_FD_187529 | JGI IMG/M metagenome (GOLD analysis project Ga0209282, IMG submission 187529) | Root nodule microbial communities of legume samples collected from California, USA - M. trunc garden sep15 (SPAdes) (version 2) | ecosystem: Host-associated > Plants > Roots > Nodule...
TTTCCTCAATGACCTATTTGGAAATGACTTCAATACCACTTTTAAGTTACTCCCTGATTTTTATAAGAGACTACAAGAAGAGAAAGGACACAAGTTTAGTCCATGTTTCTTTAGTGGAACACCTGGCTCTTTTTATGGGAGACTCTTCCCCAACAATTCCATTCACTTTTTTCATTCTTCCTATAGTCTACATTGGCTTTCCAAGGTATATAATTGGCTTACTATAATTTTGATATTCAACAGAAGCGAAAGCTCCTTTAAAAAAAATTAAAAACTAAAGTTATTTTATGTTTATTTATCGCGATAAAAAGTATTTTAAAAATAAAAATTTCAAAAGAAGTTATTTAAAACAACGTCTCATTTGAATCTATTTTTATATTCTTGTTTTTTGGAAATAAAACTTGCAACAATTGGATAAAAATTTCTAAAAGTGATTATTGTTTTTTAAATAACTTTTTAAAAAAAAAAAAACAGTTGTAATTAATGGAATTTAATTAGTTTGTACCGTACAAGATAAGATATTTTACTAACACATCCAATCTTTTTTTTTTGGGTCCAGACCAATCATATTTGCAGATAATTTGTGTATATTTTTTTTTGTTGAAAAATCTGTGTATGTATTTTAAGAAATAATATTAGAGCATGATGCCACATGATTGGACGGATGTAAGTTGTATTTTAAGAAATAATACTAGAGCATATGATACCACATGATTAGATGTAAGTATTTTTCAACACCAAAAAATTATCATACCACACAAAAAAAAAAATGCATGTATGTAGGTGTTTGTATTAATAACCATAATATCGTATATGATATCCCTTGCAAAGTAATAATAAGGTTGGTATTTCCCCTGTTAATGTTTAATTGATTTGGCAACAGACTCCAGATGTGTTGCAAGATGTTTTAGAACCATTGAACAAAGGGAATATCTACCTAACAAGGGCAAGCCCTCCAACAGTGCAAAAAGCATACTTTGCACAATTTCAAGAAGACTTCTCATTATTTTTAAGATCACGTTCGTATGAACTACTTCCTGGTGGTGCCATGGTCCTAACACTTATTGGCAGAGATGAGCAAAATGAACTTATAAATGCATGGGTTGTGATTGGCATGGCACTCAATGACATGGCCGCAGAGGTAATTAATCAAACAACATTCAACTTTAAAATGGTCACTTGATTAAAAACTCAACATGCACACTACTAATATATTAATTTGTGTATAATGTAAATTTCATTGATCAACCCGCCTATATATATATATATATATATATATATATATATATATATATATATATATATATATATATATATATATATATAATCTTATTAAAATTTCATAAAATTCTGAATAATTTGATACTTTTACCGTATCACTTTCTTTCAATTTACTTATATATCATTTAAAATATAAGTACATTTGTATTATTAAATCACATTAATTACTATGTTAATATTATTACATATTTTTCAAGATAATACAGAATAAGTCAACTTTTATATTGGTGAAACTTGCATTTCACACAAAATTATCAAAATATCATTATACTAAATTTGGCATATGATGTCAAAATCACACACAAAATTATCAAAATCTCATTATACTAAATTTGGCATATGATGGCAATTACTCGCTAAAACTATAAGTGTGTGTGAATGTAGTTTAATTATTTTCTTTGTTAATTACCTATCAAAACAAAATTATGTATGTATGTATTATTTTTTTTGCTATATGCAGAAATTGGTGGAGCAATCAAAATTGGACTCATTTAACTTACCGTCCTATTTCCCTACGTCTGAGGAGATTAGAAAAGTGATTGAAGAAGAAGGGTCTTTTGATGTTCAAAGGTCAGAGACAATTAGAACGGATTGGGTGAAAAATGTCGATGTGATTGATGATGAGTACACTGTTGTTGATGAAGACACAAGAGCTGAGGGTGTAGCAAAGTTCATAAGAGCTGTTGCAGAACCAATTTTGAAGTCAGAGTTTGGAGAAGAAATCATGGATGAATTATTCATTAGGTTCAAAAATATGATTATTAAACTTTATGGAGTTGAGAAATTGGAGGTTGAAAATTTAGTTATGCATGTCACTAAACGTTAGGAATGGCAATTGGATTCGGACTCGATGGACACCAGCAAAATATATCCATTATAAGTATGGTAAAACCCTGTTTTAATGGGTTCGGGTTGGGCATGGATAATTACCCTCAAATTTAAATGGGTATGAATGCGGATATAGACACTATACTATTCAACCTCGCATTCTACGCATATATGTATTTATATAATATGATAAATAATTTATTTAATTTTGGTGTACAACCCTTGCAATAAATGTTAGACCAGCAACATAGCAAGAAGAATATATCCAGCTTTTATAAAAGGTTGCAGATTCTCCAACAAATCATGTCATTTTGGAGGTGGAGTTGAACCTAAAGAGAAATAAGTGTACAATAGCAACAAAAAAATAATTAAAAATAAGAGAAATAAATGTACTTTATAAAGTTATGTACTTATTTTCAAGAAAACAAAAAAATTGTGTACTCATGTCATAATCAAATGAACAGAGGTGGCATTTCACATAGGAAATAATAAAACTTTCTCACCATAGATCAATTGTTTTTCACCATTAAAATAAATGAAGTTGATAAAAAAAAAATTAAATGAAGAATACACTTTTATCATACATATTTAACATTAGATTATTTTTAAAACCATCTTTCCAATTATTCTCTATCCTCCATACTCTTCTAATTTTTATGAATTTCTATGTACGCTCACGACAACCCTCTCTCTAATTATTTTTCTCCCAGATTTGGAAATTACGAGTGATGGGTTTTATGAATTCATTTTTGTTGGCTTGTTATTGTCGGTGATGTAGAACCACCATTGAGATATCAAAAACCATCATTTTTTGACTTTTTAGATTTTAATAAATCAAACCTAATACTACTAACTTTACATTTGCATGTTTCAAATCGTTTGAGTTTGATTGTTACAGTTCGAAGATGCAATTATTCGAAACACGATTTTGGAATTTCGGTTCGGAGAAGTTAAGAGAGCATTTGGGAACAATAATTCGTTGTGAATTTGAAACCAAATTTTATTAGACAAAATGGACGGTTAATGATTCCTGCATAGAGAAACCAAACATATCTCATTTTCTACTCAGATCCTCCATGTTGATCTATCGGTAAAAATCAATTGACCCATGGTGGAAATTTTTTAACTTTTCCTATGTAAAATGCCACCATAAACAAAACTTTCAAAATAAATACGTGAGAGTTTATATTAGTCAATAAAAGAGAGAAAATCCTCCAAAAAAACCAAAAACATATTTATCATGTCTAGGGATGACACTAAAATTCATAGCGTGTAACCATGGATAAAACTCAATACAGGTAGATAGTTTAATTTTCTTTAAAAAAAAGTTAGATGGTTTTTTTTTAATAAAAATGACAGTTTAATGGGTACTAACAAGTAAAATAAATTGTGTCACAAGTAAAATAAATTAGTATTTTATTAATAGTTCTATTTTTATAATATATTCTATTAATATATATTTTTTGACAAATATATTATATTAATAATATGATGTATTTTTATATTTCATATTAATAATTGTGAACAAATTTTAAATTCCTATTTAGTTGATAAATAATTTTAATTATTGTGTGAAGATACAACATATTTACAAAATTCACATGGGAAATGATAAAACTTTCTCACTATGGGTCAATTGATTTTTACCATTAGATTAAATAAAGAATACACTTTTATCATACATTTTCAAAACTATAGTTTTTTTAAACCATCTTTCCAATCATTCTCTCTCCTCCATACTCTTCTAATTTTTCTGAATTTCATGTACACTCACGACATCCCTCTCTCTAATTATTTCTCCCTAATTTGGAAATTAGGAGTGATGGGTTTTATGAATTCTTTCTTGTTGGCTTGTTATTATCGGTGATGTAGAACAACCATTGAGATACCAAAAGCCACCATTTTTTGTCTTTTTAGATTTGAATAAATCAAACCTAATACTAATAACTTTACCTTTCCATGTTTCAAATCGTTAGAGTCTGATAGTTACAGTTCAAAGATGGAATTATTCGAAACACGATTTTGGAATTTGGGTTCGGAGAAGAAAAGGGAGCATTTGGGAAGAATAATGCGATGTGAATCTGAAACCGAATTTTATTAGACAAAATGGACGATTAATGATTGTTGCAGAGAAACCAAACATATCTCATTTTTTACTCGGATCCTCCATGTTGGTGGGTGAGTGGAGAATGGAGGAGAGAGAAAATGATGGAGGAAGATAGTGTATGAAAAATATCTAATACTGATAGACTATGATAAAGTTATAGATAGTTAATTTTCTTTATAAAAAAAAAATAATTTTTATCTTTAAATTGATAACTAATGAAATACTATAAACTTTTTTCTCTACGACAATGTCAGGATGGCATCACAAAATTACCTTTTTTTCTCTAATATATTAGGTAGTCCATCATATTGATTTGAATTTAGTTTAAGTTAATGTGCATTAAAAGAAAGTAATGCTCATTGTTGAAAGGAAGTAGTCTATTATATTCAATCAATGATTAGACAATAACTTTCAACAATGAAATATTTTGGTGATACAACTTCATCTTGTAGATTTTATAAAGTGTATAAATTATATTCTCCTCACCTCAAAGATACTTGAAATACACTCATTTTATCTTTTTTGTTAAAATATACACTTCTCATTCTTAAAAAATAAAATTTATACCCCCCGCCTCTATAAGATCCTTGAAAATAAAATATACACTCCCCCTGTATCTGTCACAAGGCAGATGCCAAACGCTAGTTAGGGCACCTTGCGTCTTGCATCGAGCCTTCTCTTTTTGCAATCCAATGCCCTGTCTGAGTCATATCTCATGTTTCAATGTGATTCATTTGATTCTCAAAGTGCATAGTTTGATTGCACTATTTTAGAAATTTCTCACAACCTTTTTCATCTTCATGAATGAGAGGATTTGAAGTACATATTCATTTATCTGTTCTTTAAAGAGAAACAAGATGGCACCACAGAGCTAAATATTTAGATTTAGTTCATAGCAACCTTCAACTTGTTTCAAAAAAATACTCCACAATATTTTCAAGAGGAAATTAAAATATGGGTGATGCCGGAGATAATTTTGAATCACATGATGATTGCATAATTAATTCTTGAAGTTGCTAATTTGTCTTTGAATGCACTAGAGTTAGATGTCTTGTCAGAGATAATGATCAATAAGAGGTGAAAGACCTTATATTGATTAGATAATTTTTAGCTCTTCAGTGGTAGATGGATGCATATAGGTGAATGACTAAAACTACTGGTGTTGGAGTCTATGTTTTTTACATTTGCAGTGTGAGTGTATGTGGGGTGTCAAGTGTCTGCATCGGAGTCCATGCTTTATAGGATAAGTGCAATTGCTCCACAATTCTGACGTGTTCAAAATAAATCTAAAACAAAGTTTTGAAACTAGCCTATAAATATAACTATTTAAATCAAAAGTTTGAGACTTACAAGATATTCTAAATAACATTTGATGATAAACTAGTTTGAGACCAAACTTGATACAGAATAAGAATAATTTTAAATCCATTCAAACTTAATATAGATCTATATAAACTGTTTCTAAATACAAAAAGTTATAAACATGTCATATAGAACTTGAGCATACATGCTCACCGAGGCTTTGAGCTCACAGACCACTAGAAAGAAAGCACCATTCCACATTCTATAAAAACTGAATCACCTTAATGTTAAATGAATGTCCAACAGAACTAAATTGCATACTTCCCTCATTTCAAACAGCAGAAACAACCTGAAGTAGGGCATAAGCTCTATATTTTAAACAGCCATTTTCATCTCAATCTTCTGGTGAGGATCATAGTCAATGAGCTTGAAATCAGTAGCCACAAAAGAATCTATATCTTTCTTCTTTGGATTGATCTTCAAAGTCTGCATTAGAGTCAGTTTAGTCAATAAGTAAAGGAGTAAAATCAAACACAAATCTAAAGTAGGGCTGAATGGTAAAAAATGTGTGCTTAACAACATTAAAGCCAATAAATTTCTTAAACAATACACGTACTGGAAAAGGTTTTGGCAGGTTATGAAGCTGCTCCTGCAAAGGCCTCACATGAGTTTGGTACACATGTGCATCCCCAATAGCATGGATAAAATCACCTGGAACAAGTTCTGACAAGAAAAAGACATAATATAAGAATTGACGGTTTCAATTTCAAATTACTTCTTGATATCTTTAACGATATTATCAACCCAATAAACTTTGAATCCAAAGTCCAACAACACCCAACCTAATTCAACAGCAACAAAAAAAACCACCACTGATTGGATCAATTGATCTCATAAAACCCTGCCAAGTATTAGATCCGAAGACCATAAAACCACTTATTGGATCAATTGATCTAACTCTAGCTATTAAACTATCCTCCATCTGTTAAACAACTCTATTCAAAAGCCTTCTCTCTTCAAAAGCCTTCTCCGTACATACCCAAACCACTTAAGACAATACTGTCGTCTATTCTACAATGGAGGAAGGTTTTCAGGTCATATTACATCCAATGTGGGACCTTGTAACCGGAAGGAACGGAGTTCAAATCCCCTCATGGATAGTTGTAAAATGGTCATTAGTGTCACGTTAATAATAATTTCCTCTTCCCCAATTTAAATATAGATATATATCCAATGTGGGACTCTTAATGGACATTTAGAGCATGAACCAAGTGGCTTGATAACGGATAATCCAACAGATCTTTAATAGGCTCTAATATCATCTTAAAATTTGGGTTAGGTCTAACTCAACCCAACAAAACCGACTTGAAAGACAAAGGATATCATTCACTTATAGACACAATTTCAAACCATATCACATCTAATGTCGGGTTCACAACACAATTTCAAAATTTCACAAAAAAAAACTAAATCAAGATTGGGCTGAGCTCAGCTCATAAACAAATTTACCCCAGGCCCCCCTACTCAGGAAACTAATAGTTGTGTAATTTAAATCTATGAATGAACACCAACACCAGACATATTATAACATATTTTACTTTACAGCTGATACTTAGATAGATTTGCATACCACAAATATGAGCAATCATGCAAGTCAGGAGGGCATAAGATGCAATGTTAAATGGCACACCCAGGCCCATGTCAGCAGATCGCTGATACATTTGACATGATAACTCCCCATTTGCTACATAGAACTGCAAAAGTTAAAATTCAGAATATAAATTAAAAAGGATGGAGAGACTAGAGTGGGAGGGGGGTAGTTTTCAAAGAGAAACCCAAATAAAGTTGCATACCTGTGCAAACATGTGGCAGGGTGGAAGAGCCATCAATTTAAGATCCGCTGGATTCCATGCAGAGAGAATGATCCGTCGATCATCAGGATTATGCTTTATCTTGTTGATAACATCTAAAAGCTGATCAACTCCTTGGTTGGCATAGTCACTATGCATGTTAGTATACCTATAAAATTTAGGATGGGGAATTAAGAGCATACCACAACATAATAATCTATTGACCTGCTGAGAGAAAGGTATGAATCCACTTACTTGGCACCAAAGTGCCTCCACTGAAACCCATAAACAGGTCCTAGATCACCCTCTTCCCTCTCTGACAAACCAATGCTGTAATAAAATGTAAAGCCAGTCAATAAACGGAAGAGAAATGTACAATTTGTATCTAAAAGATACAACAATTAACAAACATGCTCACCTATCAAGGAATTCCCTGGATGCATTATCATCCCATATATGAATGCCTTTTTGCTGCAACACCTGTCAATATAAGTATAAATATATGTTATACAACATGCTTTGATAATAATTCCTATTCACTATACCAACAAAAAATAAAAATTCTCATGCAAGTTAAGTATTGTGATTGAAACTTCAGTCCAGAATCTTTAAGTAATTATTAATTATTTCAACGCTAACAAAGAAACGGCAGAGAAGCAATCGCAAACTTTAGTATCATCATATTGTCTAATGTTCAATAATCCATAGCATCACAGTTAGATTAATATTTCAGTCAACAAGAATAAGTTATCTTCATTAACTTCCTGAACGACCATAAGGATCTAATGTTGCAACCAGGCAGAGAGCCAGCCTAGGAATCCTTCAAAATAGTGAAAGATATGACACAGCAGCATACAAGTTCAGAGCTGTTAATTCTGTGTAGATTAACAAGAATCCATGCATATTACAAATTTCTGATCAATGATTTCAAATACACAAGAGGCAAAGAAATTTTAAAAATAATAACAGAAATTTGAGTTGGCTTGGATTGGAAGCTCTTAAGCTGTCAATAGGTCTGATAGTCAAACCTAAGCTCGAGTAACATGAAGTACCCCAGACCCGAGTTCCGCAATATTTGGCTCCAGTCAGCTGGTTAGTAACCAAACTAAGAAAGGTGAGGATTTATATATGTGTGGTTAAGATTGGCAAAAGATAATTACCTTGGCATTTGTTGAGCCGCTGATAAACCAAAGAAGCTCTTCAACAACCCCTCGCCAAAACACTCTCTAGCAACCAAATGCAAAGATCATTTCAACTTCTTTATCAAAATATACAAATAGATATTTCACTTCCCCAATAAAGACAGAGAGTAGTAAACAAAAACAAAAAAATGAGTAAACAATAAAAAGTTAGTTTGCACAGTATATTAAGTATTAACACATCTTAAACCATAAATCTTGCTACATACCTTAGTCGTTAGAAGAGGAAAGCCTCTGCGCAGATTGAACCTCATCTGTGGAATTATTAAAGACAACGTAAGCATATAAATTGCATCAACCCACAACACAATAACTGAAATTTTACCTGGCAACCAAATGTTGACAAGGTCCCAGTCCCTGTCCTATCACCCTTAGTGGTACCTTGAGATATGATTTCTTGAACCAGATTAAGATACATGTACTCCGCATGTCTCTCAAAAATCATTTTCGGAAGAAAAGAAAAGTTCTGAACTTCAAATTTTTTAGAAGCCGAATTACGATCAAAAAGTGAATCAGTACTCTGACTCGGGGACTCTGCTGCAGAACTCCTTACACGCACATAAGTGGTGAATGAATATCGTATGTTGTTTTCCACCTTAGGAAAGGACGAGTACCATGGCCGAAATATAATGGTGTCAATTGGAGGCATAAAAGTATCACACTCAATGCTTGGATGAATTTCTGTGAGGTGAATAGCTTCACATTCAGATGCATTGAGAGCCTCCCTGTAAATGGAAATAATCGTCTATAAGTCTAGCAGAGAAAGAGCTTAACATGAAAATGAAAGCAAATTAAAACAAAGAAATACCTAAATATCTCACCACCCCCTATAACAAATATTTTCTCGATCGAAGTGTGATAAGGAGAAGCCGCTAAGAGTTCCAACGCAGACGACATACTTCTACATATAACAACATTTTCAGCTGCTGCAATATCAAAGCTACCCGAGCGAGTCAAAACAACATTAAGACGACCAGGAAGAGGCCTGAACTGAAGAGGGATACTCTCCCATGTTTTTCTTCCCATAACAATGGCATTTTTCTTCCCAGGTTCGGATGTTGTAGTAGTTATCTCCTTGAAAAACTTGAGATCGGTAGGTAGTCTCCATGGTAATTTCCCATCCTTACCAATGCCCATTTCTTTGGTGGCAGCCACAACCACTTGGTAAGTCCTCTGTAGGTTGATGCTGCCATTGCCATTGAAGATTGCAGAGGAATCACCAGCCATAATAGAACTGAGAAAGCGACGACACAAACTTAAAGATTGGTTCGGATGAAAATAAGGACTGCACAACCAATTGTTTTGGAAGTGCAGTGCAATCTGAAACCCAAAAATTAGTAAATTAATAGCTAAAACTAATAATCATATTGTCATTGCTCGTACAGCAGTGATGTCAAATAGCGTAGTAGAATTTGAATAAACTGGTATTGGAGCAAAAAAATCAACGCAGAACAAAATTAAACACACATTGAATCATTAATCTTGTTTGTGAAAGGAAAATGCAGAGAGAGAATTAAGCATCTAATATGAAAGAGCGAAAGGGAGAGAATGAAGAAAGAACTGACCGGTAAGAAACGGAGGCGCGAAATTTTGAAATAGTTATTACGAGATGGCGACGGTGCCGCCGGTACGACGGCGAGGAGGAGGAGGAGGAGACAAATACACGACGATAGTATTCACCTCCAATTTTAGATGCTCTAAATCCTAAATTGAACAAAATTGATACTCTAAATCTTAGTCAATATTCAGTAAAAAAAAAGTAAAAGATTGCATGTAAAAGTTTTTGTTTTTTTGTCAATTAGTTTAACAATCCGTTCCGTTTTAGTATTTTTTTTAAAGAATCCGTTCATTCTTTTCCTTCATCGAGCAGTGATTTTAGGTCATTCTTTGATCTAGAATCACCCCTCGGCATCATTTTTTCCTTTCTTTCAATTAAATAAGTGATTTTTACATAAGTGATTTTTTTTTATTTCGTCGTCTGAGTGCGACGTTGTGTTGTTTGTCGTCTTATGCGGCGTTGTTTGATTTCACGTCGTGTTGCGATGTTTGTTTGTTCCTATTGAAATATCAGTTTCAGTCAATCAACTACAGATTCAATCAATGATTTGGACGTCAACGTTGCAGATCCGAAAGCATGGGTATTCTTGTGATTTTGATTTGATCATATTATTTGTAGGCATTTTGTCGTTGTATGCTATTAACTTGGATGCTGTGAGTTTGTTCGCAGTTTCATCCTTTACGTTTTTAGCGATATTGATGATGTTATTGTATCTGATGTATTCTATCGAATTGAATAAATGAATATCGTTTTGCTTTTGTCAAACAAAAAAGATAATGTGTCTCTCATATTTTTAGAGAGTGATTTGTCAATTATACCATTTGTCAGTTATTCTTATTTTTTGTAATAAAACTAATTAATGTTATATATTTGGAAAACTAAAGTTTGTTTATTTTTTTAAAACAAATTTTTTTTAAAAACAAAGTATGTTTCGTGTTATCTTTAAATTTAAACAAAATTTTGTTACAAACAATGGTTTTAAGAAGAGTTAAAGTTATATAAATAAGATGAGTAACAATTGTTAAAAAAAATCATAACTGACAGTTATTTGTTACGAGATAAAGATAAGCAATTAAATTTATTGGAAAGATAAATTGTGTGAAAAAATAGGAATTTATTGATGGATTAAAATGAGTGCATAATAAGAAGAAAATGTGCAAAAATACACATCGCTAATTTGGTGTTAATTTTCTAAAAAGACACTTAACAAAAATTGAGGAAATAGTTTGAACCTCGTCCCATGTATAAATTATGTGATATATCTATCAATTGTCCCGCACTTTTTCATTAGTCTCGTGTTTTTTTAATATGTACCCAATCTTTTCTTAATATTTATTAATTAATTTGCAAAGAAGGGAAATCTTGTTCAGTTATGCCAGCTAACATTGACTTAACACTTTCTTATTTTTGTCTGGTTT
>Ga0209282_1002010_pt1 | contig 11540 bp, 12 predicted proteins | sample Mtrugardesep15_FD_187529 | JGI IMG/M metagenome (GOLD analysis project Ga0209282, IMG submission 187529) | Root nodule microbial communities of legume samples collected from California, USA - M. trunc garden sep15 (SPAdes) (version 2) | ecosystem: Host-associated > Plants > Roots > Nodule...
AAAAAAATTTAAAAAAAAAAAAAAAAAAAACTTTGGTAAAATACCATGATTATAAATCCTCACAAAAAATCTTGAATTTAATTTTCAACGTATTTAAAAAAATGAGAGAGAGCGACTTAGAGAGAGAGAGAGAGAGAGAGGTGTCTGGCCGCGACTTCACCTCGAACAGCCACGTCGGTGCTCCTGTTTGCCGGCAGTGAGGTCAATTGGGGGGGAAAGGGGTCCAAGCAGGGTGCCACCAAAAGAGGGATGATTGGCTTGATGCGAGACCGCGACGTCAGAAAGCGTTGCGACAGGAAGATCGAGGTCGAGACAGGCAACAGAAGAACAAGCGGCGCATGGATTGGGATAATTATGACTATCGACAACCTAGGTTTGGGGATTCACGGGAGGAGCTTAGAGTTTACGATGATCGGTTTAATGCTCCAGTTAGATATCACGAACGGTACAAAGAGGATTTTGACCGGAGTTCACGCAGGGGTTTGGATGGTGATCGCGGTGAAGGCAAGGACAGACTTGGGGCTGGTGAAACTGTGCAAACTGATCGCCGAACAACAGCTTTGAATGTGCGATGTCTTCAGGAACGGCAGTCAGCTGATGCTCGCATAGTGCATCAATGTGAGGAAGAGAATCAAGACAATGAGTACTCGAAGGGTTCACAACTTAAGACGTTTGTTACTTTTTACTTTACAAACTCTCCGGCTCAATTGTCCAATTTCTATTTACGTAAGGGTTTTGAGGTGTGTGGCATGTTAGACGAAGTTATTGTTTCAAGTAAGAGAAATGCCAATGGTGATTGCTATGGGTTTGTGCGGTTTGCTAATGTCTGTAATGTTAGTAAGCTTTTAAAAACGGTGAATGATGTTTGTTTTGGAAATTTTCGAATTAGAGCAAAGATTGCGAGGTTTGATAGGTCAGCTGCGAAGGTGTTGGTGAGGGAGGGTGAGGGTGAGGGAGTGGGGAAGACGAGTATGGGTGGGGGAGAAAATAAGATGAGCTTAGGTGAGGGAGTCAAAAAAGTAAGTGTGGTAAGGGGCAAGCAACGACAGTGAAGGTGGGTGATGGAGGGAATCAGACAAAGGAGGTGAGGGTGGGGGAGGTGAGGGTACAGTTGGATAGGGGGAAGCTGGAGAATGTTCGGTTGTCTGAGAAGGTACCGGAGGGGGTTGCTAATGAGGTTGTTAAGACTAAGCAAGTATCTCAGGTTCTGGTTCAAACAAAGCGACAACCTTCAATCGAAAAGTTGTTACGTATGTACAGATCGAAAGAGGATGACCTCTAATGGGATCAGAATGGTTATATGGCATCAGTGATTAATGCAGAGGCAATTCCGGTTGTGCAAAATAGATTAGAAGACGCTGGGTTCAGTGATCTAGATGTAATACCATTAGATGCAGACAGGGTCTTTATTCGGAGTTCATCGAACGTTGAGGTCTCAACAATTCTTGTAGAGGCAAGTGATTTTTTTGCTCACATTTTTTCTAACATTGTGCGGTGGGATAAGCAAATTGTTCTGTTTCAGAGAGGTACTTGGTTGAGACTGTATGGTATTCCGTTACATGCATAGAATGAGAATTTTTTCAAACTGTGCATTATTGATTGTGGACGATTTCTTCGAACCGATAATTGTTCGGTTGATAGAGACAGGTTTGATTATGCCCGTATTTTGGTGGCCACTGTAACACCCCGTTTTCCCAACATGTAAATAATATAAGATAAATCAGAGTTCATCGCAAACAGGATGTCACATTTCGTTCTTCAAAACATCATCAAATATAAATAAAGTTAAATTCCCTATTTATTTAAACAACTACTTTCAATAATTCAAAATAATGTCGCAGCGGAAAATATTCAATGTTTTAATAAAAGCTCGGCACTAAGGCCTCAACATCAGCAACATAATAAAGTTTCAAATCCAAAAGTGGTTCAACATCAACTTAAAGGAAATACGTAACAGGGAAAACAAAACATATAAATATCTTCATCCCGTTATGTATCAGAGCATGACTCCTATGACGACACGAGGAATCAACTCACATCAGCGGTTACTCTTGGTTATCTGGATGTTACCCATGTAGAGGCAACATTCAAACAGAAGGGGTGATATTTCACATTCAATAATAATAAGCAACAATTCATGTAAAGAATTAATCAAAATAAAACAACAACAATTCAACATTAAGAATACTTCACATAATTCCAACAACAATCATCATTTAACTTCATTCAGTAATGCATCAACAACAACATCGATAATGCAACAACGACGACTCAACAATGCAACAACAACTACTCAACAAATGCAACATAATTATGCATATGGTACCAACAGAGCTACAACTCCCTTCACTAAAGTCATATTTGACTTGACAGGCTACAACCCCCTTCGCTTAAGAAACAATAGAGCTATAGCTCCCTTCGCTAAAGTCATATTCGACTTGACAGGCTACAACCCCCTTTGCTTGACAATGCTTATGCAATGACACAACTTAAATGCAACAACATCAACATCATAAAATCATATTAAATCATTCACAAAATATTTGCACATCAACTCAAAACCACTGGAAAGATAAATCAGTTATCAACAATTTTCATGTTTATGACAAAATCCAACTCAAAACAGAAACGTGTGAAAAAGACACAAGAACGCGAAACAGGCAGTCTGCTGTTGAACAATTCGCTAGGCGAGTTCAATTACTCGCTGTGGCGAGCGACGACGTCTACTCGATAGGCGGGGAAAACATTCGTTGTGGCGAGTTGGGATCTACTCGCCAGACGACTAAAAACACTTGCTGTGGCGAGTTGGGAACTACTCGCCAGGCGACCAAGAACACTCGTTGGGCGAGCGATGACTTTTACTCGCAAGACGAGTTTGAGCACTCGTTGTGGCGAGCGACGACAGACAGGTCTGCGAACAGACCTCTATTCTCACTCCAAAACCCCAAAATTGATAGGAAACATTACCTACTGTTATTCTACAGCCTAGACATCACTTCCTTACATTAATTCATGGGATTGCATACACTTTCAGCAACTTTTATTGAATTTAGACCTAATTCCTATAACCTCAAAACTCAACAACAACATGATTAGTCCCTTTTTAGAATCATATGCTTAAGATTATAGAAGGTTAATCCCACCCTTCACAAACCAAGCTCAAGTTTCTGAACTGTTCAAGCAACTCCAACTCTTTAACCATCACAGCAGACATATGTAACGTTTTCCTACGTAAAGCATCTGCAACAACATTAGCCTTGCTCGGATGGTAATTCAACCCGAAATCATAATCCTTTAGCAATTCAAGCCACCTTCGCTGCCTCATATTTAATTCCTTCTGGTCAAATAAACACTTCAGACTTTTATGATCACTCAACACTTCAAATCTAGAACCATACAAATAATGTCTCCAAATTTTAAGTAGAAAAACCACTGCAGCTAACTCAAGATCGTGAGTCGGGTAATTACGTTCATGAATCCTCAACTGCCTCGATGCATAAGCTACTACTTTATTATCGTATTATCCTGCATAAGCACACCACCTAAACACAACTTAGACGCATCACAATATACAACAAATGGTTCATCGGACTTTGGTAGTATTAAAATCGGAGCTGTCGTCAAACGTTGCTTTAGTTCATTAAAACTATTTTCACACTGAATATCCCATACAAAAGCTCTACCTTTACAAGTCAACTGAGTTAACAGAAGTGCTAACTTGGAAAATCCTTCAATAAACCTTCGGTAATAACCTCCCAAACCCAAAAAGCTCCTAACTTCGGTAACCGACTTCAGAGTATCCCATTGCGATACCGCATCAACCTTAGATGGATCTACAACAATACCACTACCAGAAATAATGTGACCAAGAAAACTCACTTCCTCTAGCCAGAATTCGTATTTTGATAACTTGGCGTATAACTTTTTCTCTTTCAGCACTTGCAAAACAATCCTCAAATGTTCGGCATGTTCCTCCTCGGACTTGGAGTATATCAGAATATCATTTATAAACACAACAACGAAACAATCTAGACAACTATGAAAAATACGGTTCATATATTCCATAAACACACCAGACGCATTAGTAACATCGAAAGGCATCACGGTATATTCGTAGTGTCTGTAACGTATCCTAAAAGCCGTCTTCTGCATATCCTCATCTTTCACTTTGATATGGTGATAGCCCGATCTTACATCAATCTTACTGAACACACGCGCACCCACTAACTGATCCATCAAATCGTCGATCCTCGGAAGTGGATACCTATTCTTTATTGTCACTTTATTCAGCTGTCGGTAATCTATACATAGTCTCATGCTACCATCTTTCTTCTTAACTAACAACACCGACGCTCCCCAAGGCGATACACTCGGTCTTACAAACTTTTTATCAAGCAAATCCTCTAACTGCTTTTTCAACTCTGCTAATTCGAAAGCTGACATACACTAAGGTGTCATAGAAACAGACTTCGTTCCCGAAACAAGATCAATGGAAAATTCCACTTCCATCTCTGGCGGCACATTAGGTATTTCATCAGGGAAAACTTCTGGAAACTCGCATACCAGTTGCAACTTATCAATCACTGCTTGATTCTCAATAGACAGGAACGCCATCAAAGAAAACATTTGTATTCCATCATGCATTGACTGCTTCAACTGCTTGGTAGTTAAGAACTCAGTTTCTCCTTCTTCTTCGGCAGTAGAAAACGCACTGTCTTACTAAAACAATTGATGTGGACGTAGTTAAACTCCAACCAGTTCATACCTAGTATCACATCCATCCCACTCAACGGCAAACATACTAAGTCCACCGTAAAATCTCTACCAAATATCGACAAAGGACACTTTAAACACACTAGAGAAGTAGTCACCGAACCCTTAGCCGGAGTTTCGACAACCATCTCCCCATTCATAGACGACATAACAAGACCCAATTTCGAAGCACAATCAGCAGCAATAAAACAATGTGTAGCACCAATATCTATAATAGCAATTAAGGAAATACTATAAATGAAACATGTACCTCTGATCATACAATCCTCATTTGCTGTATGAGTACTAGCTAAAGTAAACACCTTCCCACTAGTCGGAGCCTTCTTAGGTTGCTTACATTGAGGGCTAGTATGTCCTTCTTCACCACAGTTAAAGCAAACTATATCATCATGCTTGCAATCCAAAATTGTATGTCCCTTCTTGCCACAACAGAAACACCGCTTCACATCGCGATTACAAGTGTTACTCTTATGACCTTTTTCTCCACATCGGAAACAAACAATTTCGGCAGGAGTATCTCTCTTTCTAGGCTTACTCTCGTCATTCACCCTCTGCTTACCCTTATCAGCCGGAGCGTTGTAAGGCTTACCACGACTTTGTTGTTGCTTACCCTTCCGCTCATTCATAATCTTGTAATGAGCTTTGGTGTCTTTTTCATAGATTCTGCAGCTACTCACCAATTCAGAAAATTGTCGGATCTTCTGGTACCCAATTGTCCGCTTAATCTCAGCACGCAAACCATTCTCGAATTTGATACACTTAGAGAATTCAGCAGTCTCAGCATTATAGTGCAGATAAAACCTAGTAGCATACTCCGTCACTGACATATCACCTTGCTTCAGCTCCGGATACTCAATTTCCTTCTTCCTGCGAACATCTTCCGGAAAGTACCTACTCAGAAATTCCCTCCTAAAGACAGCCCATGTAACTCCCTCGACTCCGTTCTCCAAAAGCGGACGAGTACTTACCCACCAATAATCAGCCTCCTCATCCAACATATGCGTACCAAAACGTACCATTTGAGCTTCATTGCATTGCATGACCCGAAAAATTCTCTCAACTTCCTTGAGCCATGTCTGAGCTCCATCATGATCATATCTGCATTTGAAAGTAGGTGAATGGTTCCTCAAGAAAGTCTCCAGCATACAAACCCCATCATTACCACCAACATTAGGCTGTTGCCCCACAACTTGAGTCATAGCTTGCAACGCAGCAGCAATAGCAACATCATTCCTTCCAGCCATTCTATGTTCATTACACAACGAACAATCATAAGAAAACACGACGACAATATTCAACCGTCACACGACACAAACGACTCAACTACTTGGCCGGACGGACCGACCTGCTCTGATACTAATTGTAACACCCCGTTTTCCCAACATGTAAATAGTATAAGATAAATCAGAGTTCATCGCAAACAGGATGTCACATTTCGTTCTTCAAAATATCATCAAATATAAATATAGTTAAATTCACTATTTATTTGAACAACTACTTTCAATAATTCAAAATAATGTGGCAGCGGAAAATATTCAACGTTTTAATAAAAGCTCGGCACTAAGGCCTCAACATCAACAACATAATAAAGTTTCAAATTCAAAAGTGGTTTAACATCAACTTAAAGGAAATACGTAACAAGGAAAACAAAACATATAAATATCCTCATCCCGTTACGTATCAAAGCATGACTCCTATGACGACACGAGGAATCAACTCACATCAGCGGTTACTCCTACTTATCTGCACGTTACCCACGTAGAGTCAACATTTGAACAGAATGAGTGAGATTTCACATTTAATAATAATAAGCAACAATTCATGTAAAGAATTAATCAAAATAAAACAACAACAATTCAACATTAAGAATACTTCACATAATTCCAACAACAATCATCATTTAATAATGTGTTGCCACATCAATTAACCAAGTTGAATTTTAGATAAAATAAAGTGTTAGAATTTTTTCTGTTGGTAGACAATGTTTTTTTACTTCAAAAGGAAACTTGATTTAGTTTAAAGCAAAGTGTTTTGCGTTATCAACTAGGGGTCGGGGATCGTTAAATTTAGCATCGCCAAACCATCCAAAACTTGAGGTGAACACAATAAGAGGTTCAATGGCAGGTGCAAATGGAGGAGGGTCATCAGTAACGCATAGGGTGTAAAAAGTAACAACCTTGAAGCCCATTTAGTTCAAAAGAACAAAAAACCCGGTCCACCAAACAAAACGGTCACATTCCTTACAAACACAAAATTACAAAAACAACCCTACAAGCCACAAAATATCTCTTCGTCAGATTCGCGTGGCACGTTGGTCATAACACCAGGACAAATCCGTAAACTCCCCACTCTCCAAAAGGCTAAACCCGTCATCACACAAAACCAACACAACGTATCAAACACATTCAACAATCTTCATTTATGAAAACACACACACAAAACAAACACACTGATCCATTTGAACCAATGAAATCACTTCACAAGGATCGATGACGTGGCGAAATATAATGAAAATCCCGCGTAAACCCTAAACTTCAATTTTTCATTCATTCCTTTTTTCTTTGCGTTTTCTCTCCTATACCCTTCACTCCCTACCCTTCTTATCCCCTCTCTCGTTCGCTCCAAAACCTCACAACAACGCAACACGTTCTCTCGAACTAACTCGCTTTCTCTCACTCGCTCCGATTCCCTAACTCGTTCCTTTCGTTTTTCGTCATGCCGAAAGTTAAAGCTGATTCCAAACCCGCTGATAACCGGTAAATCACTTCTCACCGTTCGATTTTTTCTTCTTCAATTTTTTAATATTTTTTTAGATCTGATTCGTTCGATCTAGTTTTCGCTGATTTTTTTTCGGTTTTTTGTTGATTTTAGGTTGAAGCGCAAAGGTGCGGGAGCTGGAAGGAAACAGACGAAGAAAGCAGCGAAGGATCCTAACAAGCCAAAGAGGCCTCCAAGTGCTTTCTTTGTTTTCATGTACAATTTTTTATTATTTTTTTTTAATATTTTTCCGATTTGAATCTGTTTTGGTTGTGAATTTTTGTTTCTGATTTGTTCGTTTTTTTAACGGTTTTATTTATTTTTAATTGATGATTTAGGTCCGATTTTAGAGAACAGTATAAGAAGGATCATCCTAACAACAAATCCGTTGCCGCTGTAAGAATTCTCGTTTACTTTTCGATTTTATTTAATTATTTTTAATTTTTCGAATCATAATTTGTGGATTTTTACTGTCAGAAAATTATTATTATTTTAGTTAATTTTTCGAAAATTATTTAGGTCGGAAAAGCTTGCGGTGAAGCATGGAAATCGATGTCTGAAGAAGTGAGTTATTTTATGCTTGATTTTTTTTTTGTGGAACTTTCATCGTTATTATGTGATTTAATTAATTAAATATTTATTTATTTATTTTAATTTTGTTTTTTAGGACAAGGCTCCTTATGCTGCTAGAGCATTGAAGAAGAAAGAAGAGTATGAGGTTGCTACACAAGCCTACAACAAGAAACTGGTGAATATTCATTCATACTATTAATTTTGGCGTTTGATTTGTTTATAATAATTAATGATAATTGATTGATTTAACTTTTTCTTGATTTATTAGGAGGGAAAAGACGAGGAAGATGGTTCTGACAAGTCAAAATCCGAAGTCAATGATGAGGATGAAGATGAGGTATAGATAGATTCATCTAATAATTTGATTTTTGTTTTATATGTATGATGATAATTGAATAATTGAATAGTTTGAACTTAGTTTATTTTATTTTTTTAACCTTGTAGGAGGATGAGGATGATGATGAAGATGATGAGTGAAATTGTTGTAAGCTTGTAACACCACCAAATGATGAAGTTTAGGGAAAAATTTGTGGGAAAAATATGTTTTGTTTAGGTTATGGCTTATAATTAATATGTTGCAATGTTTAAGAAGCCAGTGTTATTTTTTAAGATAGTTTCTGAAGTTTTAGATAGTGAAGAATCCTCTAAAGTACGGTTCAGTATCATTATCCTCCTGTGTACTTAAAAGTCAATGCTATGATAGGTTTCAATTCTGTTCAGTACTCTCTTCCAATTTTTTGTTTCGTTTATTGTCTTTCATAACGATGCTGTTTGTACTTTGTAACCACCAGATCCACTTATGGGTTTCAAGCAATTAAGTTAACAAACGTTAAATAATTGAAAAATTATGCTGGCATTAAGTGATGTTCAGATCAAAGAGATGAATGTGATTGATTGTGTTTTGAGTTCAGTTGCATGTGGAGTGGTTCCTCCATTTAAAGACACACCACCCTAGCTCTCCATGTTTAACGAACTCTTCACGACTATAAATAAGCCAATCGCAATCCTCTAATTTGCACAACACATGGAAGTGTGGCTTAAAGTAAGGAGGTCAACAATAAATCATGCAATGAAAAGGTGCCACCCTGTGTCCGAAATAATTGGCTAGGCTTATTATTATTAGATAGAAATAGCATTTTCCTTGTAAATAGGAGTAGTCGTGAAGAGTGAAACATATGAGATAGTATTCATTTTTAAAATCTAATTAACCTTGACGATTCTATCCTACTCCATTCCTCCTACACATCATCTAATTCAAACATATCAAAAGGAATTTAGAAATCACCATAGTATGATAATGATTGATCAATTTGGATTTAGTCCAAAGTGGAGCTTACAACTTGACAAATATCACCGAGTTTCCTTCTGATCTCTGGTAGGGTAAAAAATTCTGATTTTAAATTTTTACTCGATAATTAATCTGAGATTTGTTATTTATGATATTCCTTCTTATACATGCAGAATCTTTGGTTCCATCCGCATACTGGTCATTGATGAAAATGATTTTGCTGTGATATTCTTTCTTAATTTGATGTTCATTTAAATATGTTTGGGACATGACACAACTAACACAAGTTATGTGTGCAAATGTTCTGTGGGAGAAATCACATTCTTGAAGCCCCCTATCTAGGAGAGTGCTTATTGTGTGTGGAACACAATTTTTAAAACTTCTCATATCTTTCAAGTTTCAACGAGGTTTTATCTTCTGTTCAAGTAAGAGCGATATCTCTTTATGGTATGACAAACGGTTACATCTTAGTTTTCCTTCCCAACAAGTTCTTTTTGTCCACATTAGCGACGCTCATCTGAAACTTCAAGATGTTTATAAGATTGGTTCATGGAATTTTGTTAACCTTTATACTACGCTGCCTTCTCACGTTCAATCACATATTCAAGATCTTATCTCGGACAACCATGATGCCTTAGGGAGCGTGACGCATAATTCTTGTTTTTCTTTTTCCATTTGGTAAAAAAGCTTGCTCTCTAGTCTCTACTATTATTCTCATTTGTTAAGCATAATTATAGCAATCTGATTCATGGTAGACATGTAAAATGATATTGAAGAAACCAATCTTACTCGACAAATGCCTGAAACGGCATACAATACTCAATGTCGATCCAAAACCAAAACTATAGGAAACATTTCATCAGTGTTTAACATAAAGAAAAAGCTTCACCAACAAAAATATGTATATAAAGAAAGAAAAAAGAAACAGAACCACCTTACATACATAATATAAACAAAAAAAAAATCACATCTTAATAAAAAAATGAATTGAATTGTTAATCAACTTCTTTTGTCTTGTTGCTGTTCAGCAGTTCGCAGTACTTGGTTTGCCATTGATGAAAATGATTTTGCTGTATCTTGCATTTCTGTAGTTCGTAAGTTGATACCCTGTCAAATCAGAAAATGTTTATATATGTATCAAACAAATTAGATACGACACATTTTGCAGCACTGTAATTTAGGCTATGACAAAATATTGAGTGTTTTATATAAAAAAGAAGATACCTGCAATTTTTTCAAGTTCTCTTGTAGCTTGCTTTCTGCCATTTTAGCAACGCTTGTTTCCTTCAGCGTCACCAAATTCATGATTGAAACATGGTTACAACACATTTCATGAATAAATATCAAAATCTTAAATAAATGCAACATTATTCGAATATTACTCTTGTCAAGAAATTTCTCATTCCATACTTTTGAAATGTAGTATAATGTAACTATTTAAGTCAAGTACGATTGAGGTGGCATACTCTTGCTATATACTTACATTGGTGGAAGAAGAAAATCCATATCTCTTCTTGATTTGATCGACTGTAGCAGGTTGCTCTTCTTGTTGTTGCTCTTCTTTAGCTGATGTTTTCTGGATGTTGCCCTTCATCTCTTTCAATCTTCCTGCAGATTGGATGCTTAACTAAGTTACTAGCATTTAGTGGAAACAATTTGATTATCTTTAGTATAATTAGATTAGATGGCAGGCAGTGGATCAAAAATTTTAAAATGTAAAATTTCATGCTCCTATTTTCTCATTAAGTTGTAGTTCTTAATTTGTAAGAATAAGGCGAGGACTGAAAATCAATAAAATTTTAATCGGGACTAAACTTGAAGATTATAATTTTAATTTTATAGGGAGTCCATATTAATCCTTTTTTTAAGTTGTAAAATTATTGAGGAAGCAATAATAGTTTTTTATATTTTATAATCAGTTGTAAAAAAGTAAAGCTCATTGTTACTAACCTTTTAGAGCCTGAAATTTTCCAGTCAATTTCTTCTTATTAAGAGCTCCAATTCCCAATATACCGTGATCTTTGCGTTTTTCTACATGATCATCTAGGTCAATGTCATCTGTAAAGAAGGAAGGAACACATCTCAAATTGAGTAGTTCAGACTTCATTATCTATTTGATGGAAAGAGTTTAATTTTGATGCTGTCCGTG
>Ga0209282_1002011_pt1 | contig 11538 bp, 6 predicted proteins | sample Mtrugardesep15_FD_187529 | JGI IMG/M metagenome (GOLD analysis project Ga0209282, IMG submission 187529) | Root nodule microbial communities of legume samples collected from California, USA - M. trunc garden sep15 (SPAdes) (version 2) | ecosystem: Host-associated > Plants > Roots > Nodule...
GTTTTGTTTGATTATCACTCTTGTTGCTGCAGTTGGATCAATTGTAGGAATCATCACAGACCTCAAGACCTCAACCCTTCCATTCTAGTTAACCCCCTTCTTCGCACATTTGTTGATCATAAACTTATATATATTAGTAATGATATTGAATAAAACATGTGTGCTTGTTTTTTTTGAAAGTTAAAACATGTGTACTTGTTAATCAATAAATAAATATATGTATTTGGTGCCATGTGGGGTAATTTTCAGCTTTTTTTTCTTAACCAAGGAAAACTAATTCGTTTCAATGCAAATAATATTTCATGGTTAGTATACAAATAAAAAAAAGTTAGTATAGCACCCAAAAAAAAGTTTCATAGTAACATAGTTAACGACATTGCAACTTGCATAAAAATATCTTGCAAGTGTTTGAGCAACTTGATTTGGTTATAGCTGAACATATTAACAAATTCATAGTTAAAGTTATTATAACGGTGCAAAAAGTCTTTACAATCCTCTAAGATAGTGCCATATATAAAGACTTCATTCCCTCTCATAATGCTCATATGAATTGATGTAAAACCTGTGTCATAATTTGTTGCATGACTTTATATCATTCATCATACCAACAATTTCATCCTGACTTTGGAACCTCACCTCAGTTTCCCATGTTTTGTATGTTCCAAACCAAACATTATGAAACACCTGGACCATTTTCTCACCATCGTGCATCTTTATGAAACACACAAATCCAATTTGTTTCCCTTTTCTTATTTCTTCTTTGTGCCAAATACACATCAACAAGTATCCGACATGGGCTTAACCCATGTCATAGTTTTTCATGCTACACATCATCTAGAACATAAGCAAATTAGAACAATGTGTACTCCTTCGTCTTCACATATTTCAGGATTCTATTTATTTTAGGATCTCTCATATCATTACTTGTTTGTCTGTCAGTCCACAACATGTTTAAGATGAGAAAAACACGGGGGGTGTAGAATTGTGTAGGTTTTTTTCAGAAAATCTTTGTGTAAGTTAAAAACCAATGACAGGATGCAAAAGATAATAAGATAACTAGAGAAGATAGAAGAGAAGGACACAAATATTTATTTTGGTTCACCCCACAATATGAGATTATGTCTAGTCCTCTCACACTTACATTTAAGAGATTACGTCAGGTGTAAGTGTCGATTTCCGTGCTTCATAGTGGAGAATCATAACTTATGTATAAGAAGATGATTAATAGTTTTATAACCAATGTAAAAATTAGTTGAATCAAAGAGTTATTGAACGTGTCAAATCTCATCCATGGTGTACAATTTATTCTTGATCTAACAATTGAGGAAAAATATACCCTACCAACCAACCACATATTGTTGGTTGGGTTGTAGAGTTACTAGCTGATACTAAACGATGGTATTGAATCTAGTTTCATTCTGAATTAGTTGCAAGTTAACTAATCGTAACGACTTGTGCAATGCAGAACAAAACCGCAAAGCAATTTTTTATTTATTTTGAAGTTGATTTGCATTGTAATATTTTTTTCTTTATTCATAGGAGGAATTCAATACAAGTTTTGTGGATTGACTCGGTACACAAATCTTGTGAATTGTACCATAAGAAGACCCATTAGCATGGTGTAAGATCCCAGTTAATCTATATGTGTAATTTTTTTTTTAAGCAAGCAAATTTAAGGTGTTTCATTCATAATAATAATCTACATGTGTAATGAGGTTTGAAGAATAAAAGCAAAGCATGAAGAATCCCAACGTGACAAAATAATCCCAACGTAAAAAAAACTGCAACACAAGCAGAAAATATCTTTATTTCGTGAAAGAGTTTTCATTTTGCGAGGCAAAATAATAAAAATAAGGGAAATATTAACAAGTGCTCTTAGGACATTGTTTAATAACTTTAAATAGTAAGTTTTTGTCAAAGTTTATGAAATCAATACATTGAAAATTAGAGTTTTTGACTTTTTTAAAGAATAATTTCTTTAGTAGAAATCCTTAAGGAGTGCTCTTAGGGCACTCGTTAACAAGACTCTAAAAATAATTATAGCGAGAATTTGTGAAGTTAAAAGTTATTGTTTCCTTTGTTAAATATAAAACCATAGAATAGTCTACAAGTCCTAGCTCAACTGACAAAAATGTCAAAATTGTTATGCAAAACGCCATGACTGGGATTCGAACCCCAACACCTCCACTTATGTGTGTGAGTTTATAATAGCTTTGCTATTTCGTCTATCTAAAAAAACCCATAGAATAGATGAGAAGATAACATGATGAAATGAATCGGTTACCAAATAATTGAATGTATTAATTAATAATGACGATACAAATAATCATTTTACAATTCGCTAATTGATTTTTCAAATTATATTATAAAAGAGAATACTACTAAAGTTGTTACTAGGTTGGGTCACGACCATATCACGTTTTGTGGCACTGTCCAAAATTAATTGTGCAACGTAGACTATCAACCACGTCGCCCAAGGATAAATAAAACAAATCTAACTACAATTGTGCAGTTAACTAAGACCTCTCTTTTAATAATTAATACTAAAACCAATATGGTATTGTGACCGCACTATAACGTTGAGACCACTCAAATATGGTATTACCACCATTCTAATTTTTAACTATAGTACTATGACCACTCAAATGCGGTGTTACTACCATTCTAACGTGTAACTTCTCCAAAAATTGAAGAAGAATATATTTTTAAGATCATTTTTATTATACCAAAAAAGGGACTATGATCTTAAGATATTATTTATTCTGAAGAGACATAAAAAATTATGGGACTATACTCTTAAGACCATTCTTAATTCTGAATGGACAATATAACGAAAAGTGACTGTTGTCTTAATAACACTCTTAATTTCGAAGGGACAAAAAAAATAAGATGAAGAGAAGAATAGCTTGTTAACACAAGCTGGAGGGAGAAGAGAGAAAGAGTTCTCGACAACCCAATATAACTCTTTGGTGTGTGGAATGCACTACGTGAACTTACAGAGAAAATTCACAGCTAACAAGTGAGAAATTTTGGGAACAAGTAATACATTCCTTTGACATTAAATCTAATACAAAAATATCTCAATTGAGTACAAAAATATATATATTTTTCCCTTTGACATTAGATCTAGTACAAAAATATCTCAATTGAGTACCAAAATATATATTTTTTGTTACGCCAAAATATATTATATTGAACACAAACATATACTATATTATGTACCAAAATATATTTCATATCAAGCACTAACATATATTAGATTGCTTACAAAAATATTTTAGAATGTGTTCCAAAATATTCTAGATTGCATTCCAAAATAGTTTAGTAAAACTTGGGGACTAAGAAAACACTTTCTAATAATGATTAAATTAAATTCCTTTAGTGTTTGCTTCGTTTACATAATTATGCACCCTCTTTAGAGATACACCCCTACTATATAAACACTACTACTCTGTGTAATCCATCCGATGCGGGACTTTCATTTATTTCAATTCACGCTACACCAATTCTCTCTTAATGTAGGAATTTTGATTAGTCTTTTGACTCAATTTTCACTCATGTTACAACACCATAACCCGAGGTTACAAATTCAACCTCTTGCAATTGAGTTGACATTTCTTTGTTCAATAAGTAAATGTACAAAAACAACACTATTGATCATGTCCATAAATGTAATATAGTTTTATATCAAACTCTTCGAGTGGACATAATCTATGTTATTAAATTATTAAGAAGAAGCATTTCATGGTCTTTATTTTTAATTTACTAAAGTAAAAAAAGAAAGTAATGTGACTGAGAGATAATAAGCTTGGATGATGATGGAGAAAGATAAACATTATGTGATTTAGAGAGAATATTAAAATTAATGATTTAAGTGAAATTGATAACTTTAACCTTAAATTGAGAAAGGTAAAAATTTGAAGAAAGGGTATATATGATTTTTACACGGTGGTTTCTATTATAATATTGATAATAATAGATCATTGACAAAAGATGTTTTCTGAAATACTATATTGCATAAACTTAAAAGTAAAATAAGCATATTATAGACATAAGACATAAAAAACAAACGTTAAATTTTGATAACTTTATGCTCTACAATACATTGATTTATCATAGATATTTGGAATACCCGAACTCATTGTCTATGGTCTTAAATCTTGAATCATCATAAAGAAAAAGAAATATGAAACGAGCATATCTATTGACATTATGATTTTTTTCTCAATTGAGAGTCTTAATTAATATAATTATTTAAAAATATATGTTAACACTCTATAGTAGAATATAATTAAATAAAAGATCCCCCCAAAAAAATTAGTGGATGAGAGATTCAAAAAATTAAATAAAAGATCCCGTAAAATAAAAGAATTAAATAAAAGATTCCAAACGGATTCTACCAAAAAAACGAAAAGATTCCAAACAGAATATTGCGGATTGTTTTCTCTAAATAAGAAGATTTTCTTTCTTGCGAAGGAAAAAAAGAAGGATTATTCCTTCAAAGAAAAAAAAAGAAGGATTATTTTCTTTTTCTTTTTACAAAAAATTATAAGATTTTAAATTTTTTTGTACGATGAAACCTGTATTATCCTATGACGGTGATTGACAACAGATATCATCAAAATTTCATCAGCATACTTACTGCTGTCCTAGTCATGAAAAAGATTTTCTTTTCAACATCACTGATAAGGTACAATCTTTAAATTTAGAAAGTATTGAAAACACGTCAAATTATTCCCACAAAGTATGAAAATGTATAATATATTTCATATTCCATATCAGAGTATTAAATTTGGTCAAAAAATAATAATATCAAACCATTAAATAGTTGCCATCTTTTCCTAAGCATTTCCTTAATTCTTAATAAAATCTGCTAATATCTCTTAGACGTGTAGTGCATCAATTTTGTAAAAGTTTGCAAAGAAACAAAGAGAGTCATGACAATACCGCAGAGTAGCTTTTCCATAGAAGATGGAAAGTTTGATGATGATGGTCGCATAAAACGAACAGGTTTGTATCAAAACTATATACATCAAGTAAATTAAGATTTTTTATTTATTTTCTTTTAGAATCTTATAGGTGTTCTATGGTGGAGTCTCCTCCTAATGATAATGTTGTTATTTTAACATTGATATATAAATAATTGTATGTGCATGAAGGAACATGGTTCACTGCGAGTGCACACATAGTGACGGCTGTAATAGGGTCTGGAGTGTTGTCATTGGCATGGGCCGTTGCTCAGTTGGGATGGATTGGAGGGACTGTAATTCTCATACTTTTCTCCCTTGTCACTCTCCTCACTTCTGTTCTCATGGCTGATTGCTATAGGTATCCTGACCCTATTCATGGAACCAGAAACCCTACCTACATGACAATGGTCAAAAACATTCTAGGTAATTACTTACTAAATTTAATTTTTGATGTTTCACTTTCTAGTCAAAGATTTTGGTCCGTTTTTTCAAAATTCAGTTTTTGATGTTTCACTTTCTAGTCATGGTTTAAAATTGATAAAAAAAAACCAAGGGGAAAATTTGGTTGACTTAAGAAAGATATATTTTTTTTTTTTTAAGGGACAATGACTCAAATTCATATTTTTATAACAATTTGTTTGTATTTTTTGTAAAACAATTTGTGCGTACTAACTACTAGTATAGTAATCCATTGAAAGAATCCATGGTCAAATAAATACATTCTTGAAGAATGTGAACAACACACCTTCAAACACACTTTCTTTGATTGGTTAAAATCCACATGGGTCCCACCAAATTCATTTATATTTGGCGGGTCCCATGTTGGAAGGTGTGTTGCTAGCATTTCTCTATGTTCTTTGTTTGTAGAAACCCTAATATTGACAACTTGTTCAATGCGGAACAAAACACATGGCATTTTATTTTGAAGTTGAAAATTGCATTGTAACCTTTCTATCTCTTTTTCTATAGGAGGTATTCAATACAAGTTTTGTGGATTGGCTCAGTACACAAATCTTGTGGGCTGTACCATTGGTTACACCATCACAGGATCCATTAGCATGGTGTAAGAACCTAATAAATCTCTCATACTATGTGTCTAATTTATTTGATCTTATCTATTGACATAAATATTTGAGACTATTAGAGAGAGCTATGGAAAAAGCTCAGGGTGTGTCCTTAAGTTGTTTTCAGAAATTATTTCCATAAACTCTCTAATATTCATTTTGAAAATAGCTTATAGATTAAACATAGTTTGATTTTATTTTATCTTGTTACATAAATACTTTATACTTAATCACTTATATGAAAAACGCTTATGTTTTAAGCACTTAAGTTGTTTGTCCAAACAGGACCAAAATCATGAGCTGATATATAAAGCTATGAAAGTGGAAATAAATTATTTTCATTTCTTAGTGCTCAAAACTAAGAATGTTCATGACGATGATGATGGTAATAACAATTCTTGCTTGTTTCTGAACCAGGGCCATAAAAAAATCGAATTGTTTTCATACGAAAGGCCATTTAGCGGACTGCAGTATATCCAACTATAAATTTATGGCCATCTTTGGAATCATTGAGATTTTACTAAGCCAAATTCCAGATTTCCATGAACTTTCATGGCTCTCTATTCTTGCTGCTGTAATGTCTTTTGGTTATGCTTCCATAGGCATTGGTCTCTCCATAGCAAAAGTTGCAGGTTAGGAATTGCTTTAATTAGTTACATATACAATTGCACTAAAAAATATGCTCATGTGAACTAAAAAAAACATATTTTAGGAGAGATAAATGCAACTTCTAAGTCTAATAATGTTTCATTTTAACCGAATGTTTTGTTTTGTTCTTGGATATGTATGCAGAAAAAGGACACCATGTTACGACAAGCATTACAGGGATTGCTGTTGGAGGGGGTGTTACAAGTGCAGAGAAGATGTGGAATACCTTCCAAGCAATTGGAAACATAGCTTTTGCATATGCTTTTAGTAACGTAATTGTTGAGATACAGGTAAGTAATTTAAATAAAACAAGTGCTTAATTTCTCAAGTTTCTCATCTATTTTGTTATATAAGCAATAAAATAATTATGTTTAGTGGTCTAAGATATACGGAAATGTTAATTACTTTCAACATATTTCAAATTGTTTCTTACACAGGACACATTAAAATCAAGTCCACCAGAAAATCAAGTCATGAAGAAATCAAATTTGACTGGAATTACAGTCACCACATTCTTTTATGCCTTATGTGGTCTTGTAGGCTATGGAGCCTTTGGAGACAAAGCACCAGGAAACTTTTTAACCGGATTTGGTTTTTATGAACCATTCTGGCTCGTTGATATTGGTAATCTTTTCATCGTTATTCATCTAGTCGGAGCCTATCAGGTAGTTAATTATTTTATAAACCAAAATTACTACATGAACATATTATAGTGTGTATGGTAGAGAAAATTAAAATTTATTTATTATGTACAGGTATTTGCACAACCTGTATTTTCACTTGTGGAAAGTTGGGCTAATAAACGTTGGCCAGAAAACAAACTGGTGACAAAAGAAAATTATGTTGGCACTTGGAGATGGAATATGTTCAGGGTGATATGGAGAACATTGTATGTGATAATGACGACATTGATTGCTATGATATTTCCATTCTTCAACAGCATTGTTGGTTTGTTAGGAGCTATGTCATTCTTTCCTTTGACTGTGTACTTTCCAATAGAGATGTACTTGACACAAGCCAAAGTTCCCAAGTTTTCTCCTATATGGATTGGAATGAAATTGCTAAGTGGGTTTTGCTTGATTGTTACTCTTGTTGCTGCAGTTGGATCAATTGAAGGAATTGTCACAGACCTCAAGACCTATAAGCCCTTTCACTCTAGTTAATCTCATTCAACCATTTGTTGAATATAATTTACATATGTTGGTACCTTTATTTATGTTGGTACAATTGGAGTATAATACATGTGTACGTTCTTGTTATCATTTGGGTTCATTTTGTTTTTTCTTGTTGATGTACTTGGAGATTTTAGTTAGAGATTGTAGTTTTTGTTTTCGTGTTTTCATTTTCTTTTTTCTTCAAGATAAAAAAATTGTGTTGATTTTCAGCATTTCTATACCCTTTTTGATTCTATAAGAAATTCACATAACTTCTTTATCATTTCAAACTTTGTTTCTTGAATACGTACCGGTGGCGGATCTTGAGAAAATTTATTGGAGTGTCAAACCACTATGAAATATATATCAAACAGTTTTAAGAAGTAGCATAAATCATTACCTAGCTTAGTGGTTAAATTTGTATGAAAGATCGCGACCATTAGGATATTTTAAGTCTACCTTTCCACTGCAACAGATGAAACTAATAGATATATTATGCCTAATATTATATATAGAAAGGGGATGCCATGGCACCCACGGGTCTCTACCAAGATCCGCCACTGCGTACCAGTCGGGCTTCTTAAAAACCAAGGCTCTAATTTCCTTCTTTTTTATCAAGTGCCTAAAACCTCTAATATTTTAACTAATTATCTTCATTATTAAATACCAACACCTGATACTCCAATTAAAGCTTTATAGAGGGTTGGATAACAGAGGAAGTTGCGGGTTTATTTCTAATATTAATGCTGATGTACTTTGCTATTTCTCCTCTCTCTAGTATTTGCTTAGTTGATATATATGGGGTCTGAGTTCCTCCTAGCTTAATTTGCCTTTTTATTTTATTTTATCTCCTCTTGATTTAAAAAGGAGAGAAATGTATTGGGTGGTAACTGTTTTACAATATTACTCCTAGCTTACATTTGTTTTTACAATATTCCCCTGACTCAATTAGTTTATTTGAAAGCTTCTATGATACACTTATAAATTGAAGTGTACTGATACACTTACTTTAAAAATCAATAAATTAATGATCATTTTATGAAATAAAAAGTTATTTATCAACTTTTATACTAGAAAATAACATTTCATAAGAAAAAAAAATATAATTTCACTGTTTACATGAATCATACTATATATTTTATTTTTTTTATATCCGAACATAATTGATAACCGACAAATTTGTGGGTTATCACGTTGCATTTATTCCCCATAATGAACGAGAAAATGAGTGAATGCATGACATAAAATATCTAATCGATGACTATTTAGAAATTTATTTTTTTAATTAGTTTTTAGTTTAGTTTGATTATTTTGAACTAGTAGTGTTTGTTTTGGATGTCGATGGAACGTGGTGAAGAATGACACTAGAGATCTAGGAAGCTACAACATGGAGTAGGATGATGCATCGTTGAAGATATGGAAGGATGTAGTGCACCAGATCACCAGTCGGTTGTACAATAGTACAAACCCATGAGACACCGTCTTTCTTTGTTTAATGGTCATGTTCTATGAGCTGACACCAATGATTTGTAATACGAAAAATAAAGGAATATTCATGGAGCATATAATAATTAATTAAGTAAAACAAATAATAATAAAAATATGAAAACCGCTCAATTACGGCATATCATGCGCGCTTTATTTTGTTTCTAGCAGGGAAGTTATTCATTGATGCTGATACTATAGACATACCTAAGATTTGAGACAATCGAAAAAGTAAATAAGGGCAATTGAATATTAGTGTTCTTTGTATTTTGGCACAAGCTAGTTCGTTTTTCCGGCATCAATGAATAACTTCCCCGATAGAAACAAAATAAAGCGTGCACGACATGTCGTAATTGAGCGGTTTGCATATTATTATTATTATTATTTGTTTTACTTAATTAATTATTAAATCCAATGGCTCATATTTGGCGGTAGGCATTGTAGTAGAAGATAATGCAGCCGAGGATCCAAATCGTTGTAGGCTATGGAGCCTTTGGTAACAAGGCACGAGGAAACTTTTTAACTGGATTTGGTTTTTATGAACCATTCTAGCTCTATGCTATTGGGAATCTATTCATCGTTATTCACTTAGTTGGAGCCTACCAGGTAGTTAATTATTTTATATTGGTGGTATAAATGGACCCCATTTAATATTATATTATTTCATACTTTCTAATTATTTAAACCATTTTTTTTTTAAATATTCATACCATCTATCCAAAACTCTAAAATGGATCCCACTAGTTTCACAATATACTCAAACTTTATATTTTATATTGATACATAAAATGTGTAATTGAAACAAAGTGGAAACGTGTAACTATTTTAATTTTTTTAATTTGCAAAGAGTAATGATACATAGACCACTTTACGTGGTATATACCCTTTTATCCATGGTGCTGTATCTTTTATGTGACACCCGATAACGGTGCTCTAAGAAATTTTAGGCAAAATGTTCATGCTTATTTAGACTTCATCGGACTAGGACCACAATTTCTCTAGTTCCTCGTCTATTATCTATATCCTATTATTCAAATTTATTATTTCCATTATCTATTTTGTTTTTGTTTTTGTTTTTTGAAATATATTATCTATTTTGTTATAAGCAATAAAATTGTTATGTTAAGTGGTCTAAGATATATAAGCAAATGTTAATCACTTTCAACATATTTCAAATTGTTTCTTATACCGGACACATTAAAATCAACACAATAAAAATAATAATTATATCTTTCACCGTTTAATTTATCTTTTAAAAGAAAAAATATTGAATAAAAATAAAAACTATCATAAAGATACATTGTTTAAAAATATTGTTTAAGGACACAAATACAAAGTTTATAATAAAAACATACTAACACTAATACATGTGATTCACAGCGTGCACATTCACACACACTCACATATTCACTAAAAATGAGATGTAATTGTAGTGTTTCTTTTTAATTAATTAATAAACATATCATTAATTTATAACCTTTTTTATGTTTAAATGTGAGTATGTAATTGTAGAAGTCATGGTAAAAAGACCATTTGTAAGGTATCGCTTTTGATGGTACTTACAAGGAAGGTTACTTTAAAAGAGATTAAGAGTTATAACTACACTATTCTAACAAATTAATTTCTTCATTTCATTCTTGATAATAACTATTCCTTTATTTATAGCATTGACATTCTAAGAACTTAACTAATAATTCATTATAACATATGTCTCTAGATCTTTTAAGAACATGACGACTCACATCTTAAATATCTAATACAACTAACTCATTATAAGTTTTGCCTTTGACTATTCTATTACATTGACCTATCTTGATCATTACATTTCATTGATCTTGTACAAACACCTTTTTCTCAAGATGGTAATTTAAAGTATTTAACCCATGAAAAATTTCCTCCTTCTATCGCTTCTCTTATTGCAACAAATTTAGGTGCTTTATGAATTATCATCCTATATGTAGAAAGAAAAAAAAAATCACCCCGCACTTTAAAAAACAAATATTATATGATAAACTTTTCAATACTTTTCTTACCTTACGATTTAAGGTCGTATTGCCAAGACCTCTTCCCCAAATAACCAAAGGATTAAAATTGAATTTTTTATATGATCAAATAAGAATTTAAAAATATTTATTGTTTAACTAATAGTATGAAGTCACTTTTTGTTAAATCTAAATGTAAAAGGAGACAACCTACCTAATCACAGTCATTCGTTTG
>Ga0209282_1002012_pt1 | contig 11536 bp, 4 predicted proteins | sample Mtrugardesep15_FD_187529 | JGI IMG/M metagenome (GOLD analysis project Ga0209282, IMG submission 187529) | Root nodule microbial communities of legume samples collected from California, USA - M. trunc garden sep15 (SPAdes) (version 2) | ecosystem: Host-associated > Plants > Roots > Nodule...
CTTTTGAAATCTAACAAAACCAACTAAAAAAAAAATCAAATTTTTATTAAACCCATTTGAAATCTAACCAACAAAAAAAAAACTTTTAAGAAAAAAAGAAGTAAAAGTTTTCTGTTTTACCTAGCACTAGGAACACGACCAGGGATCTGAACCTCAAACTCAACAGGAAGACCAAGAAAACCATTGAAACGGTCAAAGGTAACATGAGTAATATGTTGAACATCAGTTGGCCATCCGATCTCCATTTGATGAACGGTTGAGATGACTTCATGATCTGGTCTATCTACTCTGCATGCTACCATTGATTTTCTTATAGCAGCCAAAAGTAACGCAACCAATGAAAGCTGGTTCTGCTGTTCTTCTTCTTCTTCTTCAGTTCGTGTTGGTCTTGTTCTTTTGCTTCCTCCACCGCATCCACCGCCTCTGGTAACCATAACAAGCCCAGTCATTGTGTTTGTGTTTCTCTCTCTAGAAAGAGAAAGAGAAAGAGAAAGGACAGTGTGGTTTAAATTTGATTTGAGAGGAGGGTGGAAGAGTGAGTTAATGAGTTTTGTTGGGTTGCATTCAATTCAATTTTTCTGAAAGAGAAGCTTTATGTGAAAACAATGGATTTGGTTTGAACTTCTAAATTCAAACGGCCACTCCTTTCAAATTCTCTCTCTCACTCATTTCTATAAACGGCTTTTCTTCTTTTTAACCTCTGTGTTTACATGAATTACCATTACTGCCACTCCACTCTCTTAAACAAAACAAAAAAGGGTTGATATATGTTTATTATAGTAACTAACTGCTTATTATTACGGTAACGTTTGAAAATTATGAACGGTATTTTTTTATGAAATTTTAGTTTTGATTAAAAGTAAAAATATAAATATTTGTTGCTTTTTTTAATGACATAACAACAATCTTTATGATAGAAAAAGTTGTTTAAGAGTATAATTGATCAGAAGCTCGAATGTCTATCATAGTGTTGCTGTGGTTATTTTATTGCGATTTTGGAGAAATCGAACACAGATATAAAAGATGTTATATTTTTAGGGGATTAAGTTATTTCTTGACTATTTTGCACCATATTGTTAATAGTTATATAGAAAAATATTACGTTTAGTTGGATATTAAAGGGTCGTCAAAGTCAATACTTACGTCAAAACTACGTTCTCGAAATATCTACAAATTACTTACAAATAAGATGCTCATGCCAATATCGAGGCCTTGAACACACCTCTTCCTCAATATAATAAGCTAAGTTTTTATCAACTCAACCAACCTATGTGAAATTATTTGGATTTTACATATACTTTTTTAGATTAAATTATGATCATAAGGGATTAAGTAGGGTTTACTGATTAGGTGTATACATGATATTCCATGTCATAAGTTTCTTTTGTGTGTATGATGACCGGAATCCTTCGGTTTCATGTTTTCTTGACAAAATAGTTTCCAGAATATTAATGATTGCCTTTCTTGCCAAAAATAAACTGTTGATAATTGCTTCCTAACTAAAACACTCTTCAATTATCAATCATTGTCCATTATATCCATTGAAAGAAGGCTAGTTTAGCAAATCCACTATCACTACTTTTCCGATGATTACATTTTTTCGTAGTAATGGAGAAATAAACAAACACGTAATCCTGAATACAATCATCTTCCACTTAGATTAGATCTGGTTCTGATTCATATGTGCATTAACAATGATAGTATTTAATAATCTAACTATATAACAATCATATATTACCCCGACAAAAATTATAAATACTATCTATAGTAATATGTTCATTTTTATGTATCGGGTAAATATTATTTTATGAATAAATTAAGAAAATTCATTGTATTCTGTTATTTTTGATGAAAAAACTCGTCTCTTTCTATGATATTGCCGGTGACTAGTATGTGTCTCATAACATTTGTTAGGGACCAAACTATCCAAATTTCATCCCATCTCTTGGGACTATATATCTTCCTAATTAGTCTTTGGGGGTGTCAAAATAGGATGAGACGATGATTCTTTAAGTAGAGAAATGATATTTGTACAACCACTTTTTGACAACTTTTGTGACAACTTCTCTCTCATACTCACGTTATATTTTTACTTTATCTCTCTATTGCTTTGTTTTTTGTGCCAATACCTCTTTTTCTTTGTAAAATTATGGTTGTCCAAGAGTTGTCTATCAAATGGTTGTTCAAATAACACAACTTTTAAGTATTATTTGAAGAAATTAATTCCTCTCCATTATATAAAAGTCTTTGGGGGTGTCAAAATAGGACAAGTACAACAAATCAACCCCCAAAATTAGTCTTGTATACAATATGGATTGTTGACAAAACATAAGTATTAAGTCGCTTGAACCCAACCCACCCAACCTAAAATTTGTTAGCTATGACTTAGCAAACAATCAATGGACTTGGCCAACTACGAAAGTAGAAAAGTGCTTAATTTTTTAAACAATATATCCTGAATGCAAATCATATGAATGGAGAAAGTGGGAAGAGGGGTAGCTTTGCTCCTAAAATTAGTCCATCCTCGTCGATTCAGATTAATAAAAGTAAAAAAATAATCTATCATATTGTTCTAAGCCTAGAACTTTAGGGATCTTTGCCTATAATGTACCGTGTTCAAGGTCTAAGTGTTTCATATCTCATGATAATACGATAACATTTTATTCTATCATTTCACATCTCATTATGATAATAATTTCATATCACATTATGATAATATCATGTCGTTTTATTATATAATTTTCTAGAATATTTGCTCTATTGAGATAACATTTTAATTAAGCACTTATAACATAGTATTTATTCCTCTAAAAAAAACATAAGTAAGTATTATATAACTTATAAATGTATAAATCAATTATTTATATAACAAAAGATAAATAAAATCAATTTATTTTGATATTATAAGCTGTTCGCATAAACTATATTAGAAAATTTATGAACATAAGTTGAAAATAGTCTATATATGGAATTTCAAATAAATCAATTCATAGAGGTCTCAAATCCATTTTTGTGACCCAAGCTAGTCCGTTGACATGAAGCAGTAAAAGAACATATACCCTCTATGACTTTGTGGTTGATGTTATGTTACTCACACTCCATCTCAAAATAATCGGTATAGTTGACAATTTCATATATGTCAATATATAATTTTGATTGGCCTTTAATATCATTAATTATATAGTAGTAAAAATTATAAAAAGTTGATATTTTAAAAATATCTATTAAAACAAATCTAATAACAATTTATATACTACCATTTTTCTTTATATAATAGTAAAAAAAAAAAAATATAATCAAAGTGTCATCTTAATAATGCACATAGTAAATCAATTACTTTAGAAAGGAGTATCATGTAGTAAAGAGAATGGCCAATTTCCAGGAACCAAGAGAGACACTTGGACAGTGGAATTCGAATCTTTTGAAGGCCATTGCTTAAAGTAAATTTTGCTTCCATCGGTCAGAAGGATCAAGGAGGGACCTCAATTTCCTTGTTAGTTAGTAGTAATAAGTAGAGATTATTTTTGATTGGCTAATAGCAATGATGTTCCTTTTCTTTTACCATTAATCATCTTTTGTATTTAACGATGGGTCCTTTTTATGTGATTGGCGTGATTAAAGGATGTGAAGAATGATTTGTTGGACATTACACTTTGATTTCATTGGTTTACCAAAACTATTTCTCATTTTGTCCTATAGCAATTTGGATCCTATGCAAGTTGCATCCTGTCTTCTTTTGAAGACACCATGCTATTGCTGGTTGAGATTGTCTTTTTTCATGCTCATATTCATCTCTACGAGCCATCATGCATTGAAAGAGACAATGAATATAAATCACATTATTCTTCTTACTCCCTCCTCTTTCGAATATAAACAAAAACAATTAGTAGATGTATTTGGTTCAAATTTTTAACTAAATACATCACTTTTGTTTAACTTATTTTTGTTTATATTTAAAATGGGATAATACTAGTCTATCAAAACCACCACCACCAACCATTCTTGTAGTTCGTATGTCTATAGCTAATAAAAATACAAAAGAAAATAAATATTAACAACATCCTATGATAAAAGGTTAACACAACATCATGGAATGGGTGGAGTAAAAAGCATTACATTACTTATCAGCTATGAGCTATCACTACAATATGAAGGTTAATATCAGTTATGTCTAAGGAGATACCTATCCCAGACTAAGAGCAACAAACTCCAAGAGTTAGGTCTGGTGGTAAAATGTAAAATCCATACACAAAAACTTTTATGTAGTTATGTTTCATTTTATGAATATTTGTGTGTAATATTATTATGAGTAGCATTTCGACATGACAATATGTGTATAACATAGATTGCAAACATGTACATTTCAGGGTTGCGATGGTTCAGTTTTGTTGAACTCCATTAGCAATTACACTTCAGTTTTGGCTGGATTTGATGTCATAGATGGCATAAAAAATGTGGTCGAAGAAAAATGTTTCAGCACTGAACAAGCTCTTTAAACAATATTTTATATTCTTCCAGGCAATAACTTTAGACTATACAACAAAGTTCAGGCTCAGAATTTCTTCTGTTTTAACAACAATTCAGGCTCACATATATGTATAGCTCATGCATATAAGAAATTCAGTTTAACAAACCTATGATAGAAGAGATGGCACAGTATCAAATAGTAGCGAAGCATTGGCTAATATTCCAGCATCTACCTTCAACTTCACCCAACTCAAACAAAACTTTGCAAGTAAAGTTCCCCCTGCATGATCTGGTAGTATTATCAGGTGCATTTATATAAATTGTATTACATACACTGGTTGTACTGAATCATTGATGATAGTGATTACAATTGACCATAATCAGTGGTACATATTAATTAACTTGTATATCGTATCTATATATAATACTGCATATTTGTAGGAGCGCACAACTCCTTCAGTAACCGGCTTTACAATTTCACTGGAAAAGGTGATCAAGACCCTTCTTAGAATTCCATATGCTGCATTCTTGAAAACTAAATGTAAGGGTCTGAATGACAACACCACAAGGGTGTCATATGTTGCGGCAACATATGACATTTATTCACCAAAAAAACTTAAAGCATTTAACACCTAAAACATTGCCTCCTCAAGGATATACTAGTAATGCAAAGCTACTTCTTGTAAGATAATTTGTTAAATTTTATGGCGATTAAGTGTTACGAAGCAATCTGTTACAACATGAGCAAAAAACAACTGATGAGAGTGAAGACTATTGAGATGGCAACATGGTAAAAATAAAACTAGTGCAAAGACTTGCAAGAATTTGGCTGAGATGTATGCCTAATTCTTGTATGATTGAGAAATTATGTCATTTTTTGAACAGAAATTTACGAGGTTTATGGCTCAAACAAAGAAATTATGGCTCATCCTTTATTTTTTATTGTTCATATTGGTTTTTAAATTTAGTCAATGGTTGTAAAAGGGGGTTTATGGGTTTACTTGACAGCCATTAAGTAATAATTTCAAATTGAATTAATGAAATTTTATTGTTCTCAAATAATTATCATCATGATCAGTCGATCCATATGTTGTATTTTCATGATCAAAACTCATCATGTCATTGTTGAATGAGGAGGAGTTTTCATTGTTAATAAGCTAAGATTGAGAAACACTATTTTTGATTGGTTTGTAGTTTGGTTCGACACACTAAACTTTTGAGTTCTTATTTCTTTGCAGCATTCACTTTCTTCATGGTTCCAATTACAGCTGTTAGTAGTAATAAGCACAAACACGTTAAAAAAAATTAGAAAATAAGTATAATAAATATATATTAGTATTTTAACCAAATGACTAAAGTAAAATTTAGTGATCCAATGATTACATCATGTCCATGCAATTGTATTGAGGTTTGTTAAGGATTGATCAAATTAAATATCGCTTATCAGTTCGGGTGCGGATGCTCAAGTCTCAGTAGTTTTGAAACGGAAAAATATATTGAAACTACACAAACACAAGCACAACTGTTACCAAAAATTACAACGCCCACTACACTAGCAGGGAGTGTTCAATCAAGATTAACCCACCATATCACAACAAAACATCAAAACAAAGAGCAACAATCCATGCAAAAGGATATCCGTATGATAGATAACTATTCTCTGGTTCATTATATATGTTTAATTAGACAAGATATTGTGAAACATTTGTCTATTATTGGACACCGGTAAGATTTGATGAACATTGATGAATAGATACCACGAAAACAAATTCTGGGAGCTGAAGCACTAAGGTTTAGTATTAAACTTTCTTTTCCAAATGATTGCAGCAATTTTTTTAGCTATCCTCGTGACATATATTGTTCTGTACTTGCAGTAGGGTCCCAGATGGATATGTTCCTCAGCATCCAACAAAAGGAAATCTTCTAACTCTGTTTTTAGCATTAAGTGGTATATCATACTATATGTTATGACTTATGAGAATCATTATTCCTAAAAGAAGGCAACAAATATGATCCTATTGGAGTTCAAGCAAGCCAAACAGCTTTAAACAATCAGAAAGTTATACAGTTTTGGAAACAGTTTGACAATTTATATGAAGTGCGTATATTTACAAATATCACTTCAGAACTGAAGCACGGATATCATCAGTCTGGTGATACAGAGAATATATCTTAAATTGTATTAGAGCTACTGGAAGGCAATCATTTAGATTTTGATGTTGTTTTCATTACTTGCATTGTTTTGAGAAATGAATTAATGCCTAAAATAACTAAAAGTATATCTTTAAGTATGAAGGCAAATTTATATGATCATGGGGCATAAAAGATAAAGTATGTAGCAATAATGCAGCTCTCGGGTTACAGTGACACAATTATGCAGTAACTTTGATCCTTTTATTTCTGTAAATTCTGTGCACCCCACCAAAAGTGTGTGAATTTGCCAATAGAGCAGAGCACCTACATATGAATAACAAATTCGCACTACAGTTCATGTGCAACAGAACTGCTACTGCCATATATACAGAAAACAGCCCTAGGTTCAACTAGAAGAGTGTCAAATTCAATGAAAATAACTTTACTTTCCATGAAGGTATTCTCTGAAGGGAATACTAATAAAAGACCTGCAGCAACAGTTCTTGCCGCTACTTTTTTTTTAACAGCTAAAGTTTTCATTAAAACCAGCTCATGTATAAGGAATACTCAAGATTGAGTCAAAAATGCAACATAAAGCAGAAGCAAGGAATTGTTATCAACCCAAATTGCTTACAATTAGGGTGCAACACCTCCTGAGACTAGCCACTAACAGAACAAAAACACTATCCAAATGGATACATATATGCCACTTTTGCTAGTCTAAAAGCAGCCTTAGAAATAGAGAAACAGGAACTTCCCCTGCAATGATATTCAAAGCAGTTCCAAGGTCACCTATTCAAAACAAATTATTGCCACTACTGTTTTTCTATTTCCCCTTGACACTGCAGGTTCTGGAAGCAATAAAGAAACAGTTACATTTGATGAAACTTCTTGGTATTTTAAAACTCCAGAAAGGAATATATCAAAGTCTCTCTCCGGAAAGAGAATTTACATGCGAGTTAACTCATTTTTGAGACCTAAGATCGTAAACTTGTAAGAGTTCAGGAGTTAATTTGAGAGTTTAACAACCACGGCTATATCCAAGCGTTTCAAATATTTCAACAAAATGGATCACAACCGGTGAAAATATATATATATATATATATATATATATATATATATATATATATATATCATGGAAATGTTGAATCACCTATGGTTGTCTGCAATCTGATAAATATCCCGAGAGCCCAAAATGGACGCAAGTGTAAAAAAGACTTGTCATATGAGGCATGTGCAATTCGAAAATCAAAAATCAAACTTAAAACATATGCAATTTCAGATGGATAACGTACACAACAAAACTATATGGAGATAACATATGAGAGAATAGATGAAAGAGTAACTGAGCAAGTAGAGAACAACTCAAAAATTAGCCATAACATTTCCGGGTGCTTTACAAGGCACACAAAAATTCTAAAACTGAAATTTCCTTAAACCGCAAAACAAAGACAACACTATAAAATAACACAATTAGTGAACAAAAACACCTCGTATATGAGGACAGAAGGCCAAAACTTCATCTTCTTCCAGCAATTCTCAACAGAGGAGAAATTATCCCTTGTATCTCTTGCAATGACAGTTGAATCCGAATCTCTGCCTCGACAGTGCTCTTGAGATTTCTTATATGCTTCTTGAGAACTTCAGAATTTCTAATATCATCAGCCCTCATTTCAATAACCTTATTAGCCAATCCCATTAACAAACTAGAATACTTTGGCACAGTACAATACTTATGCAAGAAAGCCAAAAGCAGTTCCAGCTTCTCCAAATCCAAATCAGAAACACATCTCAACAACTTCTTCCTAGACACCAATTCCTCCATCACAGCAACCACATGCCCCGGATTCTTACCTTCCAACACGCACACAAGAGCCTCCCCATGCCTAAACTTATTCAAAAGCTTATCATGTGCAGTCAACTTCACCTTCTTTGGCTTCATAACCAAGTAATCCCCCTCAGACGGTTTCTCTCCTTGCCCTCTTTGAAAATACCTAAAGTTAGTAGTTTTCAAAACCTTCTTCTCAGTATCCTCCACCGGCCTAATTTTCCAAAACGAACTAGCCTCACTCACCCCAACTTCCTTCTCATCCACCTTCACCTTCCTCTTCGCAGCATAAATTATCCCATTCGAAGTTCCAATCACCCTAGTAGAACAATCTGGCGAATAACCAACCGACAAAAGCGGCGCAGGATACCTCATCGAATACGTAACCTTCATATTCCCATAATCAAACACCTTAAAATAACCATCCAAACCAACACTCATAATCCTATACTGATCTGACTCATCCCCCGAATCCTTCCCAATCCTCCCAACACAGATCTTCGTCACCGTCTTATTATGACTCTCCATGGAATACACAAGCCTCCCACCACCAATCAAATCCCAAATCTTCACCGCATTCCCACCAGCCGTAGCAATCATCCCACCACCCGGCAAATAAACAACATCCTCGACAGGACAACCATGATTAAAATCCATTACCGAATTCGTCTCACCCTTAACCCTAACATCCCAAACCTTAACAAAATGATCATAAGAGCCAGTAACAAAACTATCAGAACTAACCGGCGACGAATCACCACACCTAACATAATCCTTATGGCCACGAAACTCCATCAGCGGCTTTTCCTCAGCAACATCCCAATACCTAACAACCGCATCATCACTACCAGAAACTAAATGCAACTTATCATGACGCGGATAATGAACAAACCTAACAGGACGAGTGTTTGATCTAAGACGACGGAGACGAGTACGTGATTTGACATCGAAGATTTGGATCAAACCGGAGAGGTCTGAAGCAGCGATGAGACGAGCATCGTTACGGAAAGAGACGGAGGAAACTGTGTCGGGGAAAGAGGAGATGTTGGCGGTTTGGGAAAGAGTTTGAGAGCTGAAGATGGAAATGGATGCTGAATTAGCGGTGGCGAAGGAATAGGGTGGATTTGGGGAGAAAGCGATTGAAGGGATAGAGTAATGTTTAGGGATTTGTTGGGTTTTGAAAGAGGACCAGTATTTTGATTCAGAGGTTTGGGTTTGTGTTCTTGGTTTGGTTTTGAGTTTTGGTTTAACTGGGAAGTTTTTTGATACTCTTACTTCCTCCATTGATGATGTTTGAAGAAGCTGCTAAACCTTCAACACTGTCTTATTCGTTTGCTGGGTTTTTAGGGTTTAAGAATGAGGGAGGCACGGCGCGCGACAATGATAGAGGCTTGTGTATTTAACAATGTCTAAATACCTTTTAAAGAAATAACAATATTCAATTTTGATTTTATCTTAAATATTAATTTGAATGTTTTTTTAGAAGAAAAATATTAATTTGAATGTTGTAATCTTTATATTTTTAGTGATATTAAATATATGGTTCAATTTGATCTATTCTTTTTATTATTATATTATAGACTACATACATTATTTATTTAATAAATATAAAAAGTGAATTTTTGTTTAAAACAATGACCGAAGGATCTAGTTCGGATTGCATCTTCTAAGTGGTAGAATCAATTAAACAAAAATTAGGTGTGAATATACAATTGGTCATTGAATTTGTAGTTATTATTTAGTTTAGTTTTTGAATTTTTTGAAGGCATTATGAAGTATGTCATAATGCCTTCCAATGTTGTACATCATTTTTATGCAGAATTCACACAACCTTCTCCATCACAAGTTTCAACATCCAAGGGCAAATATATATAAACCCAACGGCAACAAACACACGACTTCCTTGCACCTTAATCCTTTGACACAATAGACTGGTACATTGACTCCGGAGCATCGCTTCATGTTACTGCATATCAGCAAAATCTAACACAATTTGGAACCAACCAAGTTTTCTTGCTAAACGACGAGGTCTACTTATAGTATTCCTTGATTATTAGAATGTGTTCCAAACATTATAAAGAATTTAGTTTCGGTGTCGAAATTTGCCAGAGGGAATGGTATATTGTTTGAATTTCAGTCACATCACATGTCTACTTTCTTAAATCTCAGGTGTCTAAGTAGATCCTTCATGAAGACATTATTGGCTAAGATGGTCTTCACTTTATCAAAGACATGCTGATTCTCACTCTCAAGGATGCTCCAATTTTGTATAAGTTGTACACCTTATTAACATGCTCCCCATTCCCGACCTTACTGGTTTTATTTACTTACAATAACAACAAATTATAGTCCTAAGAATGTGTTTAACATGCTCCCCAAGAATTTAGTTCTGGTCCTAAGAATGTGTTTACTTGGTCACAAATGCCTTGACCAAAATGGTCACGTCTACACCTTAAACAATTTTATCTTTGATGAAACGCAATCCCATTACCCAACTCTGCTTCAACTTCTTCCGCTTCTACTTTCATACCGCAAGTTTCCTCTATTATTCTTCACCCTCCTGTCGTATTGAGTTAGCTCACACAGGTATATCCAAGATCAAGTGGTCAATCATTTGAAAGCAATACTTATATTCTGTGTTGAGTTTTATTTTTAAATTTAATTTTCATGAAACCGGAATAATACATTTGAAACCTAGGAAATTGCTGCTCTCATCTCATCATATCATGAAATGATCCATATATTACAAAAACATAAAATGGAAAAAAATTATATATTTCTTTTATAATACAATATACATACTGTATTCCCTCACTAAAAGTTATCCCTATATTGAGGGGTACAAGATGCCAACATCTCTTCTATTATGTCCACGTCACATTCCCTTATAAACCCAATATCCACAAAATATTCACCCATTCGTTAATAGGCTAAATGTAAATTACAAAAATCCACACTAGGGCTACTTGCAAACTAACTGACAATTTGATCATCTGCCACTAGAAAAAGAATACAGTACAAAATATGCATTCTGCAACAATTTGCAGGTATTTGAACAACATTTGGTGGGGGCCTGATTACAAATCCACAAGGGTTGCATTTCATCAT
>Ga0209282_1002013_pt1 | contig 11535 bp, 10 predicted proteins | sample Mtrugardesep15_FD_187529 | JGI IMG/M metagenome (GOLD analysis project Ga0209282, IMG submission 187529) | Root nodule microbial communities of legume samples collected from California, USA - M. trunc garden sep15 (SPAdes) (version 2) | ecosystem: Host-associated > Plants > Roots > Nodule...
ATTCTTGTTGCTTCTTTTTAGTTTTATGATTCTTTCTATTTTTATGCACCATTGATGCTCTCCATTCATGCTTGTATTAAGCTCCATGATAATTTTCCTTATTTTTTCTTTGTTGCTGTATTTATCTGTTTTTTTTTTCTTCGTTATCTTTATCACTAGGATGCAAGGAAAAAAGAGCGGTAATAAAGGCAGTAATAACCCTGGAGAGGAGATACAACCACCTAAGGAATGGACTAAGGAGGAGGAGCAAGCTCTAAGGGATGCTCATGAGGTTTTTGGCGAATCATGGGGTGCTGTTCTGAAGTCTAAAAGGTTTAAGGCGATTTTTGCTGGCAGGCTCGAGTATATGTTACGTGTAAGAATTTTCTTTCCTGTTAATCTTCTCCACAGTTTTGTTTGTCTATCACTTTAACCTAACTGTGTTTATTTTTATTGTTTTAGAATAAATGGAGATCTATGAAGGTCCAAGATGCTATGGAAAAAGCTGTTCAAAGTGTTTCACCGTACAATTTGGCAAGTATTTTGATATTTTCTATTGATTCTATATTGTTGTTTTAAGTAATAGTGTTAATATTTTTTATTTTTTTTGTAGTTTAATCTTCTTAAAGAGGTCAACAGCACTTTGGGCGATACCGTAACTGGTTTGAAATCTGCCAACCAGAAGCTGGATACTATGGTGGAGATGCTTAAAAAATGAAACGGTGTATAATGCTTTTTTACCCTTGGAGAGTGAAATCTGAAACTATGTTGGGAGTAGAACTTCTAGTTTGGCTGTGGACATAACATAGCAGTATAGGAAGAGGAATAAATGGTGTTTGAATGCATCATCATTTAATGCACGCCCTGTATATACTTTTCGAATATTGTATGCTTTTGTCATATAATTGTCGTCCTATTTTACTTCTTTTCTTCTAAAAAGGTTAACCTTCAACAACTAGAATGAGGAAACAAATCCTATCCCTCTAATATTGCCTATATATACATTAGAATGTGATTTGGGAAGATGTTAATATTTCAAGCGAAATTGTTAATTTGTTCTCCTACCCCACAGTGAAAAAAGACAATATTTTTTATTGAAAAAATAGATTTAGAAGAATAATAGTGGTTTTCTGATCTTTAACTGGGATCAATCACTTAGCTTGTTGTATTTGCTTGACAGCTACTTCATGGTCTTAGGAAGATTATACTTGAAAATTGAGTCGGGTCTACCCATAAATAACTGATCCAAATCTTCCCTTATGTAATACATCTCTAAAAATAGGAAAATGATATGATATATATGAACACATAAATTAACATCAACACCGTATAATGCTTGGTAAGAATACTCTTCTTGTTCTTCATAATATTATTTACCGGTTTTCGTGCCACACAAGTCTGCTTACTTTTCCCTAAAAAAAAAAATCTGCTTACTTTTTGGTTGGTGTCCATAATATTATTTTGCCTTTTGTTTTTCTAAAAATATAACGTGTTTCCACGAGAGTCCACAATAAAGTCCTTAATTGTAAAGCTCCATTAATGCTCCTCTCGTTACCCTGAGTTTTAATCTGCTCAAAAGATTTAGGGTAAGATTGTGCAACAAGTTGATTATGTTGATGGCAAACAAAGAGGATTTTGGCTATGTTTTGTAGAGGTATAAGGTATAAAAAAAAAAAAAAAACTGCAATGGTGCTGGTGTTGGTCATGGAGGGGTGAAGAGCCACATAGTCGGTGTCAGTGAGGAAGACAAACAGTGCAGATATGAAATAGGGAAAAAAAAATCAAGTGCAGAAGTGCATCATAAAATACAATTTGGTATAACTACTTGATCACACGTTAGTTGAGCACATGGCATATCCCTTGGAATCATTGTTTGCGATCATTTTGAGTAAAAGTGGACTTCTAAATCCCAAGTCCAAGCTAGATAGAAAGCATATAATTGTACAAGCATCTCCATCTCAAGCGTCAAGTAAAAGAATAAAACATGAAATATAAAATTTGATGGTTTAATAATTCACATCCAACCTTCAAATTTCAAATGATTAATTTAGCCAACGAAATTCGGAAATCCAACTATAAGATCGACCTTAGCAACTTTCTTTCACACGCTAGTTTTCATGATACACAATATATCTAAAAGACTTCCAACTTACACAACTTGCCTAAATTCAAAAGAATAGTTCAAGATTATAATGTACAATGAACTGATGTAGGGAAGAACATGAAATAGAACAATATATTCCAAAACGAAATGTACAGAAGTTTCTCGAGGCACTACGGGAATTTCCTTCGTGAGTTCACTAGGAATGACATACAAGGCGATTTCATGATCCAAGTTGCAACATTCTGAACTTTCAACTTGTTGGTTGTCTAAATTACGGGATTCTGAGCTTTCTGGGGTAGGATTGATCTCACTTTCCGTAGATGGATTTTCTGATCCTCCCCTATCATCCTTATTCGTATCATCTTTAGGTGATTTGTCGGAGTCATTGTCGTCATTCTCTTTGCTAGGACTTCCTCCAATATCACCTTTAGGAATACCGTGAACCAAATCTGGCCGAGCTTCCACACCAACTCGCCTAAGGTGCAACTATCATGATAATAGACAAAGGTTAAAACATAAATCCATGAGCACAACATACCCCAAATATGAACAATGGGATACTTGCATATATACCTGAAGATGTAGGTTGACTTCATCTGGTCGTGAAAGGAAAGGAAAATCTCCACCTGTTTTCAAAGATGCGCGCCTTGCCTCAGGATATCTTTCACTCAGTTGTTCTTTAAGTTGATGAGGAATTGCGCAGTAGTCATTAGTCTTCAAGAAACATGCAAGACAAGTAGATTTATAAAAGATGAAACTGGGTTTACAAAACATCTCACAGCATACTACTTGTGTCATAATCCAATGGCAAACGAGAAAATAGTCATACGCAATAATTACAACATTAGACATTTTCATCACGAAGTCAAACGTAAAAGATATTTTTTTTTTTGAGGGAAAACGTAAAAGATATATGTTTATGGTGAATTTTAGAAACAACTGCCAGTAGAATGTAATATATCAGCGAGGGAGGTATTATAGAACACAAAGCTTGTACTAGGCCCACGAAAGCAATAAGTTAACAAAGGCACCATGCAAAAAAGAAATTCACTTCAGAAGGGAGTGATCTACATGATAAAGAAAGGAGCAGATTTGTACTAAGATGACATACATCCATTATAGTGATAAATGAATCTGAAAGAAGAAGGGGTCCCACTGAAGCATCATCTGTTGTCAGCGACATTCTGGAGGCCAAGTCTTCTCTGGAAAGGGTTTCCACCTGAATATGTCGCGCATTACAGAATCAAATAAAAAAATCAAGTCATTTAAGACATGTAATACAAAAGTATACAAGTTTATCATATGCAGGATACCGAAATGCATTTTAAAAGAAATGCACAAGTTTATCATATGAACTCTATTTGTTGTCTAAAAGCAAGAAAACTTCTAGCATACAAAAAGGCAACAGTGGCAGACTATTAATAAGCATGAGATTATGCAAGATAAACAGTACCTGTGAAACAACAAAGTCAACTGAATCCGCAATAAATGGTTCATGGGGACCATCACGAATTCCTGTTAAGACATACCGCTTCAACAAAAAAGAAGGCGTCCAACTAACACTGTAAATGCAACAATAAAGCTGGACCAATTAATGGTTGGAGGACATAATAGATCTAATGAAGAGCTAACTTAATAAATAACAAGAAATGATCAAGCAAAATGGATTATAAAGATTTTTTCTGTACAAAAAAGTTTAAGTGGATGGCATATTGCCTGTTTCCAGGTAATGCAGGACATATATATCACCACGGGTTCACAAAAGTAATTACAGATGTGCAGAGTCAACGGAATTTTTAAGAGTGATTTGTCTATTGCCACAGAAATAAATCCATTATTTAAATATATCATTCTAATTTCTGTGATTAATGTGATTGTACCTATAATAATTTATTTACAATGCATAGATTTCTATTTGTGTATGAAATGTAATCATTCAGGCATTTGTTCCCAAGAAATTACACTAGGTCAGCACACATCTGAGTTTCTTTCATTAATGGAAAGGACACAAAACCACAGACAATTTTCTCATTTCTAGTCTATATATCAATAATTACTCTCTACAACAGAATTTAAGATAAGTACATTGGTGCCCAAGGCATTGCAGCAGAGAAACTTCGTGTCTCCAAAAATGAATTTGATAAAACCAATGACCGAACTCGTCTTGGACGATGCTGAGCAAAGAGCTGTGCTAGGAAGCCACCAAGGGATGTTCCATAAAGATGTACCTGTGACAGATTAAACCAGTTTACTAAATATATCCATAAGTTGTTGAACTCGAACCTATCACCCAAACAAATGTGTATATTTTTCATAGACAGATCTTTAGACTTAGTATGCACAGCTAGCAGATAAGTTTGTTGTTAAAGCTAATAAAAGCATGTGTCAAGTAGAGCGCATTTCCTCCTCAACAGTCACATGTACAAAATAGTCAGATGTACGGTTAGCTAACTTTCATTCTGTAAGGAATTATTCCAATCATTCATAGAATTAACTTGCAGAAGAGATTAACCATGCAGAGATTAGTAATGAAATATAAAATTAAAGGACCAGAACTCAAGTCTCAACCAAATAAATCATATTTCCAGAAAAAAAAACTATATCCTTGCTGAAATGCTATCCGTTGGAAGTTGGAATGATTGAATGCTATAAATTGTAACCGGCTAGTAGCTCAAAATCAAATAATCATTAAACCTTTAAAATAAAGTAGGCTAGTCACCAGGAAAAATAGTAGGCTAGCCTGCAATTTCGGAGGAATAGCAATATATTTAGGCTCGCATGCTGGATCTTAAAATCTAATACAAAAGGACTTGGTTTCAAAAATATGGAGAGGAAAAACACATCATTTAATTTATTGTAAACAAGTTCATTTAAAATAGCAATTTAAATTTTTAAGTGAGCATCTTCAAAGAAGCTCTTAAAACTGAACTCCTTACTTCAGTGTATACTTGGGCTAATGTGCCAAGATTGCAATTCCACACTTGGGCTAACTCTCCAAGATTTTTAGTTAAGGTTAGACTTTCACTTGGGCTCGGGTTGTTTGGCCAACCCAAATTCTATAGCATGTTGAGAAATCTTAAAAATATCAAGGAGTTAACACAGACATCCCACACAATATCCAAAGTTATAACATGTTAAAGCTCTTAACAAAATCATAAAAGTGCAGAAAAATAACTTTCCCCTGATATGAACATCAGAGGATACACAAAATTGAAAAGTTGTTAGAAGCTCAAGAGAAGTTTAAATAACTCTTTAAACTAGCTGCAAATTATAAAAAAAGAGCTTTCCATGAATTGAAATGCTCAATTTGTTCAACAAAGGGTACATGTACCAGTGTTTGATACCAAATAAAGCACAATCGCTCCAATTATTTTTTATTTTTTTAATATATATTTAGCATCAATGTGAGATAATATTTAGTAAAACTCTACAGATGAAAGACGATAGAGAATGCTAAGTAACAGTTTGATAAAAAAAATTGATAGTAGAATGCACAAGTTTGAGGAGATCATACATGGTGCACATCAATAGCATCCAAGAACTTTTCAAATGCTTGAATCCACTCGGTGTGATGCCATACACGAGGTATATCTACAGATATGACACGGTAGCCCTGCATTAAATGAACACATAGGTAACTCCTTCAAGAATTGCAATACATGAGAATTATTGAAAATATAATACAGGTATACAATCATCAAATAAAGTGAATTCTAGTAAACTCGTGTTAGCAGGCGATATACGACAAGAATATTTTATCGCATAGTGCTATTTATTACAAAGGACATTATACATAATGTATTAATGATGCACAATCATCGGTTATAGAGACGGTTATACATATTTTGTCGTATGGTGCTATTTATTACAAAGGATATTTTGTCGCATACATCGGTTGTAGGGACGGTTGCACATTATTAAATACATCACAATAAATAGCTTTCATATAAAGTTAGAGAGCTATTTTTATAAAAGCGTGAAGGGAGCAAAACTTGACCATAAACGGATAGTCCAGAACTCAAGATTAAAAGTAATTCAATGATCACACGACCACTTCAAAAAATCACATACTTGGTTTTGATCTTGACCGTTTTGTCAAATCTAATCTTAAACACTCCTATATGTTGTATGGCCGATAATTATTTTTGTCGTGACAACATGCTTTCACTCAATACTTATACGACCATATGTGATAGAAGAAATGAAAACAGAAAAAGCATTGTCAAATGAAAACAACCATTATAGTTAGAGCAAAGTGAATAAATCATAACCATTGAATCATACATTTATAGTCAAAATTAGACGATATAGTGATGCAAGTTTTTCAAGCAGCAAATAATCTTCAAGTAACTTGTAACATCAACTACCCAAGTAAGATGGCATGTTCAACATTACATCTTTTCAACTTCAACTATAAGGTATTGCTCTCACTTCTAATCGAAGACATGTCCAGCGTCAATGTCCGACACATACACATGTAATTACACTCAATAATGTCATTTTCTTAAACTACTGTCCGTGTCAACGTGTCGGTGTCAGTGTCCGTGCTTCATAGAATTGAGTATTAGAAAAGCAATAGAATACCTTGATGGATAATGACATAATCTGTTTGTAGTAAACATCAGCAGTTCCAGCAGTTCCAGGAAGACATATAAGTGGAGGTACAACTTTTGGACCAAAGTCATAATATCGCCATTGCTTTGTTCCAATCTACAAAGAATGAATCATCAAATAATGAAAAACCCTTAATACCCACCCAAACCAGTGAAATTATTGAATTAATAGTAAAAAAAATTGAGCTGGATCTAATTATTATGTACGAATGCAGAAACAGTAGTAAATTTGGAATAATCGAGAAAGGAACATACGGGAATTTTGTGAAGAGGAACTTGAGACTTGAAGTGAACGTAATCACCAGGCGCCGAAAAAGCGCCTTTCATCGCTAACCTGCTGCTTTGATTTTGATTTTGATTCTGATTCTTTCACCGATCTTTTTCAATTCAGCACACAAAAGAACCACGGTGATGATGATGATGTATAATTGTACTATGCATTATTAATTAATATCATTGTTTATGCACGCAGGCATATACCAGTTCGTGATTTTTGATCTGATCCAATCAAATTAGTAATTACCCCCGTCAAATTTACTAATTAAATCTTGTTCTTTTCGTTACAGTTATTACGCCGCTTACAAACAATTATTTTTACATTCACCGTTTTTTTCCTTCTCTTTTTTTTTCTTCGATTTTTTTAAGTTTTTAATGGGGATTTTTTTTGCCCCACTTTTTAATTCATTGGGTCAAATAATGTCTCATGCTATTAATAATTGACATATTTTTTTTTATAATAAAAAATTTAGACCAGTAGGTTTTAGAAGGTACAACTATCAAGACAAACTTTAAGGCTAAAAAACCACTCATAAATTTACTTCCATATCATTAAGCAAATAGACTCTCACATCGACATCAGAAGTAAAACCTACGCGTTATTGTAAATGACTCAACTTCTTATCAAATAAATAAACATTGATTGGTTTTATAATTGACATGTTAAATCATAGTACGATTTAAACTCATATATTCATCATTCTTTGAGTCATATTCTCCAACCTTCTTAACATAACCATTGATCCATCTACCATATATACCACGAAAAATACCACCACAACCATCAATTTGTCCCTTATCCGTGCAAGCACCATCACCATTAAACTTAATCCAACATTCATGTGTCACTTCCAACCTATGTAAACAATATCCTTCACCCGAGGTCTTCTATAAAGAGGCTCCAATCTGTACTCCTCAATGTTTCTAACAATAATAAGAATTAATAATCATTTTAATCATTATATTATCACTCTCTTTAATTTACTTCGCAAAGTATATAAATGTAATAAGTAATCTACAAGGTATGTAAAACACGTTTTATGTTTGTTTACGCGCAATAAGATATGAGTTGTGTTATTTAAACATCAAAATATATTTACTACATATGACGTTGTATATGTTTATCTTGATAACCATTAAAATCAACATAATCATTTTCGAAAAAAATCACGCATAAATCGTAAACGACTATTATTTTAAAACGAAGAGAGTATCATTTAAGTTGTATTTATGGGATCCAAATTATTAATTTATTCTTCGGCTAATATCATCATATCATATGTACATGCATTTTTGTCTTTTAGAAAAAACTCATATGAGCTTATATTTTTATTTCATTTTTTCATAATTTATTGTAGAGGTTATCCGCCGAATATTCTCTCTTCAAATGTTTGTTAGCTGTCATTGCACAGCATAAACCCTTCCCCTCTTGACTCTTAACTTGATTAACATTCCTTTCCTGGTCTCATCCCAAGCTAACTTATCAGGATCTTTCAATTACAAAAGCACCATTGTCACTAGAAACATCACTCATAGTCGTTTACTATTGTTTTTAAAGAATCTGTTTTATTAAAAAAAAAAATCCTTAAAATATTATTTTCAAGTTATTAAACACATAATAATCGATTATGAGTTTAGGGTTTAGGGTTTAGGGCTAAACCCTAAACTAAATAATCGAAAGGCAACTTTAGAACACATAAAATAGAATACCTCTAAAAAAACATAAAATAGAATACATTCACTTTAATAAATAATTGTTTGTTCAACGCTAACCTTCTAACATAATTATGAATATGATATGAAAACGTTTATGACATAATTATGATATCATACAACTATCGATCCTAGTTTTCCCCCGATCGCTAAGTTATACAGAACAAAAATAGTAAGTCTACAATTAGGTACATGATCAGACAGATGACGATCGTAGTTTCCCCGAGATTGCCTACTGCCTAGGATAGGTGGAACTCACTGAGACATTCTGTCTCACCCCAATCCTTTTATTTATTTTACAGATTAGCAGGTTGCTCATGGCAAGAGGAGGCAGATATGCAGTTGGATGAATTATCATCATGCGCTCGTTTTGTACCAACTTCAGATATTTTTCATGTATTCAAATACTTATCAGATATATGTATTTGACAGTGGATATTTTATCAGATGTACGATCTTGTGACAATGTATTTATTCATTTGAAAGAAATTCTGTTGTAAATTTTAATGTATCCAATGCTAAGTTAATGCACATACTAAACTTTTTAGATACGTTTAGTGTGGGCGTTGACTAAAATATTACATTTTGTATAATGGATCAGCAACATCACATTTTTAAAGATGTTAACTAGTTCATTCAAAATCAATTTTCATCAACTGCAAAACCCAACACATGCTTAAACGATATCATATGTTGATTTCGATCAAATCGCAAAGAACCACAACCATATAAAACAGTTACGATAGGCAATCTATTTCGTTCCCTGAAAGTGTCACTTCAATTTTATAGTTTTTATAGTTAAGTCTCATCCTTATAAAAATGTAGGTTTGGCTAAAACCTGGAGTCGGTATTTTATGGCAATCATATCATGGTCGTATGCAATGCAGAAGCAAGCTAGTTCATGGTGCATGTGCATACTTCTTACATACTTCAAAGTATGGCTACCGTAAAAAGTCTCATAAAAAAGAAAGATCAACTTTGTCGAAATTCAAAGCACCCAAAAATTATATCCGAAAATATGTATGTATTAGCCTGAACACCGGTTAAAGAAGCCAAAACAAAAAAGTTTTAAGTTGAAGATAACACTTTTTAAATTTTTGAAGAGTGATTGTACAACTTCCAATACAATATTATTATATTTGACTCCTTAATCAGTGCCTCAGACATTTGTTAGCATGTTCTTTAGTATACTCATCAATACTATAAAGAAAGTAGTTCGAGTACTTGAATTGAATGTCACGCTATGAGCAAGCAAACGTGTGCTATAAGAAACATTATAGGTGGTAGATGATCTTCCAATATGCAATGAGTGAGTGCGGTATCTAATGAGTAATCAAAGCTTGAGGTACAAATTTCAACTCATCTCTTAAATGAATTAAATTTCAGGGCCCATAAGTTTGATCATTAACAGTTGACATTTTACATGTTTGGTCTATTACTACCTCTTTCAAACAATAAATAAACCCATTGACCATATGAAGAATAAGAATCAGTTGAGTCATTAGTGAGTTTGGTACAAAGTTTCTTCAATCACTATCGGACAACGACATAAGAATTGCAACAAGATTGCATGTCATCAATCAATCTGTACCAGAAAAATGAAGCGGTACTAACTGAACAACTTGATCATTTTCAAAACTAGCATTGCAGTTAATATATATATAACCAAATGTTTCTTAAGTCACTTTGAGTTTGAAAGCAACAATTTTCCCCCCAAACAAAGGATGTTGTCGCCTGCAGAATTACTACCGTCAGTGTTTACCTGATATGGACATTCCAGAAATCAAAAGAAATCCTAGAAATCCTGCATTTCCACCGCTTATTTTAGTAACACTTCTATATATAGGCTGCAGCAGTTTCCCTGTCAAGTTACTTGACAAAAGCTTTGCGCTTCCTTGAATTAGAATTTGGAAATCTGTGAGCAGTTATGCTACTCAAAATTGATGTCTGCATATAAAAACCTTTCCATGACAAAGGTTGAGGTGAGATGATAAGCACCAATTCACACAGTATATGATCTTAAATGCATTCATGGTTTAAGGCTTTAAGCCACTCTTGATAGTTTATATCAAGATTCAAGGCCAAACTGCCAATGAAATGTGAGAGAAACATGTAAATTTCTAGGAAGTATTTGATTAAAGTTAATTGTCATCAAACTTCCTTGAACAAATATTATTACAATCCACATGACTAAAGAGTGGCATGACCAATAATCAATATTTATCAGTTTGGTTCTGTTCAGATTCAACTTCATAGCAATGATCGCCTGCTAAGTACTCAATCATCATCCTAAACTGGCTGCCATAAAACGGCATTTAAATGTGAAAAACAAATAAGCTATATGCTTCTACTAATTGTCACTCTAAAACTAAACAATACTCGTTATGACAGAAACTTATTACGACCAAATGTCATCATTGGCATGACTTATACCTGCACATCGGCAAGCAGTGGCAATCTTATTTATCATCAGAATCAAAGAATGACAAAATAATCTTAGCAACAATACCAGCATTATATCCTCAAAGCCAAATAACTAGTTAATTCATCACCAACTCAGCCAGTTTAAAACCCAAAAACAATGCAAAACAAGTACATACAAATTACTAATAAGATGTTTGGAAGAGTTTATACAGTATGTCAGAACATAAGCATTAAGCACTTAAACTAATAGTTGAATGCTAGTGTACTCAAAAATCAGTCAAGGCATATTCATAAGTTGAATTGTACTTATTTCAACAAGTTGCAGGAAAATCTTCTGAATATGTGCTTATCAGGGCTTCAAGTAAAGGTCTGCCACTCCAACATAAGCCGCGACTTATTGATTTTTGATAGTCAAAACCATAAAAC
>Ga0209282_1002014_pt1 | contig 11533 bp, 6 predicted proteins | sample Mtrugardesep15_FD_187529 | JGI IMG/M metagenome (GOLD analysis project Ga0209282, IMG submission 187529) | Root nodule microbial communities of legume samples collected from California, USA - M. trunc garden sep15 (SPAdes) (version 2) | ecosystem: Host-associated > Plants > Roots > Nodule...
TCCACAAAAGATAAAAACAAATCTCATACAAACCTAAACGATAGTAAAACATATTACCTTCAAAGTCTGAAAGTCCAATGATAATTATTTGTTTGCAAACACAACAACATTATCAAAACAAAATTGAAGAGTGTCTCGGAGGTAGATACCCTCAAAAGAACCAAAATTTATCAGATCAAAACAAATTTGAATGGAACATGTGTTGTAGGAAATTTCTACTATATCATCTCCTCTCGTCAAATGCTTGCATAACAAAAGGGAATAATATTCAATCTAGAAGTTAAAATAAAGTAGACAGTATCATACCTCCACATTCTGAACGTTATGAATTATAATCTATAAAACACAAAATGCATTGATTCTCGAACTGCAGTAACACATTAAAAAATGATTCAAACATTTTGTAATTTCAATTCAATATGAAAATATGCAAGGAATCACTCAACACAGTGCTACTAAGGCCTTAACCCATGGTTTAGTGTTATGTTGCCAATAGGAAATTGTAAGATATGGCACTCAGCTTCAAACCTTTTAATTTTCTCTTGCATCTTTATGTCAAACTCTTATTTACTTGCTGTCTTTCCGTTTCAGATTGTTGATGACATGAAATTCACAGTTTCACATGTAGTAGAACCTGTTGAAAGGGGCATTGCAGAGATAAACAAAACCTTCCATCAGATATCAGAAAATGTAAAACACCATGATGAAGAGAGGAAGAGAAACACTAAGGTCAAGATGACAGTTACTTCGTTCCCCTGGAATCATGGAGAACAAAAATTTTCCTAAAAGAGTCTCAATGTTTCTGGAAGCCATGTTGAATACGTTCAAAATAAAAGGCAATGGAATTTAATGGAGTTGATATCTATGAAAGAAAAACAGAAGGTTTAGAAAAATAGGGTCTCAATATCGGTTAAGGGTAAATTAGCAAACAAAAATATTTTAAGCAAATGAATGATTGTTAAATCACTTACCAGTTAGGCAGTGGTGTGAGAAAAGAGTCTCAATATTTCTGCAAGCCATGTTGAATACGTACAAAATTAGAAGGTTTAGAAGAAAAAAAAACAGGTTTTGGTTTATAGCAGGAAAGGTTTAAATTAAGGTTTTGAATAATACGCTGAATGCACTATATTAGGTATTGAGGAGAAAGAGTACGAAGAAGTTGTTTAAGATCAAGGAGGAAGAGTAGGAAGCTGATAAGGATGAATGTCTCTTATGAGGATGAGGGAAATTAGGAGATAATGGTTAGGGTTTGGAGGAGAAAATTAGGAGATATAATTAGGTTTTGAAAAAGGAAAACATTTTAGGTTAAAATATTAAGTTAAATTAAGACAAAAATACTTTTTTAGGAATAAGAGAACAGATATCAAATTGCCACCTTAACTTCCTCCACAGAAAAAGGCTTAATAAGGCCGCCCCTTTCGACAAAATATATTTAACAAATCCAACAAAAAGTTGATATGTTTATAGGTAAAAAAAAAAAAAAAAAAAAAACATATTCTCCGAGAGAGTAGTTGTTAAGTTAGTTTCAAAACCCTGTTGCGAAAGAGGTTCACCGTAGAAGAATGGCGCCGGACCGCGATGGTAACGATCAAAGCCATGTCGTTTCGCTCGTACTCGCGGAGGAAACAGTCACAACTAACACAACATCCGCTCCGCCACTACCTACTCTTCCATTCGATCTTGTCGCTGAAACTCTATGCAGACTCCCGGTAAAACTCCTCATTCAACTTCGATGCCTCTGCAAGTCATTCATTTCGTTAGTTTCTGATCCAAAATTCGCTAAAAAACATCTTCGCATGTCCAACACGCACCACCGTCTCATGGTAAGCTCTACCAACGACTTTGACGAGTTAGTTCTCTTTGATTCCCCAATTCCCTCTGATTCTCCAACGTTTACTATCAACCAAACACAACTCAGTTACCCTGATTGTCTCAAAATTGAATACACTTCTCCTTTGTTTTCGCGTTCTTGCGATGGCATCATTTGTTTTACAATGTTTAATAATCGTGTTGTGAGTCCACCTATTTTGTGGAATCCTTCCATTAGAGCGTTTAAGATATTACCTCCTTTGGATAATAAATCTCCTTCCGCGTATAGCTTCGGGTATGATCATTGCATTGATAAGTATAAGATTGTTGCAGTTTCTCTTGTTGAGGACGAAAATCAAGTTAATGTTGGGAACAGAAAAGAAGTAAGTGTTCATACTTTGGGTACAGATACTTGGAGAAGGATACCAGACTTCCCATATTGTAGCCGATTCTTTTGTTGGTATGGAATTTTTGTGAGTGGCACTATTAATTGGTTGCCGATTGTTGATGTGAGTTCTTCACGTTTCCTTGTTTCTCTTGATTTGGAGAAGGAGTCGTTTCAAAAGCTTTCGTTGCCTGATTTCGAGAAGGATCCTTCGAAGACCACATTGGGGGTTTTGAGGGATTGCTTGTGCATCTTTGCAAGAGTTGATATGTTGTTGGATGTTTGGGCTATGAAGGAATATGGAAATAAAGAGTCTTGGACTAGATTGTACCGTGTTCCTCATATGGAACATCGGGGTTTGTGTAACTATTATAGGGCTTTATATATTTCTGATGATGAACAATTGTTGATGGACTTTGCGAAGTTGGACTTGTACAAATCAAAGAAGTTGGTTGTTTACGATTCCAAAGATGGTACTTTGGAGATTCCTGAGATTCAAAACATTGGTGGTGGTTGGATGGACCCAAAAGTCTACATTGAAAGTCTGATATCACCTTGTTCTTAATGTCAGGATGTAGGTGCTATGATTTATCACTTGAACATGAGATTCAACTGCAACATATATATGGCTAATTTTTGTTTATGTTATTTCTTTTGTCTAGTCTAATAACTTGTGAGTAGTGACTTGTTGGATCATTGTTGCTTAATGATTGATGGAAGGGTGAAAAGTTGTTAATATCATTTTTATGTTAGTTAGAGTTTTTGGATTTCTCGCCGTGCATTACATTTTAAGCACACTTTAAGTAGTTCACAATCTCTATTGTATTAGCTGGTTTGTCATTTGATTTTCTAAAATTTGAATTACTTATAATATCTGCTTTAGCTCATATGTAGACTTTTGTAAATTGGATTGCTGGTAAATTTTCCCACTGATGGAAGGGTACCTTTTGCGGTGTAGCAATGGTGCTTGCAACATAAGGTGCATGTCATGTTTCTCTAAATGCAAAGCTTTATTTTCCTTCTTCTATGTTATGGTCTCATTTCATCGTGGTTATGACATGTGGAATATGTGACCAACAAGGCAAGTTATGGATCTTGAAAACCTCTCTTAATTGATGATTATTAAGAGCCTCTTGTTGTCATATGATTGCCTTCTGTTTGTACATAATTTCATGTATTATGTAAGAGGCTCTTATTGTCACTCAAATAATACACAAGTAAAGAGAGAAAATTTATCTATAAGAACCTCATGATTTGATTGTGTTTTCACTATCAAGTAACCTAAGATTTTGTAGATTGTTTGTGTGTGTATCTGCAATAATAAGGGTCAATGGTTGACCCAGAAGTCCTAGGTTAACTTAACGTTGCTTCAAATTACATCTGCTCAACGTTTTATTTGATGTGTTTGATTTAGGATTACAATAAGGGTCAATGTTCTTCAAATTACATGTTATTGTTTGGTGACTTTTTGATGGCAGCATTATAATAAGGGTCCAAGCTTTGTTGCTAGTTAATGTTATCCTTGCATCGTTATGGAGCTTAGAAGCATTCCACATGCATGTTTCAACATTTTGGTAATCGAGTGAGATACTGAGATATCATATTTATATCTAAACTTACAAGTATTATTACTATTAAATACATCTGAAATGTGCATTTGAAACAGCTTAGATATTGAGGTTAGAAATATAACTTATATTAACAGAGCAAGCCAGGCTAAAATTTAAGCAACTTAATCATAAGAATAAAAATTACTACTTAAAGGATCTAGTCATACATCAACGACTTTAACAAAACATAGTTGAGTCATAATCTGATAGTGGTTCGTCCTAGTTAGTTTGTTTCAGCTGCATATATATGATAATTAGAGCTGTTATAATTCATTCAGTTACAGTTTTATCGATAATAGTAAAACAATTTACTAGTGAGCTGTTAACTTTTTGTTTAATTACAACTTTTTGATAGACCATACGAAAACATGGGCCAAAACAAGCTGTAATGTAACCTCTATATTTTAAGGGCAGAGATTGACCATGTTTAGTAAGTTCTGCTGTAGACCTAAACCTGAAATTACTACCTATTTGTGTGAAGCATATGATCTTATAGTGTCATAATTTTCATTAGTATGATTGCCTTGGTTCTTTTTCTAGCGTGGAGGGTCATCCACATTTATTTACAGGTAGAAATAAAACATGTTAAGTAACGAATGATCATACAAATTAATCTCATGTTATATGGTAACACACTAGTGGCAATTGGCAGAATGACTGCATTTATGTATTTCAGGTTGCAAACTACTTGAAAGATATTGGTGTGATGCAAAGAGGGTAGATGTGATGTTAGTCCTCTTTAATTCATATTTGTTTGCGTTAAATATAACCAGAAGTAACAAAAATCATTACTGGACTCCATACATATTAGGATGATTTAAACTGTCTTGATAAAAAAAAAGGATGATTTCAATAGAGCGATGATACCGTTTATGTTGTTAAACTTGTCCACACCTTTACTGTTATGTTTTTTGACATATGTTACTTTATTAACATGATGAAATATGCTCCTTGATTTGCTAATTTAAGGATTGGCCACTATAATCAGTTAGGCTAGTGACAACTTGAGATAGTTCTGCTTGTGTTCCATTCATTCTCTTTGTAGGTGTAAATGAAATTAACAAGTTAATTTCACTGTCTGTATCATGTGTAACTAAATTCTGCTTTGATTTCTGTACTTCCCTTTCGAGAAAGTGATTAATGTGGATGATGTTTGTTGCATTATTGCAGAAAAATTGCAGCATAAGAATGATTGGTTTTGCATTTCAACACATCGGCGTATATTCTGGACCTCCTTCCCATCATAGGAGCAGTAGATTACTCGAAGGATACTGTATCAGTCAGAAATAACCACACATATTGTCTTGCACATTTTAGTTTGACACTTATGACTTTTCAGAAATTAGCTATACTTATGTGATAATTTGATAGTATTTTTAAAAATTATACATATTTCATAAATGTCGTTGCAATTTATACATTCTGTTGGTATTAGTCGGTATTGCTTTGCTTGTTATTTGGTGTCACTTGAAGGTTTATTCTGTCGTACTGTTTTATGGAGGGAAAGACCATCTCATGTTATTCCCAATAAGTGGCAAAATACATATACATGACTGTGATTAAACACATGAGAAACTAGAGCAGCAGCTCTAGCGAGGTTATGAGCGACTCACTTCGCTTGCCTCTTCACTAAAACAACATTGCTTTGTTGAAAACATGAGAAGAAATTGTTATTGTACAAATCTTTTACGTGTGTTGGTATCTATGGTGCAAGTTTAATTCATTCCCGTGTAATTTTCTAAATATATCAATATACAGAGCCAATTACTCAATAAATGAATAAGAAAGGTATTTACATTTTGATGAGTGTTTAAGAAACTTTATTTTTTTACCTCCTTCAATAAACTGAGGCCGTCATTCAAGATTGTTGAACGTGTTTATCCTCTCAAATTTCACGTTTTAGGTAGAGTTCTCTAGTAGATAAGTCACTGTAGCTACATTTTGGCGACAAAGTTTGGGAATATAATACATGAATGAATGTAAAACCTTGTTTAGTCAATTATATGAAAACTTTTTTGATGGGTTTGTGCGGAGACAATCAAATGCGGTTGTCCATTAATTAGTTAATGTTTCGTAAATAATACAGTCAAATTGGACTAGTAGGAGTATTAATACATCACTGGCTGATTTATGCTTTATGTCACACCGAGGCTATTGCACATTGTTATCGAAGAAACTCTTGTGCGGTCATAAGATTTTGGAAACAACATTTAGGTATCTTTACGAAAATATAGAAAAAGAAAAGAATTAAGTTATATGTATTTTTCAAATAATTAAATGATATGTAAAAGTATATACATGTATGGCGGTTCTAAGGCCCGACGAGTCCGAGCTCCGATTCAATTTTTTTGCAATTTCTTATATAAATTCCTCTGAATTTTTTATATAAACCTCTATAAATTAGACAATTTTTTTAGATTTTTTGATTATTTGATTGCAATTTCTTATGTAAACTTCTATAAATATGTTTCAATTTATTTTTGTCCAGACTTTATAATAATCTGGCTCGTATACATGTGTAAGTAAAAAAATCTTAAAGCAGAAGTCAAGAAAGTCGGCAACTACACAATAACACATTGATGCAGATTGTAGAAAAAACAGTAACCAATTTGTGGTCCTATCAAGGGAGCTAACTATTATCAATTCTTTCAGAATTTGTCAGTAATTTCAGTCAAGAAGATTGTCCTTTGTATACGTGACCCCAAAAAATTGATGTAGGATTACAATGAGACATTGTTATAGTAAGCATACCTAACCTATTTGGTAAGCATACCTTTAACTTCAAATAATTTTAGCGATTTTTTTTCTTGTCGTAGATTTGTTAGAATCATATTGAGTCATCGTGATTTTACACAAGTTATACTTCTGGTAAACTCACCTTGATACAGAACATTTATATAATGGACTTGTGAGCTCTTAAACCAAATACACATGGGTAGCAAGAATGAGACAAAATACAATGCAAAACATAACATGTAATGTATATAGCTGTATACCAAATGCAACAGTATGCTGCTCCATGCCGTATTACCTTTTGGAAGAGATTGATCATCAAATCCACTGAACTTAGTCATTAGCCTATCATTACATCTGCAAAAATTAACTTATAAGAAGAAAAAATGGCAACAAAACCAAACTAACTTTCTACCTTATAGAAAAGGCACAAGAACTTAAAAAAATAAAATAATAAACAAATACTCTACTTTTTACTAGTGTATAAAATATACCAAACTTTGAAATTGGTTTCAACCCTTTAGAAATTACACCTAATATTCAAATCTAAAAGACCCTTTAGGCGTAGAGTTATAATGCCTCACATGCATAGAGTAACCCTTTTTGTGTACAAAAAACAATGATAGGTGCGCTCTTTTCTCATTAAGCATGGCCAATATGTCCCACAAGGAAGCACAATTTGGGGATGGACCCTACCACAATGATTTCAGCATTTTCACGTTGTAGTCAATCTCGATTGTTAATTTGAAATCGAATGGCTTGGATTATATAATAACAAAATACGTTGTAAACTATTTACACCGTTGATTTGAGATTGGGCGATTTTGATGCAAAACTCTGAGGCATAGTAGAAGCACACGATTACACATTAATTGATATTGGTCAACGATTTAAGATCGATCACATTACCATTTTACTAAATTATCAATTTATCATCTTGACCATTAATTTCAGATCGGACGATTATAATCAATAATAGTATGACACATATAATGCGTCTCATTTTCAACATTGCATAGCTAGCCTATAACCCCACTACCCCATATCATCACTCATGTTGGCATTATTAGACAAGCACATCTACACTGAAAGTGATTGAAGTGGAATCCAATGAATATCCAGCTTAGTAAAAGAAAAATTAGATGGAAAAGTAAATGGGAAAGTGAATTAAATTAAATATATAACATAAATTATTTAGAAAAGAAAGAAGATAAGAAGAGGACACATAAAAGTTGTACATTTACATTATTTGTTCAGAAAATTGGGATCTGAGCATTTTTGGATTGGAAATGAAGTTCTTGTTCCAATGTCCTTGCTGCTCATGCTTTTGCTTCATGAAGCCAAAAGCTGGGAAGGCAAAGGTGACAGGAGTCAAGGAAGTGAAAAAAGCTAAGGAAGTGAAAGAAGCTCCTAAGGAAGTGAAAGAAGCTGCTAAGGAAGAAAAGATTGAAGAAAAGAAAGATCAGTGACATGTAACTCCATTGTAAACTTTCTTTGGTTGTTTAATTTTAATTATATATTTTCCTTTTGGTTCTTATATCAATAATCTAATTTAAGCATACATATGTGTACAATAATTTGTGTTTGCTTTGTGCTTCTTTGGTTGTTTAGCATTGACATGCTTTTATATTTTTATTATTATTGATCAGATTGAAAATGCACATTAATTGCCTTTGTAAGTTAAAGTGGAAAATAAATTGCCATTTCAACCATGCACATATATGCTCATTTCATTTCATATCACGTTTATAATCTCAAATTCACGTAGTCACGCTCATTTCATATAAGTGACATATATGTCAGATTCTTAGTGATTTCTACTATTTTTAACTTTTGAGATGATGAAAGAAAATGAGAGATGGAACCAAATTGTTCACACAATTTTCCTCTAAGAAGTAAGTATATTTTTTCCCCTCAAAATCTACCATCTTCTCTTTTGGGGGAAAAATTATATATCACATTTTAATACACTAAATCTTTTTATATGATTATGAGTATCATTAAGCCATTTTCTCAAAAAAACATATCATTAAGATAAATTTTTAATCCTTATTATAACTTATAAAATAAAAAACAAAACAGAAAATACGTATTTTAGATAAAGTTTTAAAGCTGGTAAAATATGAGTATTTAGAGTTTCATGTACCTTCTAAATTAAAATTAAAATTAAGGAAAATTTGAATAATTTATTTTTTGAAATTATTCAATCCTGCTGATGAAAATATTAGGTTTAAATAGATTTTTGACCCCTTACCTTTTAGAAAGTTACGATTTCAGCCCCCTAACAAAAAAATAACAATTCTACCTTATATATATTTATGGAAATATGCTCTTTTGAACCACTATCTTTAGGGAAATATGCTTTTTTTACCCTCTACATTTAGAAAAATATGATCTTTTGACCCTTTACATTTATAAAAAATTGCGATTTTGGCCCATTGTTTTGGGACACGTGGTGTCTTCTCAACAATTATTTAACGTTTTGTATAGTAAGGGAGTAAAAATACTATTTTTTTTTGTTAGGGAATCAAAATCGTAATTTTTTAAATATTAAGGGGTCAAAAATGCATATAAGCCAAAATATTATTAGTTTTGGAATTCGTATTATAACAACACTACTATCAAAAATATTATCATGAAAAATATTTTATAAAAAGAAGTGATGTAAGAAAAAAAGACGTCACAAAAAAAGTTTAAGTATTCAAGACATTAGCGGAATTTATTAGAAGGAAATGAAATAGAGAGAATGAAAGTGGTTGCATGTTTTTAATTGTCCTGCCTAATGCGAGATTAAGTTTGTTTGATTCAGCCGCGATGGCTCGTCGGCCACCGCGCCGGAACCGGCCAACTCGTCGGGGAAGAAGGTGGCGGCGAGGACAGAATTCTAGAGAGAGGGCAGAGCCTCTCTCTCTAGAAAGAGGGAAGAGAGAGAAAGATTCAATAAAAATGACATTTTTTTAGGGTCATAACGTATTTATACATGCTCTAACCCGACCCAGCTGTTTACCCAACCGACCCGGTTCGTTTCTTTCCCTCAGGCCCAACGCGCCTCTTCTCTCCTTTGGCCCAATCCAACTTTTTTTTCATTACTGCACCCCCATATTACTGCCTGCACCCCTCTGCATTTTATTTTTATTTCTTACATGCATTTTTATTTTCTCTCGCATTTATTTTCTTTCTTTCTTTTGCATTACATTTCTTTTACTTTGCGATTATTATATCCTCATGCATTTTTATTTCTTTTGCATTTTTTTCTTTTCTTTTTGCATTCCATTTCTTTTATGTTATGTTTATTATCATCCCCATGCATTTTTATTTTTATTCTGCATTATATTTTATTGTTACTATTATTATCATATGCATATTTAAATTTTTCATTTATCTTACACGCATCTTGATCCAGAGTGCTCTGGTCCTAAACTAACCATCAATATTATATTTACTCTCTAGAATAATCTGGTCCTAATTAATAATTAAATTATTCCAGAGTTCTCTGGTCCAATATTTACCAGTAACATTGTCCTACTTTTTATCTTTACATTTCTCCAGAATGCTCTGGTCCTATATATATATATATATATATATATATATATATATATATATATATATATATATATATATATATATATATATATTGTTAAACTAACAATAAACCAAAAAAATCTCTTTTCACGCCATGCGCGTTTAATTTTATCTCAAACGGATCGCCATCGCTCAAATGCGAGTCCGTCCCCTTTTTTAAGCAAATCTTTTTTCACGCCATGCGCGTTTAATTTTTTCTCAAACGGATCGCCATCGCTCAAATGCGAGTCCGTCACTCTTTTTTAAGCAAACCTCTTTTAACGCCATGCGCGTTTAACTTTTTCTCAAACGGACCGCCATCGCTTAAATGTGAGTCTGACCCCTTTCTTTTTTAAAGCAAACTTTTCGCCAAGCGCGACAAAAAAAATACAAAAACATTTTCTTGCTCCCAGAACTACGTAGTTTTGATTTCTCCATCGCACCTGAAGATACGTAGGAGCAAGATGAAACTCTTGTCAAGCACAACAATATAAAAAACAACAAAAACATCCAAATAGTCAAAAATCACAAAATACTCTTTCATAACAAACCTTGATCCAAGATCAAGCGATCGTTCTTCTTACTTTTCTTTCTTAATCAAGTTCCAAATCAATTTTAATTCTACTTCGAGTCTATTTTCTTCAACATTAAAAAACACAAACAAGCTTATTTCGCCACTTGGCTTTTTTTAAATTTTTTTTTTTTCAAAACTAACAAAAAACACAAAACCAATCAAACGTCAATTTCTACCCCGAACTACGAGGTTTTGATCCTTCACGGGTACGTAGGCAAAGGACGCTCGTTCTTTCAAATCAATAAAAAATGTAGATAATAGGCTTCTTTTTTCTTTCAAATCTCTATTTTTCAATTCCGTCTTTTAAACAAAGTTAAGGAAGTTATAACACAAAAAGTAAAATAAAGTCAAAAGGTTCTCGTAGAGTACTACGAATATTTAGGGTGCTAATACCTTCCCTAAATATAACTAACCCTCGAACCCTGATCTCTTTCAAATGGGTAATTTGAACTTTTTCCCCCTTTTCTTTAAAAAATTAAAAAGTTCAGTCGTGAATAAAAAATAGTGAGTCAAAGCTAGTCAAATAGCGATGGTCTCCTGAAAAATGACGTGACAGAATTGAACCATCTTTCATAACATCCTTTTGGATCCCATGAAGTTTGGATGCTTCTAACTCCTTCAACCCTCCACCTTCACTCGAGGAGACTTCCGTTTCAGGAACCGTCGTGCTTTGTCCTTCCATAATATGTCTCAAGCCTGAATTACTTGGTCTCGAAGGCTATAAAGACCGGTCGTTCTCCCCATCCACATTTTTGCCATCTGCACCTGACTCTCCTAAATTTTGTCCCGAACTTGACCTCCTTTTGTGCTTCCTACCGCCACCTCCCTCCCTAGCAAACTCAGCCAATTGAAAGCATTTTG
>Ga0209282_1002015_pt1 | contig 11532 bp, 6 predicted proteins | sample Mtrugardesep15_FD_187529 | JGI IMG/M metagenome (GOLD analysis project Ga0209282, IMG submission 187529) | Root nodule microbial communities of legume samples collected from California, USA - M. trunc garden sep15 (SPAdes) (version 2) | ecosystem: Host-associated > Plants > Roots > Nodule...
AATCTTATTTTATTAAACAATAAAATAAGTCACCACGTCGCATAAAATCATATTAAATCTTCACTTAACATCGCATAATATATTAATAAATATATAACAACTTCTCAAATAAATCAAATAATTAAAAATCAAAAATGGTCGTTACAAATTCTCTCGGTAGCCAGAATGAATTTCTTCTTGGAGTAGACACATGTATATATAGGACAAGGTTAGCGTTTTGACTCAAGATGGATTAATTGGTCCACTTAATCTTTAATCTTAGAGAATTGATATTTAAAATTTTAATTTAAATCAAACATCATTAAATTAAAATAGAAATAAATCACAATGCAAACCGTTCAAAACCGAACCAATCTAATAGAAAAACTGTAAACTGAACCAATCCAAAACCGCAAAAAATCGCATTTGGTTTGGATGTATTCAGACCATTTTTTGACTCAACCGCATGGTTTGGCTAGATTTGCGGTTTTGATTTTATCAACCGAACTAAACCGCAACAAGGAGACATATTAATTAAGAAAATTGCTTTGTAGTACGAGACGAGAGTGGATGAATGTCTCACCACCGTTGGTTTATTCCACATGCACCGTGTTTTCCGGTCATCACTTTGACTTTTTATTGTTAGCATTATTTGATTGGCTAATTAATACTAATAGATTCGTAAAAAGTTGTCGAGCCAAATAGCATTGTTCATTAATTAAACTTATGTCATCTAACTCAAGGCTCATAGAAATTCAATGAGAAATTTATAGAAAGACATATTTTTCACTTACATATGGCACTACATATCAGATCAACGTTAGATGACAATGACATATGACATTCATGGTCACATTGACACTAACATGTGGCACTACATGTCAGATCAACATAAGATGACTACCGTGTGGGGGGGATCGAAAAGCAAAACAAAATAATTTATAGGGACGGGAAGTAAAATATAATTTATTTAGGGAAAGTAAAAAAAATTAAGGAAAAATAGTTTCAATTTCCTGCTTCAACGATCACATTTATAAGCATATCGTCACTCTAAACTATTAAAGTTTGTTTCTATATATTTCTCTTATTTACTTATACAACTCTATCTTATGGATACACTTTTATTATAGTTCATCAATAATAAATGGGTAGAGCGATTTACAGCTTCGAAAATTATGGAAATCATATTTCACCGTTAGCAAAATCCACACGCAACAAACATTTTTTTTAACGACAAAGCTTTCCAGATTTTAGATTTATCTATATGATTGTTTCCTTTTATTCTAACATGAAGAAGATATATTATTGAGAAGGAATTCGACATTTTGATTTTCATGGATTATATAGTTTTATAATTCATCACTTCAAGATCTCTAGTGTCACGACTCACGAGGATTACTGTCTTATGACAAAACAAACATGTTGGTCTTCCACTATCTCAAACTTAGTACAATAATTAAGAAAATTGCTTTGTAGTAAGAGACGAGAGTGGATGAATGTCTCACCATCGTTGGTTTATTCCACATGCACCGTGTTTTCCGGCCATCACTTTGACTTTTTATTGTTAGCATTATTTGATTGGCTAATTAATACTAATAAATTCGTAAAAAGTTGTCGAGCCAAATAGCATTGTTGATTAATTAAACTTATGTCATCCAACTCAAGACTCATAGAAATTCAACGAGAACTTTATAGAAAGACATATTTTTCACTTACATGTGGCACTACATATCAGATCAACGTTAGATGACAATGACATCTAACATTGATGGTCACATTGACACTAACATGTGGCACTACATGTCAGATCAACATAAGATTACTACCGTGTAGGGGGGGATCGAAAAGCAAAACAAAATAATTTATAGGGACAGGAAGTAAAATATAATTTATTTAGGGAAACAAAAAAACTAATAAGGAAAAATAGTTTCAATTTTCTACTTCAACGATCACATTTATAAGCATATCATCACTTTAATCTATTAAAATTTGTTTCTTTATATTCTCCTTTTTACTTATACAACTCCATCTTATGGATACACTTTTATTATAGTTCATCAATAATAAATGGATAGAGCGATTTACAGATTCGAAAATTATGGAAATCATATTTCACCGTTAGCAAAATCCACACGCAACAAACATTTTTTTTAACGACAAAGCTTTCTGGATTTTAGATTTATCTTTGTGATTGTTTCCTTTTATTCTAACATGAAGAAGATATATTATAGAGAAGGAATTCGACATTTTGATTTTCATGGATGATATAGTTTTATAATTCATCACTTCAAGATCTATAGTGTCACGACTCACGAGGATTATTGTCTTATGTCAAAACAAACATGTTGGTCTTCCACTATCTCAAACTTGGTACAATAATTAAGAAAATTGTTTTGTAGTAAGAGACGAGAGTGGATGAATGTCTCACCACCGTTGGTTTATTCCACATGCGCCTGTGTTTTCCGCCCATCACTTTGACTTTTTATTGTTAGCATTATTTGATTGGCTAATTAATAGATTCGTAAAAAGTTGTTGAGCCAAATAGCGTTTTTATCTTTGACTTTTATCTTCTTTGACTTAATGCGTTTTTTATTAGTGGCTCAAACACCCAAAACATCGTACTTAACATTCTTTAAAGTAGTAAAAAAAATCTCATAATTGAGAAAGAAAAGCTATTAGTTGGTAATTTGACTAACTTACCGAAATTGCTCTTCTCCCTTTCAGCGTGAGTTAACTCCCGCTGATACTTTTAAGATTTATTGAACCGACATAAAAGGTGATTGAATAAATTTTAAAAGTGTCACCGTGAGTTAATTCACACTAATACTTTTTAAGATTTGTTGAACCGACATAAAAAATGAGTGAATAAATTTTAAAAATGTCGGTTAATTTACTCCGAAAAATGTCGCATGAGTAATTTTCGTAAGTAAGAAGTCATTAACCCAACCCAATTTTGGGCTCAACATCATCGTTAACCCATCTTCACAGTCACCGTCTTCCTCTACTTCGCCACCTTCACAAGACAATCTAAACCCTCATTCCCAAAATTCACATTTCAATTCATTCATTCATCACTCATTTTTCTGCAATGGCTCCAAATTTGGAATGTCGCATGTATGAAGCAAGATACCCAGAAGTGGACATGGCTGTGATGATACAGGTCAAGAACATCGCCGACATGGGTGCTTACGTGTCACTCCTCGAATACAACAACATTGAGGGTATGATTTTGTTTTCCGAGCTCTCACGTCGTCGGATTCGTAGTGTTAGCAGTCTCATCAAGGTGGGTCGAATCGAACCGGTAATGGTTCTTCGTGTTGATAAGGAAAAAGGTTACATTGATCTCAGTAAACGTAGGGTTTCTGAAGAAGATATTCAAGCCTGTGAAGAAAGGTATAATAAGAGTAAACTAGTGCATTCTATTATGCGCCATGTTGCTGAAACCTTGAACCACGATTTAGAGGTAATCCTGATTAAAAATTCCTAATTTTTTTGGTTTTTTAATTTTTGTTGATAGTGTTTTGGTTATGTTAATTGAATTAATTGTTGTTATCTGTAGGATCTTTATGTTCACATTGGATGGCCTTTGTATCGCAAATATGGTCATGCTTTTGAGGTAAACAATTTTTTTTGCACTCTTTGATGTTTCCTTGATTTCTTATTTGTAGTTAGGCCCTATTTGAATAAACTGTTTAGACATTATGTATAAGCTATTTCTATAACATAAGATGAAATGAAGGCTCTCTTTGGTAAAAAAAAATAATAGTGAATATAAGCTAGCTTATTGCAGATGAGCTTATAAAGGATATCAGTTAAGCTAACTGATTGAATTTGTAGTGTTTGGTAAGATTAGCGGTAGAACTAGCTTAATTATGAAATGACATGAAAAGGATATATTTAATTAAAATGTAATGCTTTTCAATTTAAATTACTGGGGAAAAACTTAGATTAAAAATGATAAGCTATAAGGTACTTGAATTAGCTTATCAAAAAATGCTATAAGCTCATGAAAAAGTGACAGTTACGAAACCAGATATTTTCTAGTCAAATGAGCTTATAAGACATAAGCTATAGGCTCAAAAAAGTTTCTTGCCAAATAGACCTGAACTTAATATTTTTTCATATAAGCTATATGCTGTTTTTATAAGTTATCTTGGATTGTGTATGAAAATGAGCTAGAAACAGGTTGTGGAGATGTATTAAGGGATTGTAAAAGATCTCCTGAATGGGATCACTACTGTTTATATTGGTAGATAAACTCAAATGAGTCAATCCAAACAGACCCATGTATCATAGACTTTATTGTGTACAGGCGTTCAAAAGGGTTTTGGCTGATCCTGATGCGGTTTTGAGCGCACTCACGCGTGAAATCAAGGAAGTTGGGCCTGATGGGCAAGAAGTGACTAAGGTGGTACCTGCTGTATCTGAAGGAGTGAAGGAATCTCTACTGATGAACATTAGAAGACGAATGACTCCCCAGCCATTGAAACTCAGGGCGGATATTGAAATGAAATGTTTTCAATTTGATGGAGTTCTCCACATTAAGGTCTTTAACCGTTTCTGTTATGTGATTGTTATTTTAGTTTGGGTTATTGGATGTGGCTTATCTTCTAAACTACTATCATGTTTTATAATCATCTGGCTTTGCAGGAGGCAATGCGGAAGGCTGAAGCTGCTGGAAATGATGACTGCCCTGTGAATATTAAACTTGTTGCGCCCCCACTTTATGTGCTTACCACTCATACTCTTGACAAGGTTGGTGCAATATTCACATAAACTTTGATTTGACGATTGTCTTTTGTGCTGAATTAGATGCACATTTCACCTTTGAGGGGTATGAACTTGCTACTATTGTTTATGTTTTTTTAAAGCCACCTTTTTTTATAAAAAAAATTAATAATCACTTTTAAGAGTATTGCATCCATTTGTATTTTAAAAAAAAAACATAAAACAGCTTCAAATGAGAAGTTATCGTAAGCTTGTCAAAAAATAGATCGTTTTTAGAGGATAGAGAAAATAAGTGTCAAAAGGTAAAGCTATTTTTCGGACAAAATACCCTAACATAAATTTTAATATCTCCATTCTATCCTTGTGTCACCATACTTCTACACAAGACTAGTTGGTCATCTTCCTTCACAAAATAACCGATCTTCTTTTTGCACTAAGAAATTCTTTTGAGAATACTTGCTTGGCATGATGCCAAGTTGCCAATGATAATAAAACAACCAGTAATTAACTGAGACTGCACTTTTAGAACAAATCCGATTGACCCGTATTCTGAATACATACTTGGTTCAATCACTAGCTAGCAATTTTTTTTTGTATACACACACATACACACAAAAAAAAAGGCAAGAACTGAAGTACATGGGAGTACAAGAAAAACAGAAGGTAAAAACTACAAAGTCAATAAATAAAGCCAAAAACCAGCAACTCCGGGGGACCGTCAGCAACCGAGCAAAATAGAAACCAAACAAGGTTGAGAGTACAGTAGCATCCCTGTACTGAGAGAACCGTCAAACAAGAGGCAACCACCCAGGCCAAAACACAACAGTGACCCACACATGCCAAGCCCACTGATCTCTACTGGCATCATGAGAGAACAGGTTGCGCTATCCACTCATAATTGGTACAAGCAGAACCAGGATTCTTACCAAAACATTATTTCCAGAAGATAGGATAATCTTGTCCACCAGCTGCTCCACATCCACTAGCTAGCAATGATATTTAAGTTTTGTGGCCAACCTTAATGTCCTGCTTTAATCACTCATTTTTAATACCATTTTAAGGTTTATATTGGGGATAAACTTGAAAAGATTAACTCTGGTAGCAATGGAGATGATTGGGTTCGAGAACGGAATTGTAGTTAACGTGAGAAGGAGCAAGCAGACAGATTGAGTTTGGATGTTAACCCAACTGTAGTCATTAGCATTTCAGTTCTGTGAATTGTCTTAACATAAATCCTATTTGGTAGTGAGCTGTTTTAAAAGTTGAGTACCTAAAGGATAGGTTCAGTTCAGTTTTTGATTCAATTCAGTGCTAAATAGATTTTTTAACAGTCTTTGAAGAACTTGCTCCTGAACATGTGTTGTAAAATTATTATTTTTTTACTTTTCCTGCTTTAAGTCATTCATACTTCAATTCATGCTGATGTCATACTATAATCTCTGCTGATATTTTTATTAGTTATTAGTTGTATTGTAGAGACTTCTATAGATAAGTCAATAAACCGACCTTATAGAGATTACTATTGTTGGACAGCATGACATATTTGGTTTCCAATATAACACTATACAGGGGCAGTTGTAGATTTGCATTCAAAGTCCTATAGGCAACCATTCTTATATTGAAAGTAATTTGTGTATTTTGTTACAATCTTGACAGGAGCAGGGAATATTGGTTCTCAAGAATGCCATTGCTTGTTGCCAAGAATCAATAGAAAAGCACAAGGGTAAACTTATTGTGAAGGAGCAACCCAAAGTCGTGAGTGTCACCATCCTCTCTATATCCTTTATCTTCTACACATGTCACTGGCTCACTGCCCGTCAATCCGCTTTTTTAATTTGTCTGTGTTTTTTATAATATCAATCTTAGTTAAAAATTCACCTTCAATAATTAATTTATGTTTTATAATGTTCAAATAAGAATTTGAAGAAAAAAATCAAGCTGTAAGGGAAAATTCGTAACTGAAAATGTTCAACCGAAATAAGTAGTTAGTTTTTGAGGTCCCTATAATTACGATTTAGATTTAAATTTGTAAAAGAATTTAATGTTAAGGTTAAACTTGTCCAAGAAATTGTCCGACCGAAAATTTGGTAACCTTGGAGTTGTTCATATAATGGTATAGATACATGTACATGTGTTCAAAGGATTTTCTTCTATCTGTTTATGTTGATATGTGTCTTTATTGAGGGGGGAATTTATGTTTGACAATGCATTGTGATTCAGGTGAGTGAACGTGACGATAAACTGCTTATTGAAATCATGAATAAGATACAACAAGATAATGAAGAGGTCGGAGGCGATGATGACAGTGAAGAGGAAGAAGATACTGGAATGGGCGAGGTTGATCTGGACAATGGTAATGCGATAACAGAGTGAAAAATATTTTGTGATCATTGTAAGGCATAGATAGCATAGGAAGGCTTTACCGATTTTGCTCATTCTTTTTTGTCTCTTTGATTGTGGTTGTATTGTATTATAAAAATACAAGCTTGAAATTTTGCTCATACTTTTTTTTATCTCTTAATATTAAGGAAAATTAGTTTACGACCTTTTTTGTGAAACTTGTTTTAAAATTCAGACGCATTCATATAAAAAAAATGTCTAATGTATATATATTTTCTTATTTTTATTTCAAGTTTTCGTTTGATATATATATTTTTTTTTTAGGAAAGTTTTCATTTGATATCTCTTTCATTTTTCATTCTGATATGATTCCTTACTTCTTATAGCGTGTTAATGGGATCCTTTTCGTTTAAAAGGGGACAACTTAATATAACCTTTGCAATATGTTAAGGACTATTTTAAAACAAAATTGTTTGGTATAAGTTTTTGTAAATTATTTACTTAATTTTAATTTAACATATGTATATTTTAATTTTAAAAATAATATTAGATCATTTTAATTGATGTATATTTAAGTTTGAAAATAATATTAGAGCATTAAAAGAAAATTTATATGAAAAAACAATTCAACCAAAAGATAGTCTTTCTCAACATTTTCTTGAGAGAAAAAAGTCATTTAAACTTCATTGATTTATTTTTTACTTCATTCTATTTGATTTGTGAAGTTTCCTATCAAGATTCTAAATTTTCATTTAGAAAAAGACTACCAACACTTACTTTTAAACACTCTTTAACATTCGCTTTTTTGTTAGATGAAATTAATATATATTTTATCGCTTTGTGTGGATTTTTATTTCTAAAGTGTAGACCTAATTTCTTGTTTGAACTACTATATTTTTTTTAAGATCGTCAAGAAATCAAAACTTCATCAATATATGTAGTTCAATTAATCAATTAATATGATTTATATACACGAGTTATTAAATAAATTTGAAAATGAAAAAGTTATAAATGTGAGATCATAGTCGGTACTTTAGACACTTTATATTTGAGACAAAAAATTGTTTTGTGAATTAATAAAGACGAGAATGTCAAACTTTATGAATTTTATTGTCCCCGAATTTCTCTACCAAAAACGATTTTAAAATCAAACGCACTACGACCAAAATTGTGCAAACCAATCATTTAATGTTGGCTTAAACATCTTTTTGGTTTCTTATTTTTATTTCAAAGTTTATGTTGGTTCCTTATAAAAAAATGCAGATAGATCATTTAATTTCTCCCACGTTTGTCTTTTCATGTGAATTTATGGTTTTAAAATGCGAGATCTATGTAAATTTGTGTTGGATCCAACCTCTAAACCATTGTTCCATGATTTCAAAAAGGAAACAGATTAGAAACCTCATGAATTTGACATGTTAGCGCAAATGGGAAAGATGATTGGTTGCAATCTCTAATTTAGAGCGATGAATTTGTGGAAAAAAGGTTTTCAAAGAACCCTAATTTTGATTTATAAGAGAATCAATAAAGTAGAAAAAAATAAGATGTCGACTTACATGTCGTCACATATACTTCAATTATCGTCTTTAGCCTTTAATGTAAGAAAAACTAATATAGTACCAAATAGAAAAATTAAAAGATCTATCTACACTTTTTTTATTACATAAGCGATCAAAATAAAATCCAAAATAAAATAAAAGAAAAAAAATGTTTAACCTTTATTTTTATTTTTATTTATTTTGGTCAGGAACCTTTATTTTTTTACTTTTAACAAATCAAATGCATCCATAAAAAAAAACTTACAAACATTTTTTTATGAGAGAAAAATCTTGAAAACATAAAAACCTGAGTTACAACACATTTCCTCTCTCAAAACCTATTTGGTTTATCACAATATCTATCATCTTCTTCAACACTTAAACCCTCACTCACCAAACACACAGAGAAAAACAAAATCAAAACCTCACAACAATGGCTCCGAATCTGGAATGTCGCATGTACGAAGCAAAGTACCCAGAAGTGGACATGGCTGTGATGATTCAGGTGAAGAACATCGCCGACATGGGTGCTTACGTTTCACTTCTCGAATACAACAACATCGAGGGTATGATTCTGTTCTCTGAGCTCTCACGTCGTCGGATTCGTAGTGTGAGCAGTCTGATCAAGGTTGGTCGAATCGAACCGGTGATGGTTCTTCGTGTTGATAAGGAAAAGGGTTATATCGATCTCAGTAAACGTAGGGTTTCTGAGGAAGATATTCAAACTTGTGAAGAAAGGTATAATAAGAGCAAGCTTGTGCATTCTATTATGCGCCATGTTGCTGAAACCTTGGACCTCGATTTGGAGGTAACCCTAATTAAGAAAAAAACCCTAATTTTAATTTTTTGGGTTGATTGTGTTTTTGTTATTTTAATTGAATTGATTGTGGTTTTCTGTAGGATCTTTATGTGCACATTGGTTGGCCTTTGTATCGCAAATATGGCCATGCTTTTGAGGTAAATTTTTAATCTTTTAGACATTTTGATGGTTCCTTGATTTTTTATTTCTAGTTAGGCCTATTTGAATAGACACCATAAGCACTTATGTATAAGCTATTTCTACACTATAAGATGAAATAAAGTTGATCCTTTTTTCATATTAGCTTTAAGATAATGCTTCAACATATGACTCTGTTTGGTAAAAAATAGCGAATAAATGATAAGCTAGGTTATAGTGAACGAGCTTATAGAGGATAGCTGATTAGAGGATAAACTAGCTGATTGAATTTGTTGTGTTTGGTAAAATTAGCGGCTTAACTAGCTTATAAATATGAAATGACATAAAAAAGATATATTTAATGAATATATTTAATTTTTTCAATTAAGATTACAGGGGTGAATTGGGATAAAAAATGATAAGCTATATAAGCTACTTGAATTAGCTTATAAAAAAATGCTTTAGGCTATTAAAAATAAGCTATAAGCTCATGGGAAAGTGACAGTTATCAAACATGTCTTTTCTAGTCAAATGAGCTTATAGGACATAAGCTATAAGCTCAAAAAAAGTGTCTTGCCAAACAGACCCATAAGATGAAATAAAGATCATATATTTTCTTATAAGCTATAAGTTGTTTTCATAAGTTGTCCTTGATATTTTATGGAAATAAGCTGAAAACAGTTTATACAGGTAGATAAACTCAAATGAATAATTTCAAATAGACCCCTCTAAATCATGAACTTTATTGTATGCAGGCATTCAAAATTGTTGTGGCCGATCCTGATAAGGTTTTGAGCACTCTCACGCGTGAAATCAAGGAAGTTGGTCCTGATGGGCAAGAAGTGACCAAGGTGGTACCTGCTGTATCTGAAGAACTGAAGGATGCTCTGGTGAATAATATTAGAAGACGAATGACTCCTCAGCCAATGAAAATTAGGGCGGATATTGAAATGAAATGTTTTCAATTTGATGGAGTTCTCCACATTAAGGTCTTGATCATTTTTGTTTGTCTTTTTTGTTTTTTCTTATATATTTTGGATAAAAAAGGTCACCCCTTTTCTTCTTGTTATGTGAGTTTTGTCATGTGTTATTATCATTTGGTTTTGCAGGAGGCAATGCGAAAGGCTGAAGCTGCTGGAAATGATGACTGTCCTGTGAAAATTAAACTTGTTGCCCCCCCACTTTATGTGCTTACCACTCAGACACTTGACAAGGTAGGTGCAATATTCACATAAACATTGATTTGATAATTTGCTTTTGACCGGAGTTGATTGCACATTTGGCCTTTGAGGTTATCAAGATTATGATTTTTTGACGTATCAATTTGCTACTATTTTTGTGTTATTGGATTGTGGGGTCATTTTCACTGTAAAACTACTTCAGCAGCTGTTTTTATCTATGTCTATTATGATTGCCATATAAGCCATTCTACCGTTGACTACCTTAAACAACTAGGCATTGGTTGAAGTTCAATTCAGCAAAAAAAAACTGAACCAGAAGTGAGCCGAAGTTAGGCAAAACGAATAAAACCGTTTCTCGTTCATCCCGAACTGAAGCAAACCGGTTCTTTGGTTCAGTCCAACTGGCTCGAAAAACCTAACCGTTCAGTTTCATCCAAACTTTTCCTGTGTGCGAACTGAACATCTACAATATCAGCCAAACTGCTACTCTTCGAACCAAGCTGTTTTTTTATGTTGAACGGGTTTTGAAGTTTTAACTGGTCAAAATCTGTTTCTTTGATTCAAAAACTTGTTTTAATTGTTCTTGTTAAAGTTATCGGTTTTAGATATAATAAGAAGGAATATTTTACGCTGTGATATTATTGACAATGATTTAATACTGTCTTAATACAAAAACTAATCACTAATCCCTATTTATAGGGAAACATAGTCTCAAACCTGAACGAACAGGGTGATAGATGATATGATATTGCAGCTTCTAGTGTCATTTGGGACCGTTCATAAAACTGAACGAACAGGGTGATAGATGATATGATATTGCAGCTTCTAG
>Ga0209282_1002016_pt1 | contig 11528 bp, 4 predicted proteins | sample Mtrugardesep15_FD_187529 | JGI IMG/M metagenome (GOLD analysis project Ga0209282, IMG submission 187529) | Root nodule microbial communities of legume samples collected from California, USA - M. trunc garden sep15 (SPAdes) (version 2) | ecosystem: Host-associated > Plants > Roots > Nodule...
GTGATGATGATGAACGACGGTGTTGATGATGAGATTGAAGATTCCAATGGTGATGACGATGAACGACGGTGATGATTCAGTTTGTTTCCGCGTTTGGTTCGTTTTGTTTTGTTTTGTTTGGTTTCCCTTGAGAGTGCAGGAAGCAATTATGTTGGTATTTATGCACGGTGCATGGGGATTTCCTTATACACCATAACCGCTCTCTTAACGCATGCATATATTTTACATGTACATCTAATCATATGCAATATGATTTGAAGTTGGTATAAAATTTGTCTACATTGCATAGTTATTAAATTCATTGAACTATTGAAGTACTTCATATTCCTTTAACAAGTTACTGCGAGTGAGCTAATACATCAAGCCACACGTGAGCTTATTCGAGTAGATTTTGGACATGGGGATACGAGGGTTGTGATTGTGAAACTACTTAGTGGTCTTTGCCAAGACAATAAATTAAACAGTCACTGTGGCATCTTTCATTATTTACTTTCTTCTTATTCTACATTGCGTTGGCCAACAGTCCAACACACCTCTTTTGTAAAATCCCCCACTATACACCCTCATTTTATTTTGGTGGACTATACATGCACCTCGTATATATGCAAATTTCAAAATGGACTTGAATTTTGACAAAGTTATATCATTTTTAATTTCTAATAATGAGCCAAAAGAAATGAAAAACAATTATTTGCAATTGTCAAGTCAAGTGGGTTCTCCATGAAAAGGACCTCTGTTCCCCTCTAGAAGAAAAGATTCAGATAAGAAGTGGCTTCTTTCTGCTGCTTTAAATGCCTTTGTCTTTGGCCATCCTCCATGAAAGTGAACTTCTTTTTACCGGAAAAGAAGGGGTTTATTTTCTTTTCCCCTGCTTTAAAAATTTGTCTTCTTATCATACATTTTCCTGCTTTTCCTCTGCACGTTTTCTGCATCTGTTAATTATGCGTCATTACGTATGCTCGTATCTGGCTCTAAGAAAATTCAAGCTTTTCTCAAGTCCAAATTAACTTCTTGCTAAACAAACTTATTGAATTTTCCTTGGCTCTCTACATGGAATCAATTTTTACCATATTTTTCTATGAAAAGCTTATATTATTTATTATTAAGTTGCAGTACATGAAAATAACTAAGCTTGTATTTTACTAATTAGTTAACAGCTAAGTTAGAACTAGTTTTTATGAGTTTTGTTTGACTCTAGAATACACATAATTCATAATGCGATGATCATATTTCAATACCAAACATATAAATTTCGAAGATCTGTTCCACCTTGTGCAGGTGGAATTCCTCTGACCAGCACCAAAAAAATAAAAAAGTTTATTGGATAGGACTCTCTTGCCCTATTGGTATTTGTAAACAGATGTAACATAGAAAAGAGTATTCGGAAGCAATATAATAATAGTAACTACTGTATATAGATCCTTTAGTTGTTTGTTGGGTTGGGCATATGTGAAAGTTTAGTTGCCATGACGTGTACGTAATAATGTCGAAAATCAAAATGGTTGGAGTGGAACTGGAAAGCCCTATATAGTCCATTCCAACTCCCAAATAGATCCAACGGCTACCATTTTAAGACAAATGTTGTGTGTTTCATTCAATTCAAGATCAAAGTCTCGAGTTGGGAAAGTAAAAGTCTTTTGTCTTTAATTTTGCTCATTTGTACAGGGGAGTATATGAGATGAGCCCCACACGCATCATACCATTTCAACTGCAATACTTACTGTTAAGGCTTTCTGTGTGTGACTGTTAGCCAAATATACGTACACGCTATAAACCATTCATTAATTATGTGTACTCACACTCACTCTTGGTGTCAATGTAACCTTACCTCTACCTCAAATTTGTTGTTGCGATCTTTTTAATTAGTTACTCTGGGTATAAGTAGTTATCAAGTCTTTAGGATGTTATATCTAGAGACTAGAGATGCTTATACGGAGGTTTCACGTGGGAAAGTATATTGTGCACCCATTCTTAAAATTTGGGTTAGTATGCTTGATTCAATTCTTACAAAATCGTCAGTAATATGATGATTATTCATCACTTGTAAATACATTTCTACACTGTATCTCATTCAATCTGACATTTTTAACGCACACTAACATTTAGGACTAAACACTTGGAGTGTAGCCAAGTAGAAGTGACCACAAATCACATGTTCAAACGAGTCTTGAATAATTTGAGCGGTGCTTTTTGCTTCCCACCCACAAATGCATAAACCGTTCGGGAGATGACTCTTGACGGAATTTTTATTTTTATTTTTAAAGGTTTTGATTTTTTTTTTATTTTAAAGGTTTTGATAGATAACTTCGAAAGCAATTTTTTAAGACAGAGCAAATAGAGGTGTCAAAAGAGCAATTATCGAATAACTTTGACATCATTTAGAATTTTTAAGGTTTTCTTGATATGTTTTTTTAAGCCCAATACAATTGCACTCAGAAGGTGGGATGTGGTCCAATAAATGAACTCTGATATTATATTATATTAGATTTATACGTAAAATTTAATTCATACTTACGAAATCAATATATAAGGTGATAAATGTCAACCTATGTATATTGAATTTAGGTCCCATGAGACTTGGTATTTTTTTCCAATACATTCAACGCCACAAGCCTCTATCTGTCCAGGAAAAAAATCACACAAGCTTCATTATCTTAAAATAAAATTGAGGGATCAGACTTATTTATCCTCTGGATTCAACTGATCGAAATCTAATGAAAAATATTATAAAGAGATAGAAATACAAACAAAAAATAAATATTAAAATGACTAAAATGATAACTTGAGTGTCTTGTAAGGACTAAATTTCATTTCCATTCAGTTTATATATTTTTATTAATAATGATAAAAAAGACATCTTATTTTATGGTAAATATTCGTTTTTTTTTTACTATCAAATAGCGGTAATTTCATAATTATAATTAAAAACATATATTAATTGAAATGTGAATGAAATAAACTAAACGTATATAGTAGTAGCTTTTATCTATTTTCGTACTTCCTTGTATTTGTTTCTTAGCTCTTAACGTGTTTACTTGAGTTAGTTATTAAAGCATTGTCATTATATCATCTTCACATGGAATGATCCCTCAAAGTGGTGGGCAAGTCATGTCCAATAGCATGGACCTTAAGCTTTTTTAATTGGGATTGTTTTCAACTTTCACTAGTCCAAAGATTCAATACATGAATAATCCATCCTCATCCACCCAATGCACGTTGTTCATTCAATGGCTGCTTCTACCTTATATCGTCATTTTTGATTGATTATCTTGTCCTACAATTAGAAATAATGTCATGCCCCACCAACAACAACTATTCACCCACATGCAGTCGCGACTTAAGATTGTAATGGACGGACACTAAAAAACACTAATCACATTACACTAACAAAATACAAAATTTTGAATTAAGGATTAAGACGAGGAGCCCACGTTTTCAAGCATTATATTGACTCACTACTTGAAGTTGTCAACGCCCACTGAAGTCTACATCTATTTTTTATTTTTTGGGTGAGTAACTATGTTTGATATTTGATTAGTTAAATTAAATAGGTAAGGATGGAGACAATATTCATAATGATTAAGATCAAAATGAAATACGAGATAAAAGTTTAAATTAGTTGCTTTAGGGACTTTAATTAGCAATACATTTCAATATCTTATAGTTATGGTTATAGTTTATTTGACTATTCAATAAACTTATTTGATCAAAATATGTGTTTGATAATAGTAAACAGTACTAGTTGTTGTTGTTATTGTTGTTGTTGTTATTATTATTATTATTATTATTATTATTATTCAATATTTATACTCAATAATTTAGTAAAGTCATTCCACAACCCCTTTTTGAGGGTCTCTGTACATCGTCACCCTTGTTTAGGGTAAACTATACATCATCGCCCTTTTATAAAAGACAAATAACCTTCTATTGAGGTTTGTTATCTTGGGCAAATTCTACTAACCCCTAAACAAATGCATATATAATCCCAATATAACTATTAAGTTTTTTTTTTAAAAGCCAAAACGAATTGTATTAATCTTCCTAAATATAAGGTGTACTAAATCCAAACAGTCATAAAATTAAGTTACAACAGAAACAAACGGAAACAAAGCAAACTACTAAGTTTTTATTGATAATTTCAAATATCATCTTTCAACTACTTGTGTTATACATATGTAGACTTGTTTACCCGTGGTATACATAGACTTCTCTTTTTTTGATAAAATATAACTAGACTTTTTATAAAGGAGCATATATATTGTCCTCTCCGATAATATTTATAAGGAAAAAATAATAATTTAGATTTATTAAATAATTAGTGTTTTTTTTTTTGTGGTGGCTGAGATTCGAACCTAAACCTTGCATATTTTATACATTATCTCTATCAACTAAGTTAAGCTCACGAGGATAAATAATTAGTGTATTTGATCACATTTATAAAGTATATGTTTTAGTTATTCAATAAACCTAAAAATTATTTTTTGTTTATAAACGTAATCGGATAGAGTATGATTTATATGATTAAAAAAAAAAGTTAAATATCAATCAATCCACCTTGACCCACTCGACCCCATCATGTGGTACTGCTAAATTTTCGGGGGGTCTCACTCAAATGGGTGCTCCCTAATTGTTTGAATAGTTTTAATTGCTTCAGTCACACTCCAAGCTTGTGTATTGGTTTTAAAGATTCCACGATTTAAATTGGCTTACTTAAGTCAGATATTTTTCACATATCTAAGTCCAGATCAAATTCACTCAATTAGTTGGATTTTGGAATTTCACGATTTCTGTAAAATTGATTACTCCTTGCCTAAAAAAATAAAATAAATCATCAATTTAGCCACTATATTATCACTCTCTTTAATTTTGTCTCTAACCTATATAAATATTAAATATACTAACTAGTGTCTTTTTTTTTTTTGAGCAATACTCACTAGTGTCTAAAGAATATGAAATTCATCAATTTAATCCATAAAATTAAGATGTAACAGACTAAATTAATAAACATTACTATACTTTAAAAACTAAAATTACGGATTTAATTTAGTTCAGAGACTACTTTGTATTTTAACAATTTAGAGATTAAAATAGCTACAGGATAGTTTATAAATTACTTGTATTGATGGTTTATTCCAATAAAATTAGACAATATCTGAATCAGACTACTTATAACGTGAACGAGGGAGTTTGAGTTGAAGAAGGTTGTGTTTTCCTCTCTACATCAGTAACTTTTGCCACAAACCACTGTGATTTTAATTGTCAGATGGAAAACTAAAGTTTTTGTTTTGTTTGAAAAGGTAATTCCAACTAATTAACTTTAATTGATTCTGTCTTCCAAAAAACACCTCTCCCGCGTCACACGAAATCGAAAAACACAACATTGACTTAGTTTGAATAATTCAATCTAGTGCTACAGTTGTTTGACAAAGAAGCAACAGAAAAATCTAACTCTAACTAAAACAATTCACAACTTGAATAAATGGCCAACTCCACACCTAAATTGCTTTTTGAGGAAACATCACACCTAACCTAAACCACTATTCCTCCAATTAACTTAAAATTGTTGGAAAATAATTAGAATTAAGTCAAAAATCACAATAAGAAGTATATCTAACAGTATTAGATAGATTAATTAAAAAGAAGAAAAGAAAGGTAGGAAAATTGGATACAAACAATAAAAATCCTTCCTAATAATATCCGTTACCTGCTGCCTAGCTAGCTAAGCTGACTAGCACTACAACTACAACCACTAAATATTTTACAAAAAAGTAACCCGGTTCAAACCGGGTTGGTGGACTCAGCAAGTGCTAACCATATGGGTCTGAGCCGTTAAACCGGGTTCCGGTCCAACCATTCCTTTCCTCTTCCGCATCTCCAACACTTTACGGTGGCTATTGGAATGAATTTCACTGCTGAAAGTTGGGCTACAAGCCGGTCTATATTCAGAAAAAAGCCGACCGGATTTATACCGAACCCCACACGCGTTGCAAAGGGTTTTAGCACCCATCGGACCGGTTCTCCACTGCGGCGTCTTCTGCACCTGGCAATGACTACACCGTCGTTGTAACTGGCCCTCTTCTTGGGCCTCAACTTGAACTTGAACCTCGGGCTTTTTCTTCTGTTTCTTCGCTGGTGGTGCCCCAAAAACAACTGACGGTGACGGAAAAAACGGGCGCTGAGCCCAAACGCGAGGGTTGGGTTTTCTATTCTTCACGGTTCTGCTCTTTGTGGTAATTTTCATTTTTTCAGTTGAAAAACGTAAAGTTTTTCCATGCTGAGTTTCATGTTGTTGAGGACACGTGTTGGTTTGAATTTGAACCGGGTATGGGAGAGAATCATCTACAAAGTGAGAAACCCACTCTAGGCCTGCCACGTCATCATCCTGTAAATTGAACCTTCAATTTCAATTACTACGAAACGGAGAAAAAGTAGAAGGGAAACGAAGAGAGAGAAACTCACGGGAACGAGTAATTCGGTTGAGAAAATGGAAGAATCAAAGGAAGCGTCGGTGGAGTTTGAGTTGTTATCTTCTGAGAGTGATTGAGAGGAAAGAGATAAACTACTATCTTTCTCTTCTTCTTCGTCCTGGTGAAGAATATCACCGCCGTTAGAGAAGTCAAGGAGGTCGTCAACGGAGAAATCTTCACCGGCAACCACCGTGTTGGCGGTGAAGCTAAAAAGTTCCTCGCCGAGAGTTTGTTGAAAAACAAACTCCCTTCTTAAACTCGGTTTCAAAGCTTTTGCTACTGCAAACTCCATTTTTTTTCTGCAAATAATTTCAAGCAAAGTATAAATTCACTTCACGTTTTATAGTAAAGGGAAATTAGATGGTTTATTTAATTTAATTTAATTATTCAATTAAATTACCTGTGAAAAAAAAGAAGAAGAATCGAAGGAGAAACGGCAGTGAAGTTGGAACTTTTCTTTCTTTCTTCTCTATGGTCTTATTAATTTGTTACTTGTTGATTTTTTTAGAATAGAATTTAAAATAAAATATATACACAGTAGCTAAGCTAGCAGCATATCTTTGCTTTGTAAAAAGGGTGATCCAGCATGCGTGTGACATTTGGTCACGTGGTGGGCCTTCACTATTATTGGCATTGTTATCAATCTTTTTTTTTTTTGACAATTCGTTATGGTTTTCTATTTTTTTTAATTGAATGAATCGTTGATGGCTCTATAAAATTCAAAATTTCTGCAATCGATGATTCTTATTTATTGACCTAACCAAAAAATGAAAATTAAAAAAAAGCTGGCCCGGTCCAATGCAAGTGTGTACGAGCCGGCTAAAAACGTTAAAATCACACGCCGGTTTTGACTGTTACAATCACCTACAGCCACCGTGATTGGAATTTTCCATTGATCAACGGCTCAGATTAACGTAATGAATAGTATTAATTTGGCGGTATCAGTTTTGAAAAAAACAGATTCCACAACGCAACGAATTTGTTACTAACTAGGAAACCGCCTAAGGTGATAAAAATGGGCCCAATATTTTGGGTATTTGTGAAAATCGGAAAGAATCAATGAAAGGAAAAGGATTGCTTCGTTGCGTTGATCTTTCATTATGACGTCGTTAATTGTTTTCATAAATTCATTTTCGTATTTTTAAATTTTGTTTGTTTATGACTTTTGTGTGTGATTGTGAGGTGAAACCAGAAGAAGAGATGGTGGAGATGAACGTCAGATACTGAAGACTGTTTGGCGCGTGAAGTAATTGACTTTTAAAAACGCATCATGTGAGTGAGATTCGTGGCTTCAACTCAACTCAACTTATCACGTTTGGTTTCAACTTATCTTAGGCGCGTTCCTTTTATGCCAGCTTTGTGGATTCTTAGCTGTCTCCCCAAACACACAAAATTATCATTTCTTTTCCTTTAAGCCAAATGTTTCATTGTTTATTACTGCTCCCTCCGGTCTTATTTACAAGAGAAAGTTGACTTTTTAGATACATTGAATAATGTATGTATCTAGTCAAGAACCTAAACCAAATACATAAATTATTTAATATATCTAAAAAGTAAATTGTCTCTTGTAAATAGGACCGGAGGGAGTATTTTACTGCTTTTTGTGGTTGTGCTGTAATTTTCTTATATTTTCTTGGAGCATCCACATCCATACCACTCATATAGATGGTATAAATGGGCTCACATAATACAGCATATTACTTCACACTTTCCAATTACTAGTTTAGTGACATGTGCTAAGCCCAAAAATAAAAAACTTTTTTTATCAAATGTATAGATTTTATATTATGTTATCTTAAAATTATAAGTGTGGTTATAATTGAAATTTGACATGAAAAAAAATATAATCTTAATTTTGTATATATTTTGAAATATCTAAACATTGCACATAATAATTGAAGTATTTTGATTTATACTTATAATAATTATTTGTAATATGAGATGTACTCATTGTTAAACTTAGCATATGTAATATTTTTGCAAAAATACGTCGACGTATTTATTATTTGTTGACATAATGTATTTTATTAATCATAAAAACTAAAAAAAATTGTATTTTTTTTATATAATAGTCAGTGTAAGATGTATAACCTAGTCTGTGAATGCAAACGTTAAATTTTTTACGGGTGTGTATAAATATAGTTTGGGCTACAGAAACGCCGATTGTTATTTGTTTTTGTTTTTTACAAAACTAATGGTCTAATGTAAATATTGTATTTTAGGGTAACAACGATGTAAAAAAAAAGTTCCGCGTATTATTATACCTGAAAAATGCATCAATTAAAAGTCAATGGCAAGAGGATCTGCTTATAAAGAAATTACATGTCCTGTAATGACCAGTACGCCTTGCAAAGAAATAAAAAAAAATGACTTCCAAAGAATACACAACTTTAGTCTTCTAAATGGCTTAAATATGCATTTCATCCCTGTAATCAGGAGTCGTTTGAAATTTCATCCCTGAGCTTACTAATCCTCCCATTTTGCCCTTGCAAATATTAATCATTTGACTTTTGGTCTTAATTAAGTTTTTTTGCTGAGGTGGACTGTCATTAGCGACGTGGTGCTCATGTGACAAGTGATGATTGGGCGAGGTGGTTGGCTTAAATAGATCTTTCGTCCCTGCAAATATAGGTCATTTGAATTTTCGTCCATAAAATTACTAATCAGATGTAATTAGGACCATTTTTCAAATGATTAATAATTGCAGAGGCAAAATGGGAGGATTAGTAAGCTTAGGGATGAAATTTCAAACGACCCCTAATTACAGGGATGAAATGCATATTTAAGCCTTTCTAAATTATAGCAACAACAATTCTAAAACATAACCAATTATAAAAATTAATAAAATAATTATTTTAAACTAAATTGAAAATTAGTTTACATGAAAAAAATACATCTCACACAAAATTTGTATATTTAAGTTATTTGACATATAAGTCGGTATAAATTTAATGTAATTTTAGTATGAATTGTAAAGTTTTGGTTATGCCGGCTCTCGACGGCCATTGTGCTGGTGGCAGTGGTGGGTTTTGATTTTTTAAATTTTGAATTTGGTTACGACACTGCTTGCTTACGTTGTGGTTTGATCTGAATTGTTTTAAGATAAATCTCATTGTTGCTGTTCGTTTTTGTGTCGGTGATTCCTTAAGATCTAGTTATTGTTGCATAGATCAACAACGACCGCCTTGTTGGTCGTCGTCATCAGTTCTGTTGTAAAACATGTTCTGTGTTGTTTGTTTTGAAACCCAAAAAGATATGTTGTTTGTTACTCATTTCATATTTGATGTGATTGGTTTTCTTTTGCGCGGTTCCAATTTATTTTGAGCTATAATCACTTTGTCATTTTAGATTAATCTCACAATTTGGGTTCGTCGCGTATTTTATAGCTTATTGGACCATTTGGCTAGAAATTGTAATGAGTTTGCTATTATTTTTATTAGTGATATATGGGTTTGTGGATTTGTTTTTTGTTGGCGGCCAGATACTTTTTGTAATCAAAATATTAGACTGGTGTTAGTGAGCTCTGTAGCTATTATTGGACCGGAAAGAAATCGTGTACGAACATTGTGTTGAAAGATAAAAGTTATTATTTTCTAACTTGTCAGCATCAGATGATAGGATTTTGTATAAGTTTGATAATTACCTGAAAAATGTCTTTCTTTATGCAGTGAGAATATAGTTGATGTAACACTATGGGAACAATACTCTATAGCTTTATCATTTACCTTGTGTTCTTTGCTTCCATTTTGTAGACAATGGCTAGATTTGAGATCCTGCACGGCTTCTATTGTGAAAGAGATGGATTTGGCCAACTGCATATGCACAAGGTTCTTATTTATCTACAATTTGTTTTGTACTCATCACTTCCTAAATGAGATATTAAGGACATTTCTAAAAGGAACACGGAAAACAATCACATTCATCAACAAACAAACTCAAAAAATGTATAAGTGTCACTTGATAACGACAAAAAGAGCAAGTTACGAAAAATACTTAGGCGGCCAATGGTTCAACTTTTGCCGAGAACATATGTTAGAGGTAGATGATAAGCTAATTTTTGATCTAGAGAAGCCACCTAAAAATATGCACGTTTAAGTCGTTCCCAAATAAAGATTTGGTGTTCATGATTCACACTTTGAACAAATCACATTAACTCTGATCCTAGACTAGATCATCTTTACTCACCGATGCTACTTCTTTGCTTGATTTCATCTGATGTAAATATGGGTATCAATCCTTTTTTGGTAACTATAACAACAACACTCTTTTTTTTCTTTTTTTTTATAATTTTGGATAATATTCAATCATAATTCACACATCATTTCATTGGTTCCAATTGTTTTCATCCTAAATATTATGTCAATTCCTAATCTTATAAACTGATTATATGCTCTCTTAATCAACCCATATATATTTTATGATGAATCACAATGTTCCGTCGTTTTAACATCTCTTCTTTCGAAGAATTTTTTTATCGAATACATTATTGAACTCGTGCTTTTGCACGGGTTTACAACTAGTTTAACCAATGAAATGGAAGATTTTGTACTTAGAAAAAAAGAAATGGAAGATTCTATTATTGTAGTTTTCGGTGTATAAATGATATAAAATCATACATTTTCAGAAACAGTGAAACTTATTAATCTTTTATACACCAATAGCAATTGTTGAGCCCTTTATTTCTTTTGAAAATGGAGAGATTCTTACTCATGAAATTAAGAGAAATTTTCTTCTTTTTGAATAGAAGTGATATATTGTAACCAACAAAAATAGAAGTGATATATCTAAACACAATTCCTACGTTAGTGCATATCATTTATTCTGGGAATGGGATTAATTAATCTTGAATGGCTATCAGCTCTCCCTCTACTTTAATACTAACCTTCCAATTAGATACATACCGTTTTCAAACTTAAAAGTTAACTGAGAATTCAGCTAATAACTCTTAACAATGATTTTCTTTTTTTCTTTTAATAATTATTACGCCTAAGAATGAACCATGTCCCTCAATTTTGAGTTTTTTTTTTTTTTGAGTTGTTTTACTCCTCCAAAAAGATTTTT
>Ga0209282_1002017_pt1 | contig 11524 bp, 9 predicted proteins | sample Mtrugardesep15_FD_187529 | JGI IMG/M metagenome (GOLD analysis project Ga0209282, IMG submission 187529) | Root nodule microbial communities of legume samples collected from California, USA - M. trunc garden sep15 (SPAdes) (version 2) | ecosystem: Host-associated > Plants > Roots > Nodule...
AATAAAATTTAATGTTGATGAAATTAAAAATATTGTTGAAAATATGTTGTGTTTTAACTTTTTAACTCGATTTTAAAGTTGGAAACAAAAAATTGTATTGTGTCAGAAAAAACTGCACCAACTGGTCCAACTCAAACCACATTGGTTTGGTTCGAATTTTATTTTACAAGTCAACTTGACCAAACCACATCACGAACACCCCTAATTTTAATTACTAAATTGATCAACGAAAAAACATATATGAGTATTAAATTGATGATCTAAAATAAATTCAAAGATAAAGACTAATAAAAAAAGACACACGTGAATGTATTTGCAATTTCAATACATCGAAATTCAATACGGCACTTAATTATACATTTAGGTATCCAAAAGTTCGAACCTCCTAACCTAGGGTCCTGGCTATGCCACTGATCAAACTCATCTCTAACGGCCTCCTACATCTTGTATCGAATTTCGCGGAGTTAGTTACAGCTGTGTCCATCTATATAAGGCTGACTTGGGGCCACATTCAAGGGGAGAACACATTTTTCACCACTTTTTCCCTAACTTTCTTCCTTATCTCTCTCACGTCTCTCACCGGAGAATCTCCTCCACTATAACAGAGAACATCTCCATTGTATCATAAATCTTCTTGCATGAACATTTCCACTGATCACTTATTGTTTTGGTCTACTCTATATCACTAACCATCAAATCAATTGAAATAACCATTTTTTTCACGTGATTAATCGGGTATCATAGGCATACAAAAATATGGGTGTCCATGAAACTTTTTTTTACATAGATACTCAATAATATTTCATACTGATGTGGATAAGAATCCTAGGATGCACATACTTCTTTGAAGGAGTAAATTCCAATGATCAAGGATTGGTTTGGTTCGTGTCTTGGTAAATGGTAAAACTAATTTTGAAAAGATAAATTGATATTAAAATAACAATATATGATTGAGGCTTTTGAAGGTTTTCAGGTTATATAATACGAAATCCTTTTATATATAAGTAAAATCTCATAAACTTTCCTCATTTTTCAAAAGTTACGTTTTTCCCTTAAAACTTCTCTCTCACCAACCAAAATTCGAATCTCACACATGGTGTGATTCTTGAAATCCAAATAAAACTAACTACTTTTGAACTATTCAATGTTATCGTTCCTAATATATCCTTCATTAAATCAAAAACATAGTGTGCGGGTGGTTGAATGAGTTTATCAAAAAGGACAATTTAGTGAATTTGACTTATGTTTTACGTAAAATCTAAATGTAATTGCACCTAACTGAATTTATTAATCACTGTAAAAATAGTTTTTTTTTTCTTCTTATAATAGTGATCGGAGAGAGTATGCATTATGCAACATAAAATCTGTCCAACACTAAAAGATAAGCCTCTCCTGGTGTCCAACCATATAAAATCATGCACCTTAAAAAACTTCAAGAGTGAAAAATATATTCTCACATAAGTAATAAAAAGTTACAATGAATGGGACAAGAACTTGAAGTTACAAAGAAACATGGAAAGTTGCAACAGGCTCATTTTGAATGCTTCGTGAAAGTCAATTAAGGTTTGCATGCTTCATGACATTAAGAGTTTTTAAAGCCTTGATGCCAGCAGGGTTAATGCAAGCTGAGAAAGGAGAACCAGTTTGTGATTGAAAAGCATATAGAAATTTTAGTTTTGATTAAGGAAACAATATTGTGAATAATGACTAAATTCGATACACACAGTACATTGTTTAATAACTATGTCTAGAAGAAGAAAAATCCATATTTCATCAAAAACACTCCAAAGCCAACAATGGTATAAACAGAACTCTCCATCATTCTATTGTATACATCACATAACTGTATTTGATCATCATTCCATTGTAAGCTTGAAAAAATCCTTCCCTGCATTTCAATGTTTACAAGGTATATACAAAATCCTATGATGGATGGTATACACATGCATGTTCTACACATAATGTAAAAGCTGTTTGTAAAGATCAAGTACATGGAGTTGAAACATTGAAGTACAGAAAAATAAACTGTAGCCAACAAGAAAAAGGCTTCACAAAATTTTAGAGAACCAATTCACAAGGTCAACCCTCCAGTAGAAGAAGAAATCAAGTTTCCACACCATCTCATCCAATGTGTACCAGAAGGAATAACTTAGCAGAAACTATCAAACTTCAAACCAAACAAACCTAAGTTTCATTTCCATCTTTAATATTTCTCTTTGGTCCTTCAAATGTCTTGTAATGGATTTTGAACTAGAAATCACTGATAGAATATGTGCTACCCTTGGATCAAAGAAGACAAAAATTTCAATAATTCAGTTCATGAAACATATTATGAAAAACCTCCAAAATGAGTTATACGAATGACAACAAAAATAGCACAAATTAGAGACTATAGTAAACAAGAACTAAGTTGATCCAAAGTACACCAAAATAACCCTCAGAAAGTATACCAAAATCTACAAGCAGAACCAACAGGCAAGAACAAAGTACACCAAAATCTACAAGCATAATCTCAAAAAGCAACAACAAATATTAACCAAAAATCAAACAGAAAAACACAAAGTACACTAAAATCTTCATGAGTAATAATAGTTTTGCATGCAATCCGTTGTAACTGAAATATTGAAACAGAGAACAACCAATCACCCCTCACAACTGCCTAATTCCGAACTCAGGTCTACAGCCAACTCATGAATGCTTTTTCGATTCTTGAACACCAAATCACAGCTGCTAAATTCTGCTGAAAACTGGACAGAAAGCTTTAGATCTCCAAGCAAGGAATAATATCCTATTAAACCTTAATTGCTAGAAAAACTAGTGCAGCCCATTGGGTTAATACGCCAATCCAAAATAGATAGGGGCTCATTTTTTTTTTGGCCAAAAACTAACACCGTGAATTGACCTTTGATTAGACCCAATTTAGCTCAAAAATCAACTTCAACATATTATCCTATATCTAGACACACCCTTATAGACCAAATAACTGCATGCGAAATTAGGACAAATTTGTACTCATTTGAATGCCTTCCCAAGGAGCAAAACTAGATATAGAACTAGAACATGCCCCCTGGTATCATCAATATAACACCTAAGTAGTTGAGGACAACAACAAATAATCATGACACACAGAACAATGGTAGAAAGGGAGTATATTTGTCCCTGTTAGTTTATTGACTGAAAAATGGTGAAAGATACACGAGAGACTCTAATCTCTTCACAATGGTCAAACCAGTTAACAATTCTAAGAATGAAAAAAGATACCTAAACTGATTTAAGGAACACAAGATAAAAAAACCAACAAACACAAACACTGCTAACTGACTTACTGAACACAACCAACAGCCAACCAACTAACTAACACAAGCCTATCCCAATTCTTATTAAGAAATTTCTTTCTATAGTAAACCCTTAGAACACTTTCAGTAGGAGTAGTGACATGGTGCCTAACAGCTACACTGGCCACGAATACTGCTTGAGCCATAAGATAACTTCTTATTGTTTGATGTATTATGGTATAAAAATCAGTATTTGCACATAAAATCAATTCAAAAGTTAGGCATGTACATTCAATGCTAGTTAAGGCTGCTTTACCAATAAGTTTTATCATTTGATTTTGTCTTGTTCTTGATTGACCAAATTTAAAGTACTTTAACACCTCAAATCAAAGCAGAGAAGAAACAGTACGTAGTCAATAGCTTCATAAGCAATATCAGACAAAGCATAATTTAACAATAAGAAACATAATATGTAGGACTCAGCAGAAAGATGCATATTTTCCATGGAATTATCAACACAAAGAACAATAAAGGACAAAAAAATAATAACCGTGCATCACGGAAAAAAGAATAACGGTACATGTCTTTTGAATTAAGTAAATGAAAGAGTACTTCCATAAGAGTAGCAGATAAAATATAAACAGTTGAGAAACTGAACAAAACTATAATAAGATGTGACTATCATAAAATGTATTCCTAAATTTTACCCCCTTGTTGATTACAATGGTTTATAAGCCTAGTGAATCCATCTTCGAATTGCATCAAACATAAAATTCTCGTAATAAATGTAGGAATCTAAAATAGCTAATGTGCTAATGGTGTACATGAATTCCAGATGATGATCAAGTTAATTAGGTACCATAATTAAAACTAAAATATAGCAAAGGGTAACATCATAACCAAGTAAATGACACTAGTTGTCTCATCAGCATATATCATAGATGAATCAATATTAACAGTAAGTCAGTCACTAACATAACATGATATAGTGACAAAAAACATAATATATATAAGAATCAAGGTTAGTATAATCTCAATTATGGTAGTATATAATAGGAAAAATGGGGAAAACTCGCCTTTGCTACACATTAACAAATACAACTGGTAACATGACAGTCTAACAACTGATAAAAATTGAAAGAAACACTTGAAGGAGCTACTATATGGAAATCTTGAAGCCCGTTACACACAAAATTTTGCATTAGAGAATGCTAAAACAATTCAAGACAGTCTCCCACAAAGGAGATATATGTTACTTAACAGATTAGTTAGTTATATACTTACACTAACCATAGTTAGTTGATTGATTAGTTCTAGTTAGCACCCTAGTTAGTACATAGATCAGTGTATATATATCGCTTGGTACTGTTACTGCTAATAAGAAACTTTTGTAGACTTTTCACTCTTGTTTTATATGAAGATGAGTTTCTTCTTCCCTCTGTCCTACAATACCAAGAATATACATGGTGCTTGGTCTCTTTTATATGCTTTAATAAAAAATTAATTATCTTCTGCTGAAAACAACTTAAGTTAATTGAACAGTTACTCTTATATGTTTAAACTTTCTCCATGGTATAACAATGTCAATGTGCAGAAAATTAAATGAAGTGAATCTTAGTTTAATGTGCTCAGCCAAATCCAATGAAACAAAACAAACACAGGTGTAGAATATTAATTAAGTGGTGTAACATGTAACTTACTAATGATTTAGTGCTAAAACCAATAAGCCATAAATGAAAATCATAAAACCGGATAGTGAACTTCTGCAATCAGGTACAACTTTTGAATATCTTCAAAGTATAGAGCATATTCATATGATCAATCTGATTTCTGAACTTTATATGCATCCAATAACAATGGCAAATCTTTCTTAAATGGGGTCACATATTTCTGCACAAATTTTTCCTCGCTTATCAAAATAAAGGTACTTGCACGCAAACCACTCTTTACTAAACCCCTTGACTTCAAAATCTTGATAACAGCACATTTAGGGACAAGTGTCTTCTCCAAGTTGCGGGTCAAAATCCCAGGGCATGTAGCAATGTCTTCTGGTGTAAGACCCACATCCTTCACCAAGAAGTCCATTGTTTTCATAATTTTTTTCTCTGAGATCATCACATACTCAGGATACTTTAGGAAAGCTAAACGACAAATATCTCTCGACCAGCCCCACCTCTCGAAAATCTTAAACTTTGACTCCCAAATTTCTTTGTCCATACTTACAATTACTCGAATCGCCAAAACAAAATACAACTTCGAAGGATCAAACCCCATTTCTTTGACTGAATTAACAGCCTCAACAAATCTAGAATGCTTGGTGAATGCTACACAAGGAAAATTCGATACCAAACTAGAAATGGAACTTTGAGGCACAGCAAGCTTCCTCAAAACCTCAATATTCGGACAGAATCATTAACCATGGAATCATTATAAAAGTTCCATGATCCACGCCTCAAAGCTAAAACTACCTTTTTATCATCGCAAACTAGGCTTTTAAGAATCTTGTAACGAGGTATTATCGTTTTCTCCAAGCTTGCTGTCAAAAAGGAGTTACCAATCAAGATTTTCGGGAAATCGATAGTTGAAGCCCCAATGGATTGCAAAAACTCGAGTTTTGGCAAAAGGGTCTTATCAGATTTTGATAAAAGCACAGAAGGGTGTTTCTTAACAAGGCTTAATAACTGAGAATCAGAGAAACCATAGCTTCTGAAAAGACGAATAACAGCATTTGGGCCATTAGGGTTTATGAGTTGCAACCTTGTTGAAAGTTTAAGGGCTTTTTCAGAGGACAACCCACATGAGTTTATGAGGCTTAACAATGTAAAGGTGTCACCTTTATGTTGATTTGTGCTGGAAATAGCAGAGAAAAGAGAAAAAGGAATGTGTCTGTGACAAATAACAGTAGTAGAATGAAGGGTTTTATGAGTATGAGTGAATCTAGCAATGAGAAAATGATACATTGGTAATGAAATAATGATTTACTTACCGAGTTTCAGTTTGTTTGGAAGATTGTGTTCAATTTCACAGAATGTTCAGAGTTCAAACTTCTTCAAATTGATTCAACCATTGAGGTTAGATAAACATTTTTAGAGACGGAGGAAGCACTATCAATTCATTTTGGAATATACAAAATTAACATTTTTTTAACAAACCTATTATCAAAAATTAACATTGAATATCTCTATATAATTTCAGTATATCTCTATATACAAAATATAATTTCGTATTAGTGCCACATATTTTTAGACACGCTTATTATTATTATTATTATTTTACTTTGTTGTCATATGAATAAGTAGGGTGTCTGGAGGTTCGAACCTCGCTCCTGCAAATAATATACATGATCCCTTACCAAGTGAGATAAGCTCGACGGGGACACACATTTATTATTCTAACAATTTTTTAATCTATACTTACTTACAATATACATAATTTTTTTGTGTAGCCTATTTCAATATATCTAAATTACCCTCAAATAATTTGACTTTTAAATTTAAATCCATTAATCATGATTCAATTGTTATAAATATGCATATCCTTGTCCCCGTGAGCATAGTTCAATTGGTAGGACATGCATTGGTATATGCAGGGGTCAGGGTTCGAACCCCAGAAGCTCCACTTATTCACTTTGAAAAAGATGAATTCTATCACTAGGCTACCTAACCAGAAAAAAAATATGCATATATGCATATCCTTAACCGTTCAATTATTTTTTAAATTTAAATCTACACCTTAATTTAAGGAACTAAAAAACTAATTACAAATTTTAGTTAATTTTTTTTTGGTTTGCATTATGCCGACATTTTTTATGGTGGTCCACAACACATACAACATTCTATACATTGATGTGTTGGGTTCATATATATATGAACAATAATACCTCTTACTACAACATGCGAAAAATTTGTTTAAAATTCATAGTTTGACGTTACATTGTATGTTTGAAGGACCAGTTAGACCTAATTAATGACCGTCTAAACCACGGAGACACCAGAAGGGTGGAAAATGTTGAGTATTATCGTATGTCGATCGATGTTGATAGACGAGTTCGGTTCCTCAAATGAAGCTCTGGAACGATGTCAACGTTTGAAACATGTTCTCTATATTTGATGAGTATAGTTCAAAGAGACCGATCGAGTTAGATGTTTTCTTGATGAGATCTTTTTCATATATTCAAGAAAGTTTCATTTGGATCATGGCATATGAAGAAATCAGAGCGTGCATGGATAAACTCGATTTAAAATTTAGTTTGACTTGTCCATAATCTTGTTTGTGTTTAATTAAATTGTTGCAGTTATTATTTTGTTTTCCGTTGTTGTCATCAACATGATTTCATAATTTATATTGTTTGTTACAGTTAAATTATATTTGTTGTTGTTGAGGTAAAATTCTATTTAATGTTAAATTATTCTCTTTTGTATTCTGATCACTTTTGAATTATATAATTGAAATAGCCAAAAAAACACTCTTCAGATTATATAATTACGACAAAATGAGGATTTTGAAGGGATGTGTAGGGTGGAAAAAGAAATAAAAAAAATACTATGTAAGCCCAATAAAATTAGACTATGAGAAACCGCATAAAAAAATGGCTAAATTACATTTTTGGTCCCTTAACTATTTAGATAGTATCGGTTTGGCCCCTAACTAAAATTTGATTTATTTTGGTCCTTAACTTCTCTCCGTTACACATTTTGGTCCTTTGCGTTAGTTTTAATTCAAAAACGTTAGGTTTTCTTCACCTTCTTATGCTCTTTTTCATCTTCATACCATCTCTATTAACATTCAACAACAAGAATCTCAGAAAAATTCCAGAAAAAAATGAAGAAAACCTAACGTTTTTGAATTAAAACTAATGGAAAGGACCAAAATATATAATCGAAAGAAATTAAGAGACCAAAATAAATTAAATTTTAGTTAGGGGACCAAACCAATACTAATGTCCATAATTTAGCCAAAAGAAATAAATAGTATCATTCATATTCGTATTCACCGGCTAGGGTTCAACTTGAACGATAGAAACCTCCCCTATGGATGTTATAGCTGAAATACTTTCTTTACTCCCAGTCAAATCTCTGATGCGATTCAGGTGTGTTACCAAATCTTTTGATACTCTTATCTCTGATCCTTACTTCGTTCAAATGCATCTCAAAAAATCGAAACTAAACCCACAACTGACACTAAGGTCGAGACCTTCTAAGAAGGATATTGATTGGTATGTCGTAACCTTCCCAATTTCTTGTTTACTTGAGAATTCGTTGACCACCATTCAGCATGATCCTTACTATAATTTGAGAAAGAATGGCTTTGAATGGTGGGTAGTTGGTTCATACTTATGATCTACAGCAGCACTGGGTTCTCTGGAACCAAGCCACTAGGAAATAATCATCTGAATTTTTTGCACCCTATTTGGTTGGTTATTTTCGGTACTCTTTTGGTTATGATGATTCCACCGGAACTTATAAGGTGGTAGCATTCCGTAGTAAGTATGATAAGGAACGTCGTGTTGCAAGAAGCATGGTGAAAGTTCTCAGCATGGGGGATAATTTTTGGAGAAATATTCAATGTTTTGATGAGCTTTCAATTTATAAGTTAGATTGGAGTCAAAACGGAGGTGTGTATTTGAGTGGTGCTATTATGGTAGTATATAATACGAAAAGGGGGAAAACTTACCTTTGCTACACATTTAACAAATACAGTTGGTAACATGACAATCTAACACTGATAAAAATTGGAAGAACAATTCAAGACAGTCCCCCATGAAAGAAATACACATGGTGCCAGGTCTCTTCTATATGTTGTGATAAAAAAATTAGTTACCTTCTGAATTGAACAATTATTCTTATATTTTTTTTCCATGGTATAACAAGATGAAATTGCAGAAAGAAGTAGACAATTAAACAATCTCATCATACAATACGTAATGAAGTGAAACTTAGTTTAATATAGTGGTGTTGCATATGACATTGAGCAAGATATCAACCAAGACTCCGCAATCATTTTGTATCTTCAAATATCATACACCAACTCCTTAAACACTTCCATATGCTCATTTCGAAGAGCAATTGCCACTGATAAACTCCCATCATTTGTTGAGCTTGGAAGTATGAAACACCTCCCCTCATAACCAATCCAACCAGGACCCATGAAAGTAGGTCTTCCCCACCCGAAATCAGCATCATAAATTGGAAGCCTAGCCCAACTAGTAATATTAAGATTTGGACTCTTGAAAATATCTGGAGCGCGATCATGAGCTTTAAGATTAGGATCTAGCTCTAGATAATCAAGAGGAGATCTCAAATATTCGTTGTTCATTCGTGACAACGCGTTGTGGATTCTGCTTGCAGCATACCATGACGGTTTTGACATGAGATCACCTGCTATAGCTATAGGTGTTGTTGCAAATATCACATTGCCGAAGTAACCCGATGGAGGAGGAGGCTACAATCTTGCACGTCCATCAGTTGCAATAGACAATTTGGTTTCTTGGCCATCAGGAAGTGATCTTGCTTTGCACACATTTCTTCAAACATGACCGGCTAATACCTCATATGAGGTGTAGTTGATTGTATTGTCAACTTCTTTGAACTTTGCTTTCAAAGTGTTGAGTGGTTCGCGAGACAATTTAAAAATTGACACTGCTGCATTCTCAAAGCCCGATTTTGGAGGCTTTTCAAGAGTCTGCATGGATGGAGGAGGTTTGTATTTGATGTGATCGAAAATGGGTTGTGGTGGATCGCGGGCACGGAGTACTTTCCTGTCAATAAATGGTGGAATGGAAACATCTAGGCCACGAGTTACATCTGACCATGTATTGATGAAGTGAAGACCATAAGTTCCATCTGCTACGTAATGGTGCATCCCCGCACCAAGTGAGACTCCTCCACTTTTGAAGTATGTAACTTGCACAAATATTATTCTGATAAGTTCATGTGTATATATAACAATGGTGACACAAAAGATCATTAAATAATTGGTTTTGAGGCAATGAATAAGGATGAGGTCCTTGTTTAGACATGCATGGACAAAAGAGAAAAACTAATCTAATAAATTAATTATTAACGTTTGCAGTTAAAAAAAGACGTATTATAAAGTCAAACTCTTACCAAACTAATATGCCTTTCAACAACACCAGAAATTCCACATCCACTGCATCTAGCTAGATTCAAGTTATCTTACATGTAACGCCCCGGATTTTTTTTGATCCAAGACATTACGTCTAATTCTTTATTTTTAGAAAAATTAAGACTATTTTTTTCTAACAGTGTAGTCAAACTGATGAGTCAATAATTAGTTGTTTTTAATATAATATTTAGTTTCGTTTTATTTAGATTTAAGTTTATTTTATTTAAATATTATTTTCTTTTAGATATATTTTACTTCAATTGCATATTTATATTTCAAGATCGAATATTTGATAGATTCAGTCTTGGAGCAAAAGAAAGAAGATTAGGAGCTGATTCGCGCTGGAAAAATACAAGATTCAACGCAAAAATAGATATCCCTAAGTCAGAAGCTTGGCACGGCCCGTGCCAATCTCACACGGTCGTGCCACATCTCAGGATTACTCTTTTGCTGCTTTTGCTTCTTGTACAAGCCACCTATTAGTTTATTTCTGACCTAAAAGCCCATGGTTTCTTGTGGAACATTCTAGTAATGTATTTCTTAGGGCTTAAGGCATTGTAAACTATAAATAAAGTAGCTAGCTATCATAACAATTCATCTTTTGTTCTCTGAAATAATAAGTGACAATTGTTTCTCTGAATAAAAGTTCACCTTTATTTTATGTTGTTCTTCTTCTTCTTCTTCTCTATGTCTACAATGAACGTTAGTGAGTAGACTCTTCTTGTCTTAGGATTGTTGGATAAGTCTTAATGACATAATCCTAATCAAACCAAGCTTTATCCCTAAATCTTATGTAACCCTAGTTTCTAATCTAAATTCACCGTTTTAACATGAATTAACTATTATCAAATTGTAGAAGCGAGAGCAGAGGGTTTGATAATGGTTAATCCATTATCTCAAATATCAATTCATAAAACGAGGGTGGATTCTTGATATTGGAACAAGTGAATTTAGACAAGGGTTGTAAAGGCAGTGAAATAGTCTTTGCAATCTTTGAACATTAGTAGTTTCAATCCTTAAAAGCTTCTTCTAGTAATCAAATCAGTGAAATAGGTTTGATTGCTAGAAGAAAACTCTCACTGGACTGAAAGGAAAAGTGAGGGGCTAAAGGGAAACCGGTCATT
>Ga0209282_1002018_pt1 | contig 11523 bp, 4 predicted proteins | sample Mtrugardesep15_FD_187529 | JGI IMG/M metagenome (GOLD analysis project Ga0209282, IMG submission 187529) | Root nodule microbial communities of legume samples collected from California, USA - M. trunc garden sep15 (SPAdes) (version 2) | ecosystem: Host-associated > Plants > Roots > Nodule...
CAAATGTGCATATAGACTTATTAGTGATATCAGTATCATTGAAAAGTACGGATTCTTCTACTCTAGAATTTCCGATGATTTTTTGGGAAAATTTCAAATTGAACTACTAAATATTTAAGTAGAATAATAAATAACCACATGTAATGGTTATTGTGTATAATATACTGCCTTAAATATCCACTATGAATGGTTATTACTTGCATGATAAATACTTTATCAACAATTCCTTTTTTCTGAATTACCTTCGCCGCTGTTGTGGCACTCATTAAGGTTAGCATGCATTTTCTATTACAGGTGTGAAAATAAAGTAATTCTTTATCACTTTGAAGCTTCAAATTCTACAAAAAGTATTAGAAACTTCTTAATGACCTGTTTCCTCTTTATTCTAGGCCAAATTCTGCCTTTGTCATCTGTGGTTAAACCACTTTTTAATCATGTTTGGGATGTCCTTAGCAATGTTCCAAGCTTTCAGTCAGAGTATGGCATTATCCTCCGACATCTATTGGCAGTTAGGGATTACAGTTTTCAGATGAGGAAGCGCATTTACTGCAGTAAGTTTTTGCAAACATGAAGCGTGCATTGTTCTGACATCTCACCACGACCGTCTGTTTTATTCTTCCTTTTCCGTTCTTCTGATCAAATTCCTTATTTTTAGGCCTGGTATTAATGTACATTGAGAAAGTCGAAGCAAGCTTGAATGGGAAAAATACTAGTCATTGTACTTCTAAAGAAGAGGTCTTCCGCAATATCTTAACTCTTCATTCGCTTTTGGATTATCCTCCTGGAGACTACCCTGTTAATCTAAGAGAAGACATTGTTAAGGGGTTTGTCAGGATCTGTTCATTCATCAGGTATTTCTTAAGGCGATTCTATGTTTTTCTTTTGTACTATTATTATGATCTGCTAGAGTAACAAGTCAGAATAATGATCTTCTAGAGTAAAATATGGCTTTGTCTTTGTTACTTTCTTCAGGGAAGAAGGAAAGATTTCACGCAAACTTGTTGAGTGTATCAATACATATTTGTTAAATGACGGTCCAAATTTGGGCTTTCAGTTGTTGGAGATTCATAAAGCTATTCAGCAGTTTCTGTTTCACTGTTGGCTGACAACACATGACCGAGTTCTTAAGGTCTTTTATACTTCCATTTATAACAAATAAACTTATGAACTTTATCTACATTTTTCAAATAGCTTTATCATTATTTCTGTTGCAGGATTCACTAATGTTCTATGCTAGGACACAGTTAAATTTAACGAGAGGTGCTGCTGATAGGTGTTTATTGGTAGAGCAGCTTTTGGATGTGATTTATAAGGATCTTGATCAGGGTAGCATGTCTAGCACTTCAATGCCGCGGTGAGCGTTTGTAATATTATCCGTTTTATAATTTTAATGATGGATCTTCTGGTAGTTTTATGATGATCTTACTGAATTTTCTACCCAGGGGTGATGGAAATAAGGATGATAAGCTTGGAACTTTGAGTAGCTCACAATGTGGCTTAGTGGAACTTGCAGCTGTTTTATTCTATAGGGTAGCTACTAGAAACTCAGCCACCCATTCCTGGACTTAGTATTCAAGTTTCTGTTCTCAATTCTTGATAATTTGTCTTTTTCTGCAACCACGCTGATTGTTTTTATAAATAATTTGTTAATTAGTTAGTTGCATAAGAATCTTCATAGTTTTTGTCATACTCTTCCTTTTACTTCATCGTTTTAGTCTGGTGATGAACATAGGGTCAGCTGGTATAATATGGAGCTGTTTCTCACACTGTCTTTAGAGGTTTTAGTAAAAGCAACTAGCAGAAAATGTTATGGTACTGTGTAGTTTTTTGCAGAGCTCTTGCATATTTGTTGCCCACTTAACTTTGGGCTTCTCTTTATCCTCAGGTTTAGAGTGTGTTTCTTAGGCATATAAAATTATTCCTTGGAAAGTGAGGTAGGGAATGTAACATTCCAGTGTTTTAATCAAGCTTTAAAAATAAATATTTTTATGGATTAATGATTAGGAATGCTATTTACGCATGCTTTCCCCACTTTTTATTGCCTTATTAAATGGTTAGAATCTTACATTCCAATGGGAATAAACGATATATTTTGTAATTCATCCAACTATAACTTCTCACTCCCACCTCAGTACTTATCAAACACATAAATTATACCTGAGTATTATTCTTGAAAACTGTTTTCTCAGAAATATAATTATTAGGGTTATGATTTTATTATGCAAAACTCCTTAGATTTGAATTGGGTGGTGTTGTCTTCATTGATTTATAAGGTTCTCCCTTATCCTTATATTTTTTTTTTGTTTTCCTTGTTTTTATATTTCTGTTTTGGAGCTTAACTCCTTGTTTTACTAGCCCTTCTTTCTCTCTAGTTACATTTCTTTTTATTGTTGGGTTGATCTATTTGGTTTTGCAGATTTGTGAATTTTTGCTACTATTATTATTTCATTGATTAGAATATGAAAATTTATGTGAATCTCTAGAGTTATTTAAGTATGGAATTTTCTAATATTAGTACTTTTTGTATTATGTACACTCCCTCCGTCTGATATTAACTGTCATTTAAGATAATGTACACATCTTAAGAAAATAATTAATTATACAATCTCTCATTTTAAAATGATGTGTCCGGATTAAAATATCCCCGTACTTCCATCCAGAGTCAACCCACCTACTGTCACAACTACTCCTACTTATCAATGTCTCACACTTGAATTGTTTTAAATTTTAATAAATAAGGGCAACATTGCATAAAGTAATAAAAGCTTTCATGACATTCTTATGTGACATACATTTTTTTTCTTTCCAAATAGGACACATGGTATGACATGGAGGGAGTAATTTTTTTCTGTACAAAAATTTCAATATTGGTGTCTAATCATATTTACTTTGCAGGCGTGTCTTAATACAACCAGAGCCTCACTGAGTGAAAAACGGGTTAAGAGAGAGCCGACTGCTGTGGTCTTGAGGGAGGCACTCATGAAAGGAAAATGGCTATGGTAATTTATAAGCTAATTTGATGGCTGTTCTGTAAAACATTTTCTGTAGTATGCCATACTGGGACCAGCTACTAGTTTTATGCCTATGTGAAGTGCTAGTTTTTATCTTTCCTTATCCTTTGTACTATTTTTTCCTGTTCTATAATTATAGTTCCCCGTGAATTACTTTTTAAATAGTTTTTATACCACCAAAGCTTTATTTTGGGTTTGAACTTTCTTCACCTGTTCACCTCTATATCTCATGTTTTTGCTTGGGATTTCTCAACAGAATCTTCAGCTGTTTGTTATTAGTTACATATTTCATCATTTTAGTACGACTGGTAAATAATATTGTGCATTCTTATCATCGTTACTTTCATAATGTGCAAAAGATCATTTTGTACTTAGATGCAAGCAAACCATGTTTTTCCCTTCACATATTCATGGACTAGAAATTCGCCACTGCCTCCATTTTCATAGAGAACTTCACCAATGCAAACAATGACTTGAGTTGCTGTTTCTTATCATTTTCATTTTGTACTTAGATCGCAATACAGTTTCTATCCTTTACTTTCTCAAGTTGCTGTTTCTTATCAGCAAGTGTGTTATAGCTTTTCCACGATATATTCAACTATTCTCATCATGACCGGGAGTGGATTGAAGCAAACAAAACTGCTGGCCTTGTTGCTCCCAAGAGGAATCCGTGGATTGACAGTACCAGTAAAGCGATCAATTCAGTCAAATTTTGTTTTCTTTGTTTCATGTAAAAATATGTGAAAACAGGAAATAGTGAAAACAAGGTGGCAGTTTTGTAATTAAAAATGAAAACATACAACAAATATTTTAAAATGTTTTCTCAAATCGAACAGGCCCTTAACTTTATTTAAATAGAAACTGATTTTCTTTGTTCACATAGCCTTTTTCATTTTTCAACTTATGGTTTTGAAAACATTTTTTTTTTCCGGGCATAATTTTAGGTTTACTGGATTTTTATCATTGCTTTATCTTAATTTCTCATTTAACAATTGGTCTTGTGCTAGAATCTGAAGTGAAGTCCTTGAATGCATCTTCTGATATCATAATGCAGAAACTAATATTGTTGTGTGTATTAATTTACATATTATTTAAATTAAATTTCATCATGCCAAAATCTGATGAAGGATCTGTACTACAGGAATGCTGCATTTTGTTATCTAACTCGAAACTTCCATTCTCGCATGTGCAAAGATCTGTTCCTCTACTGGTTTGAAGCCATATGTATGAGCTTTGACAGGTAATTAAGGATTGGCAGGATAAACAAAGGAACTGTTACTGTGGCAATTTTTTTTAATCACTGGTTCAGCATTACAGGCAGTTTTCTGCACAGAATACTGCTTAGGAATTAGCGGGTTTTATAATTCCTGACTCTCTTGCCCTTTATTAATTTTACGATGTTAAAATCTGAATATTTTTGGATTATAATAATTTACAAATTTTTATTTACACATCTTCTCTCACACCTTCTCTTTACTATTTGTTTCTTTCACGTGTTTCGTCTTCACTTTTTTTTCCCTTTCTCCTATACGCAGATTGCTTTTATATATATCTATAAAATTTAATGACAAAAAGTTAATACTATCTGTGAGAATATTGTGGATGGTTGGAGAGACAACTTATGATTGATAATTTGCTGGTTTTAACGTGCACTTTCTTCAAACACTTAATTAGTTTTCTCATGGTTTGATTTAAATATCTCTCAATGCATGTGAGATACATATTTATAATAAAGAATGTTCATGATCACCTTCACTGTTTACAAAGTTTTGTTGATATTGCAGAATTCTTAATTCTGCAAATGTTGATCGGGCTTACGATGGTTTGCTGTGGACTCTGCGGTATGCTACTGTGAATTGTCATAAGGGTTCTTTTTACTCTATATTATTGTCTCTTGTGAAATCAGATTTTTTTCTAGAAACTTATACTTTGGACACTGGCCACCCTTTTAATATTGTGAATTTATGTCTGTTCAATTGCATCTAAAGGAGTTTGCAGGAACTTTCGTCTGCTCTGTTGCTTCCAAATTCAATGATGAAGATATCATCAATTCCACCTTCCAAATTGAACGAGGTCCTTCTGCCTCTCTCACATGTCTTTGCAGTCATTCTTTGATGCATGCCACACTTATTTTTCTGAATGGTAACATATAAAAGTCAGGGCAATGGTGGACCGACAATGACACATGAAATTGCTTTTAGGCAGTTTCTTTTGAATAAATGTGTCTTTTCACTTCCTAAGCTGTGTTTTCGTTTATTTCTTTTTTCTTAAGGAGAATATCTTATTTTCCTCCTTCGTTTCACTCTTTTTCCCTTTACCGTTTTGAGTTCTCAAGGGAGAAATTGATTCAGACTATCTGTATTTTAGTTGGATATTATGATACGGGGACAGACTTTTCATGAAAGCAATGTAAAGAAAATTTTAAGTATTAATTTCTAAAGGGAGAATGGAGTAGAGTACAAACAAATTTTTTCCCTACTTGTGTGGTTTATGCTAAATGGAATTTAAATTTTTGAACATTTTTTCAATGAAACTCAAGGCTTAATTTAAATAAAACACATTCCCTATCTGTCCCTGAATTCTACGAGTTTTGTCATTGAAGTTGATTATTTCTTTTGGGTTGTCTGGGAAGTTTTTCATTTGTCATTATCCTTGTTGCCTCTCTGGTATCATATATTCTTCTTTAAGTTTGTATTGTTTTGATCAAGTGAATTTTTGCAGGTCATCAATGGTTGGAAAGTACTATGGAGTACTATTGTGCATGGGTTGCCGATTTTCAGCAATATAGCCATTCTTGTATGTTTGCTTTACAGAACCATCCTCTCAATTTTAAGTTGTAGTTTTTTTTTTTTATGGGTATCAATATATTCCTTTAAGATATAGTTACTATTAAATAGTTTTGAAATTAGAGGGTTTTAGATAAAGATAGGAGTGGATGAATAAAGGCTTTTAAAATATGTTTATGATTGGTGATTCAAAAAGGTTAGGTCCTAATCCCATTTACAGGGACTAGCGTTTAGACGGGCAATCCGTGTCCGTCTATCCGCTCTTCTTATTACACTATCGGGTATAAATTATGAACAATAGCTTTTATGAAATTTTGATTAAAATTAATTTGATTTTGATTAAAATTATAGGTATAAATAATGTATATTTTGCATTTTCATACTGTAACAAACTGAACCCCTTTTTTTTAAGGATTAACAAACTAAACTTATCTTTTTCAATGATACCAACAATATAACAAATATAATATCTTTCAAATAAATATAACAAATATAATATAAATTCTTATCTTTTTAATGACACCAACAAAATATCATTCTTATGGTCAAATTTGCTTAAGGGTATAATTGGAAGGAGAAAAAGCCAGCCCAAAACGGTCTACTTTCTTTATATATAGTATAGAATAGATATATGACTCCGGATCCTAATTGAATACGGAGACTAGTAACGAAAATAACTAAGGCATAAGAATCTGATCCTACGAGATATATCAATATATTTTTGAGACATGTCCTAAATGAAGAACAACTATGAAAAGAGTTGTTGAGTAAGAGAGAAAACGAGAGGCATATTGGTGAAACCATGTGTCTAAGCTACACCACAGCACAAAAATTCTATTATGTAGGTTCAAAAACAAATCAATATACAATCAGCAACATTTATTACAATAGAGTATGTTAGAACACACACACACACACACACACACACATACACACTCATAATATACTACAACTATTAATTTAAATATCAATATCCCCCCTCAAGCTGGAGCATATTAATCAAATGCACCAAGTTTGCTACATATATAACTAATTCTAAGACCTCACAGGGATTTTGTAAAAACATCCACCCATTGATAATTGGAATCCACAAAGCTTGCGCCAATGTCGCCAGATTCGGTCTTCTCTCTGACATTGTTTATGTATATTGTTGTTATCCATATATGTTTTTTATTTTCAAGAACAATGTATCTTGATATTGTTATTGTCATTATTTCTATTAAACTAGAAGTTTTCTCTGTCGGTAAATTTCTGCTGAGATTTTAATTTTGGTAATGGTACACTGATGTAGGTGGATGCTGCTTTGACGCTTCTGAGTAATATAACCTCAAATGTGAGTTGCAGGCTTCACACATTTTGGCATGATGTTAATAAAAGTTTATAACTCTAACGCCACATGTTTCTATCTAGGATTTAGTAGATACATGTCTCATACCACAAGATGTGTGGGATCTTCAGTTTTTCAAAAGACCAACTTCAATGTAAGTGCCTTTTACAGTTTTAACTTGATTACAATAAAAAGTTTCAAAGGACCAATTGCTAGATCCAAGTTGAAACAAATCAATCATTTGGAAGGTTTACGCCAAAAACCACAAGATCAAATGAACTGCTATATGGGGCTATTAATAAGAGAGGGAGAGTTAAGGAATTGTTGTTCACGGTAGTTACTGTTAGAGGGGAGTGTAAGTTATGTTTCTATCTTATTTTATGTTGTAGGGCATATACTGCGAGTGGAGAGATTAGTTATGTTTCTACCTACTTATGTGTTGTAGTATGGGGAAGTAGGAGTTATTTCTGACGTGTAGGGAAGTCAAAATCGAGATCCTTTCTAGGATTTGGAGGTAAAAAAAGGGACTGCAACGCAGATTGTAAAATCCTTCCAAAAATTGAATCATTTTAGTTTAAATGATATTTTAGGGTAACTAATATTTATAATAATTATTGAGATCCCACACCGACTATAGATATGGCTAAATTAGTCCTTGCAAGGTTTGAGTAATGGTTTGAGTGATCGTCATCTCTTGAGCTAACTTTTGTGGACGAGTTAGTCCTAACCCATATTTGTCTATGCTCCAGAGTCTAGATGTTTAGTGCTAGGTCTGAGGGTGTGTGTTCGTAACTCTGTTATTGGCCATCCACATTTGTCCATGCTTAAATGTTCAATCTTGAGTATAAGGGGGCGTGTTGAGATCCCACATTCATCGGACATATACCACATTGCTATAAGTTCTTATAAGGCTTGGGCAATCCTCACATCATGAGCTAGGTTTTGGGGATTAAGTTAGGCCTAACAAATTCTTAGAATAATATCAATAAAATTCTAGCTAGAAGTTTCTTATTTACATCGGAGAATTGAATTATTAATATTCTAATTTTTATTTTTTATTTGATAAAGAACATGAAAATCTAAGGCAGACTGAGAAAATAGGGCAAAGAAGGGGAGATGCTACCCTTCAAATTAAAGTCAAAAACCTATTCTATTTTATAGTTGATACTTATTATGAAAATTAAAGGAACAGAAAGAAAATAGGACATAGGGAGATGTTATATTTCAGAAGAAGATGCCAACATTACTGAGGAAAGGCATCAACCAAATTTTCTAAATTAATTAGACCGAATTAAACTTTGTTCCAGTTTGTGTCCATATAACATAGAAAAAGTCGGTTTCCATCCTCGTTTTGACTTTCGTTTTTGCAATATTTGTCAATGTTGGAATTAATTTATTAAAGTGCTTGGAATAGGATTATACAAGGACTAATTCCTCCATGAACAACTATTATAAGAACTGAAACCAAAACAACCAGGACCAAAAATAAAATTATTTATGTAGGGACTAAAAAATTATTTATGCCAATTAATTATTTATAGTTTTTTCCCCCCTTCTAGTATTTTTTTTTGTTTCTTTTCTGAATGTGTAATTTGTTACATGCTTGGTTTTGTTTCTACATTCTTATGTAGCTCATTATGTTTGTTCCTTTTTTGCAGATCTATCTTGCATTTTTTCTCATGTTACTTTTCAAGGAAAAATTCGCATGTAAGTTTCCATTGGAGCATCATATTTTTACATGATATATTTACTTGATGTTAGATTAGTAATTGACCTATAAGCTTAAATTAATATAGATAGAATTGTGTTACCAAATTGATTTCAAATTTCCATATCGAAAGTTTTGAATGCGGAAAATAACTCAAAATGATCCTTAAAAAAACCAAGTACACTGTGGAAACTAACCAATATAGAAAACCAAATACCTAAGACCAGCAAGCCATGACTCAGACATATTAAATTGAATGAATAAATAGGCTTTGTTTGATTTTTGACCTTACTTGGAAATGGAGTGCATGTGTGTTCCAATGTTGCAAAATTCAATTTCAAGGCTTTGGTTTTGCAAAACTTGAGAGCATGTGTTGGAATTTTGACAAATTTGGATAACCTAGACTTTGATAAGAAGATTGGAAGAATTAGCGGTAGCACATGCTGGGGGAGACTGCATCTATCCATACATAGCCTTCTTAAACTTGTCAATCATAGGGAGGGACTGTTTGGATTCTTTGAGAGTCCCATAATATGTCCCAAAGAATGGTTATAGGTGGAGGGAAACCCTCATCCCACGAGCTAGCTTTTGGGGTTGAATTAGATCCAAACCCAAAATCTAAATGGATTAAGAAAATGTTTTATTTTTAATAACCAGAACGCCATCTGGTTTTTACACTGTTGTCTGTTTTGAAAGACCCATAGTCGTGGGTATAGTTAGTCCTCCTATGGACCATCAAGTAGACCACAATACTCTGTTGTCTGTTTTGCCACCCCTGTGGTGTAATTTACATATCTTTTACAAAAAAATGGAGCAAGCTTTTAGTCTTCGTATGGTCCATTTGAACATCTCTTCTTACAGTACTCTAACTATGGTTACATTTTCTTTTTCTTGTAGCTCAATAAAGGCAAGTTTTCCAAATGTAATGGAGAAAAACTCCCTCATCGCAATAAAGCATACACACCCTCCAGTCACTATTATAAGCACAAAATTTCTTTTTAGGTGCGTTCAATAAATGATGTATATGGTCTGTTTAATAGACCACATACATCATTTATTGAATGAATCTAAAAGGTAGGCTTTTGCTTCTAATAGTGACCGGAGGGTGTATAATGCTTTGACAATCCTTACAAGCTAGTTTTATGTAGTTAAAATCAAAGTCTAAAATGGTATTAGGGCCTATCCTAGATATGTTGTTTGGCCACCCATATTTTCGATGCACCAGGCCCCATAGCCTTGTATGTGAGAGGGTCTATTGGAGAAAAGCCCAAGTCTTACAACTCATAGATTAAGAAATTCTTACCTTGCAAGGCAATTATGTACAGTTGAGTTATGCTCAAAATCTAAGAATGTGTAGGTTATTTCAAGCTTTATTTAGGTAGTAATGAAAAATATTTCTATGCTGATCCACTTTTGTTTAAATTCTACCGTCCTCATATCATGCAGACTGATCTTCGGGATATTTTACACCTTAGAAAAAACCTTTTGAAGGCAGTTTTGAATCATCTTGATTGGAAGGTATGTTTTTCTTAAATTGTGATTAAAAAAGTATTTTATCCTTCAATATGTTTATACTATAAGGAAAATATATAAATTAGAAGAGACAGCTTGTACTACTCAATGAGATTGTACAAATATATATACTAGAGAGAATCTCTCAAAATCAGAAAAAGAAGAGGTAACTATGTAAATATTAATGAATTGATAGAATATTCCTAATTTTGACAATAATCGAACCCCCACCCCCCAAGCTGGAGCATAGATCATATACATCTAATTTGTTACATTACATGTATAATCAATCTGAGGTCTCCGTAGAGATTTGGTCAACATATTGGCCAACTAATTACTAGAGCTCACCGATGAGGTTTTAACTATGACCGGAAGGATATTCTCTTAGATAAAGTGACAATCAACTACTATGTGGTTGGCCCGCTCATGATAGACGGGGATTTTAGAAAGATACAATGCTGACTGGTTATTAAATATTAGTTTCATATGACCTAATTTATCTTTGGAGTAAATATTTCAACCGCAAGGTGGCAAGTAGTGCGGTTCATAACACGATACATTGACTCTGTAGTTGACCTTGCAGCAACAATTTGCTTATTGCGTATAAATGAAATTAAGTTCCAAAACACAATAACCTGAAGTAGATCATCTATTACTTGCACCACCTGCTCAATTTGCATCTGAATATCCAAAAATGTTAATATTTTTAGGCGACCCTTTTGTATACCTCTAGATCCGAACCACTTCATTCCAATGGCCATCACAAGGCGAGTTAAGAAATTGACTTGCAAACCGACATAAAATGAGATAACTGGTGTGGTCATAGTGAAAGTAGGATTTTGAACGAGGCTCTGGTACCAATTTGAATAGTTTAGAATGATCAACTTGCAATACATAACGGAATGCAGAAATATGATATATATATACAGGAAAAAATCTCTTAAAATATGGAAAATCTTCTTGGTCTGTTGTTGTGCTTTGTCTTTTTTCCTTTCTGTCGGTGGTTGGTGGGTAGGCCTTTTTTAGCTTTTTTCTGAAGGCTTGCCATTGTACTTTTCTGTGTGTTTTGCCTTTCTATCTATATATTATATTTGCCATTCAAAAAAAATAAAGGGCACCACTACCCGTTGATTTAGTATTATGATATTATACACTTGCACTAATATGTAATAGCATTAT
>Ga0209282_1002020_pt1 | contig 11521 bp, 6 predicted proteins | sample Mtrugardesep15_FD_187529 | JGI IMG/M metagenome (GOLD analysis project Ga0209282, IMG submission 187529) | Root nodule microbial communities of legume samples collected from California, USA - M. trunc garden sep15 (SPAdes) (version 2) | ecosystem: Host-associated > Plants > Roots > Nodule...
ATCAATGTAACTTTTTAGATATTTTTACTAATATACCCTCATAAAAAATACACCCACTAAGATTAAAAAGAGAATCATTAAATAAAGGATAAAAATATCTTTTAAGCAATAACTATATCTTAAAAGACGTGACATTTTTTTACAAATAAGATCACAATTTTTTTAAAAAAATTTCTTATAATAAGGACCACATGAAATATTTTTAAAAAAAATATTATTTAATATACACAAAATAATTTATGAAAAAACATTTCCCGTGCAAGGCACGGGTCTCAAACTAGTAATGGTATATAGGTCTAAAAGGCTTCGTCTAATAATTTAATGGATCCTTCAGCAAACAAGAGTCAAAAGGTCTGATAACAAGCTATGGCGATAAGTCAACTCTAGGTGCTCGCCTCTATACAAAACATGGTTCAGAGCTATACCCTTGCATGATTTTAGGAAATCATCAACATTGATGTGTTCCACCGTCTTTAGCCCCAACAAACAATTTAATGATCATTGAGATGTTCTTACGATCAAGGAGTTGTTTAAATCAAATAAACGACAACTCCTATTTTCGAATTCAATTTCTAAAAACACAAGCACGTCACCAAAACACATTACTTTAAATAAGAGTTTAGACATAATCACTCGATACATGTATAATCACTTCATATATGTAAACAAACGATATTATCTTCAGGCATGATGACTCAATACATCTTTCATGATACAATCTCTATATATTTTTTTTTCAACACAAAATTTCTTAACACAAACGATAATTAAAACATCAAACATAATTTTTGAAAATCTAAAACAAATTTTTGTTGAAAAAAAGAAAATCTAAAACAAATAATCCCATGATCTAATATAAAGAGCCAATTTAATTGTTTTTAAAATCTTAAACACCGATCGGGAAAAGTGTGAAAGGACAGACATAAATTTCACCTAGATTTTATATAATTTATGACAAGCGCATTTTAGCACAAAGCATAGGCTCCAACATTAATGACGACGATAACTACCGAAATGATTAGTTGATCCAAACCAAATCCCACCACTCTCAGACAACAACAAGCGCACGTTAGCACACAACAAAGTTTCGATTCACACGAGGAAGAACCCAGCAACCTTATTCCACCACTTGCAAATCCTAGGTTCTTGTCCCATATCATAGATCGATCTATTTTGGTGTCCCAAATAATATTTAACGTTGAAAATTCGTTAAAGTTGCAATCTTTTTGGTCTGAGGAAGAGAAAAAGAATCAAAGGCAATGGTGGAATGAAGATAATAAAGGGTTATGATGGCAAGAAGTGAGTGGGGGATTCAACTTCAATCAAGAGGAGGTGGAAAGTGGGTTTGTTCTTACAAGAAAATCACTATCTTAGTTTGTCTTTTCAACATTGCCATTGCTCTCTATTGTCTTCGTTCTCTTTATGCTTCTCTTTATATCTACTCTGGTAGTGTTTCAAGAAACAGTAAGTTCCTTTTTTCCTTTTTTTTTTAAGCTTGTTTTTGTTTACGTCTATGTTTATGTCTTTTTTTATGTTTCCTGTTTTTACTTAAAAGAGAAAAGACTAAAACAAACTAAAGGGTATTAAAAAAATTGTGTTTTTAAGGTTTATGGTAAATTTTTGAGACATCCCAAAATGGAAAGATTTTGCTTTGCATGTTTTTAACTAAGATTGTTGTGTGGTTTTTCAGTTGTGGTGTATAAACCAGATCAGATTCGGAAAATGGAAGAATCGAATCGAATTAGGAAGTCGTACAAACCGACGAAGTTAATGAAATTGGTAAGAATTAAGAAGAAGTAATCAGTTGTTGTTTAGGTGGCTAAAAGTTTGTTAATTAATGTTATGTTATGAATACTTTGTCCAAAAAAGGTGAAGGAATTAGAAGGGGAGTTTTCAATCCAAAATACGGAGGTTGAGTTACCTAAGCACTTGAAACAGAAGATAATTGATGAGGTCTTGCAGAGACTAGTTAGTTTGAATAGCAGAAGCAATAATGGATCTCACTCCCAAGGCATTGCTATGGAGCGAGGTTAGTGTATGCTGATAGACTGTGATGATAATAATCTATTGTTCCTTCTATGATTGAACACTGAGAAGATTTTGATATATATTCATATTTAACAATAACCTTTAGCTAAAAACTCGACACAACAAACAGGAATATGAGCTGGTTGTACTTGGAGCTATCATATTTACATGATCGATTTCATCTGTAGGAAATGGGAAAATTTACAGTTCACTGGCCAACTTGATTTTTACGTAGAGAAGTATATGTGAAATATGTCAATTGTGAACTTGATTGCAATCTTATTTATCTGAATTAGTATTAGAACACTTGATAAAGAGATGAGGATGTTTTGTTGGATGTTTGGCAAGACTAAACGGGATAAGATTAGAAATGATAGCATTAAAGAGATAATTGGGGTAGCACCTATATTATAAAAGATGGTGGAAACTAGGCTTAGATGATTTGGGCATGTAGAGAGAACACCTATGGATGGATACTGTAGTAAGGAGAGTAGATCAGATGTAGGGTAGTCAAATCACTAGAGGCAGAGGAAGACTTAGAAAAACTATAAGAGAAACATGTAAAAAAGATCTAGAGATTAATGAGTTGGATAGAAATATGGTATATGATAGAACATTATGGCGTCGTTTGGGCCATGTAGCTGATCCCACTTAGTGAGTTAAGACTTGGTTGTTGTTGTTGTTGGAACAATGTTGTCAATTGTAGATAGCCGAAAATAGCATAATTTTTTTTCTTCTTGAGTAAACTAGCTGTTTTATGTTTCAAGCATAAATTGGACATAATAGTTGCTTTATGTATGTTTTAGGGTCAAGTCACAAATTCGAAGCATAATCATCTATCTGTTTTTCTAATGATTTTTGATGAAATTCGTTTGACATGCTTTTTTATTCTTTGGATAGTATTAATTGATTTTGGTCCCGGTTCACTTATTCAAATGTCTAGGAAGTATAGTTTGATTGACCTAAACTACTTCGGGGTATATTCCTTATGAGAATCATTTTATATAACTTTGAAAGGAAAAGTTTACTATGAGAAAATGTCTTTATTCATTTGGATTGTATGCAATACTGAAATATTTAAAAATTTGGCTTTCTTTATGTTTTAGTTGAATTGTGGGGAAAAAAAAAAAACTATTTGTGTGTTGTTTACAATCCACATTGACTAGAGATATTATGGCCAGAGTAGTCCTTATATGGCTCGGGTAGTCATCACCTCACAATCTATTTTGTGGGGTTGAGTTAGGACTAGAGTTCAAATTCTTAGATGATATCAATGCCCCTTCTAAATATGTTATTGGGCCACCTATTTTTTTCCCATGATCTGAACGTCCAATCCTAAGCATGGGGAGGCGTTGTTGTTGGGTAACCTGCATTTGTTTACGTTCCAGATGTCCAATTCGAGGCATGCTGAAATCCCACATCGACTAGAGATATGGTTAAAGTAGTCATTATAAAGATTGATAGTCCGCATCTTACGATTGCATCTGCGGGGTTGAGTTAAGCCTAGAGATCAAACTCCAAGACATGGCTTGAGTATTTTTTTTCTTTTGGAAATAGGTATTAGTAGAAGTGTGGAATAGTTTAATAAAATTGAACTATGGTGGAAAGGGCAAAAGTAAATATGGGGTTATGGAGGTGCCAAACTTAGTTTGAAAACATTTTTTGGTTGAAAATATCATATCTAACCTGGTATTAGTAATTGATGGTGCCACACTTTGTTCACTATGAACTCAAGGAATGTGGAGAGAGAGGGCAATGGTTGATCAGTTGAAGGATGAAACTACACGATGGAAGGTAAAAGTTGTGAATCACTTCGGAATAGGAAGATGACGGTGGTCACCTGCAAAACATTCCAATACTCACGACAGTCTATGATTAAGGTGGGTATGAGAGTCAGAATGAGACGCACCTGAATAGGAGGAAAACTGTGACATTATATATCCTTGTTTACCATGATTGCTATGTAACTGTTTCAGTTATTCTTTGTTGTATACAACTATCTTGGGCTTGAGGCCCACACCGGGGGACTCCCATGTGGTTTGATTTGGGCCTTTTGGGACTCCAGATGTAGTCCAGAATAGATGCCCCCAATTTGATGTAAGCGTGATTACAGTACAACACCCTATATTTGCTTCCACTAGCATTGAAGTTGTGGCAATCATGCCTACATCACACAAGTTGAAGCTCATTCACAAAGAGATTTGCTCTCAAGTTGTTCAAGTAAGAAAGATGAATCTTGAATGGAATGAAAAATGCAGCCATCTTGAATTTAGCTCTTAACAACTTTCACCCTTAGGGACAAACTGGAGGCAGAGGTTCAAAAGTTGCATTAGATCAATGACATATCAAATTGCAACTTGAGGAAGCGATTAGTGCTACTTACCAAAACCATTGACTTGGGGGCATCTGCTCCCTCTCTGATTGGGACTTCTTAGTGGTCAGTTTTTTTACATTCTCTAAATAGGATACATGCTTAAGCCCCTTACCTCGAAAGTAAGAGACAAGATCGTTCAGCTTCTCTCAACCTTCCATTTGGTATGTGGGTCCAACGGCCCAATAGACCACCGGATAACTAACACAAGGGGCAAGCCAATGAAAAGCACTCTGTACGCGTTGTGTATATTATAATCTTCTAGGCTGTAGACCTTGACTAACCTTGTCGGTGGATAACCTTTTAGATGCCAGTCTTGCTTATCAGTCAGCTCTGCATCAGCACCTTACTTAAGAGCATCTATTCTGGACTGGATTTGGAGTCACTCAAGTCCCAAATCAAACCATATGGGAGTCCTCCTAATGTGGGACCCAAGTCCAAGACTATAAACAAAAATGAAACACAGACACGTTACATAGCAATCATGGTCAACAAGTCTATAAATTGGTGTAGTTTGCCTTTATTAAGTTACATCTCATTCTGAATCTCATACCCACCCCAAACATAGATTCACCACTGTCTTCCTCTGCCGAAGTGATTCACCATCTTCGTTTTCCATCCTATGTTTTCATCCTTTCATTGATCCATCACTGTGATTTACTCTCTGTATATTTCTTGAGTTTATACTAAACTCATTTCACCTTTTTCTCATTGCTTATGGGTGCCTAATTCAGAATTATAGTTTAGCAGTTCTCATTTAATATTAGTATGATGTGTAGGACTGAAGCGAACTTTTCCTCACAACTCTCCAAATGCTCATTGTGTTACTGGTTTGTGAAAGGTCATAATTATTTAATATTTTCATGATTTATTTATCTAGGGCACTGAAATATTTACACTGAAAGTTCATTTATCAACTTCTTAATTGAACATTTGTTATTGTGTATAACTAACTGCAAAAAATTTGACCAAATTTTTTCACAGTATTTAAATAATATATTAAATGAAATATCTAATAAAAATAAAGTGAAAGTTGGAAATTATCATCAACAGATAGAAATAGAGATATAGACCAACAAATGTATTTGGCATGCTGTTAAATTATGAAGATAGGAAGTGGTTTGGCATAATCTAGAGCATCAAATCAGTGTGCCTAGTTTTTTTTAATGTCCAGTCGAAGCTTCCATCTGGACTGTTGGATCTATCATTTCCTTTTGGCGTTTACAAAGTAAGGAGATAAAAAACTAGAGAATAAAAAATCTATAATGCATAACTAAATTGAAGGAGGCCCATATCATTGTTCCCATTCCTCATACAATTCCTTTAATGTGTGGATTTCAACAAGAGAAACCAACCCCCGTTAGCTAATAATGAGATAGCGTTAATAAAAGAATAATTTGTATATATTCAAAAGAGAGCATCGGTGCACCACTTCTTGTAAATATTCAATAAGCATGTCTAGAACCAAAATGAAGGAAAAAAAAGAGGGTTCAAAGTTGGGCATTGGTTTACATTTACTGTCACCGGAAGATCTTCTATATTCCTTCGGGTGTTAGACCTACAAAAAAAAGGAAAATCCCAATTTTTATATATAAAATTTTCCAAATATTTAAAGATTTAAAGAATGCATAACGAATAAAATTTCTTTAATGTCACTCATTTGTGTGGCCAAAGTTGCGTGTTAGAACGAGGCCCATCTTTTGCAACTATTAGTCACATTCTATTTTTGACACTAAAGCTTGCAGTCTTATGTGAATGGTAATTTTGTGTAATCTGGAAGATATTTTATTGCTTATTTTTAATATTTGAGTCATTATATACAGATGCAGTTGAAAATTGGCGCAAGGAAAAATTGGAAGAATTTAAATTGATTTCTGCGGGAGGGATTTCCAACTCTACCGTTTCTCACGAAGAGGCAGGTATGGAGTATGGACAACAATTATTTTTGCAGTTGCTAACATTTGAGTTGATTGTGTGACACTTTCAGATGAAGCTTGTGTGTTTGCATGATAATAAATAATAATGGACACTTTACAAATCTTTGACACATTATACCTGATATTTTTTTCAACTTACTACTAGGGATGCTAGTAAAAGCTTTGGAGTCTGATTGGGCTGTGCTTGCCGAAGAAATTGGCCTTTGGATACCTGTTGAGGTTGCGAATGTAGAACATAATGACAAACCTGATGGTGTAGAGGATTTAGGTAATCGTTTCGGTAGCTTAATTTCTGTATCTGATCTCATCTAGTGGGAAAAGACATCTCGTTGTGATAGTTGTTTTCTGGAATCTTTAATGTCTGTATTGTGTGTTAGAATATGGAACTGTGCACATGTTTTTCCATCAAAATTAATCTTTGTATTTACTGTCTACATTTCTCCAGAGGAGGAAGTTCTTCCAGGCAGGGCTCTTCCACCTGAGTGCAAACCTGAACTTCATACAGATTATGATGGTTCTGCGGTTAGATGGGGTCTTACTCACCACAAAGATAGTGCAGCTGATTGCTGTCAAGCTTGCTTGGACCATGCTAAACGTGCCAAAGAAGGTGAAAAAAAATGCAATATTTGGGTTTACTGTCCGTCAGAATTTGGATGTCATTCACCAGATGTTTATCAGCACAAACATATGGAATGCTGGCTTAAATATGTAAGTTCTGCCCTGATGAATATGATTCCTCTTTTCTATATAAAGGACCTGCTTGGATTGGCTTATTTACTGGCATAAGCACTTGTGCGAATGTTTAGAAGAGCTTATGAAAACAGCTTATGACGTGCTCATAATTTGTTTTCACCTTATTTTCGTAAGCTTTGCAATATCCTATATCTTATGAAAATAGCTTATAGTTTTTATGAAAACAGTTTGGCATTATTTAATCTTTTGTTATAGAAACAGCTTATACAAAGCAGTTATATGATAGTACTTATGCTATAAGCATTTAATTGAGCTGTTTATCCAAGCAAGTCCAAAATGCTTAATAAACTTTGAACCTTTGATACTTCTATTTTGCAAATAGCTTTGATTTAAACAGTTTCCTTCACGACCGTATATTTTTTTGTTTCCGTCCTAGCTAATATACACTTATTGGTATTCTGAATCCAGGCAGAGAAACCAAAACTAAATTTTAAGGATAGGTATCCCGAATGGTATCGAAATTCACATCCATCTGCACCAGTGATTGTTCCATGGGCCTCTGGAGTTGTTGCTGCTTGAGATAAATAATAACCAGCACAAAAGGCAGTATGGTTTAACACGAGCAACCTAAGTCCGGAGCTACCTTGTAGATTATTACAGGCACTCAAAGCTAGCTTTGGCAAAGCCTTTGTCATGCTTTGTGAATTATACTATTTGTTGTTCAACATGTTTTTGCCTTTTTAAATTATTGAGATGGGGGAGTAAAGGAAATTTTTCGAACATGGTTTCGGTCAAAGTGCGATTTTCAACAGGCTCATAGTCTCCATCCTAAGAATTTTGATATAAGAATGGGTGCCTTAAACATCAGATTTTCCCCCCAACTACATGTGTAACAGAGTTTTAGATTCTTGGATGGTGTAATCGGAGGTTTGATCACAGAAACAGATATTTACTTTCTTGAAAAGTGTTTTGCACATTGTTATTTTCCCGTTTGTATTCACCAAAATGTGAAACAAACATGCCCTTAACTCGTCAGGAAATTGTTTTGTTGTGTGAGCTATCATGATTCATTGTATCAGGAATTTAAGTTCCTACTCATGATATAATTCATGTTCGAGATGTTGTTATTATTGATGATCATTATTCATTATAATTTATCTCTATTTGCATTATTTTTATTTGTCCATTACAGACTATGCATCTATATAGACATGTGTACTTGCCTGCACGTGTGAGTATATTTATACTTTTTTGTTGATCAAACGGTTTATGTGAAATGAGTTAGGAGCTATGTGTTTGGTTTTGCATTTACAATTAGATGGTTGCTCTTTTGGTCTCCCACAGATGCGTAAACCGTTTAGGAGATAACTCTTGAACAATATTTTACGTTTTTAGATAACTCCCGAAGGTTGTTTCTTAGGATAAAGAGCAAATATGAGGGCCAAAAAAGCAACGATCTTATAATTATAGATATGCTATCTCCGCAGTTGAATCAAACATATAAGTAGTTTATCTATATTAGATTTCACACCTATATTTTTAAGTTTCCTTTTTGCTTGCACGGGACCATTGTGAGTCGCAACATCAGCTCAGCTCAAAATCAGCTTAACTATTGTTTATCCTAACATTACCTTTATAGCATTCTTGTGAGAAAAATGTGTAACTTAAAAGAAACACTTACTTGCGCACAAACTCAAACAAAAATATTTGGACGCATGGTCAACCAAAAGTTAAAAGAGAATAAAATTATATGATATGATTTGATGTGGCTAATTACTTTTTGTTTAATTTTGTTAATTTCATGTGAGTGTGTCCAAATAATATTTATTTGGGTTGTGTTTGTGAAAGACTTTCTTTTTAATTTAATCATGGCTTAAATATGCATTTCATCCATGTAATTAGGAGTCGTTTGAAATTTCATCCCCGAGCTTACTAATCCTCTCATTTTGCCCCTGCAATTATTAATCATTTGAAAACTCGTCCTAATTACGTTTTTTTGCTGACGAGGATAGTGATTAGCCATGTGGCAGACGATAACTGGGTTAAGATGAGGATGAGTCAGTAAATTACACTTGAATTTCATCCATGTGATTAGGAGTCGTTTGAAATTTCATCCCTGAGCTTACTAATCCTCCCATTTAGGACGAGTTTTCAAATGATTAATAATTGCAGGGGCAAAATGGGAGGATTAGTAAGCTCAGGGATGAAATTTTAAACGACCCCTAGTTACAGGGATGAAATGCATATTTAAGCCTTTAATCATTCATGTAAAATCTTAGATTTGTAAAATAAAAATATTAAGGGGTTTATGTTTGATGGAATCACTATGTTAAACCAGAAGAGATCTTTTATCGTTGGTTAAATTACACCGGAGATTCTTTAATTTTAACAAGCTTGTTTTACGTTTTTTTAGTATCATTTACCTTTTTTAAGTTATTTAATTGTAACAAGTTAGAAATGTATTTTTTGTCCCAAATAACTTAGATCCAAAAAATTTAAGGGAACTATCTGAAACCTTTATCGATTTTTAGATTTTTAGAAGAAGACTTATTTATTTATTTTTGGGTAGGAATAATTATAGTTATTGTGCGTGTGTCCATGGTAGAAATGAAAAGAAAAGAAAAGGAAGAAGCGTGTGAGAAGAAAATGAGCTAATCTAAATCGTGGCACTAACATTCCTGAACAAGCAATTAATCATTTTCGCTTGTTCGTATGGGTTCGGTAGATCGAGGCAAGAACCATTGGAGCGTATACGACGGCGTGAAGATAATCGCTGCAACACCAGAAGCTCTAATGTCAGAAATCGATTCAGCAATTTCAAATCTGGAATACACACGCGCCACCGCCGATCACATACACGACGCACGCACGGCTGACGAATCGTACAGGGCGGGTTGCGCTGCTTTGGCAGGTGGGAAATTGGATGAAGCTCTGCGGTGTTTCAATGTTTCGATCTCGAAATGTCCGCCTGATAAGACTGCTGCTGTTGCTAAACTTAGATCTTTGATTTCTCTTACTTCTCAACACCTTCAATCTTCTTCTTCTGCAAATTAATGTTGCAAAATTTGCATTTCTTATTCTTGTAATTTGTATCAATTAATCATGCTTTTTCAGTTTATTTCTAATTAATTCGTGCAATGCAATATCACATTTTTACTCTTTTTTTTTTACTCATTTTTACTCCTTTTATTATTATTGATCAACTAATAATATTGGTAATAAAAGAAAGGGTCTTCTTAACCGGTCCCATAAACACTAGTTAAGATGTTAAAAGTAGAAAGAAAAGTCAAATTTTACATTAAATAGAACACTTTTTCAATTTTTAAAAAGTAGATTAAACAATTTTCAAGATAATATTTCCTTTTATAATTCTTTAACAAGTGTTCCGGGAACACTCGTTAACATTTCCCTAAAAAAAAATCAATCAATAATAATAAATTTAAGAGCAAAATGACACTAATCTTCTTGCTGAATCAAATTTTGAATTTGAATTTAAACTTGAGCATAAAGCTTTGACGTTCATTTAAGTCATACAAAGATTAAGGAATGAGTAGTTGCATGGGGAAATATCAAATTTAAATTAATAATAATAATAGTAGTAAGAATTAACAATAATAATAATGGTAAAGAAAAAGGTAGCAGTATTTTTATTTATAGAACTAGTGTTTTATTAATTAACTCTTAACTAACTTATAAATATTGATTTGATACATTAGAGTATGTTGATTCATGGACAATTTTTGTCGATGTTAAATTTAATGGGATAATTGGACTTCTTTAAACAAATATTATAATCTTTACAAAAAAAGTATCTTTTTTCAATGTGATAAATGTCACCAAGATAAACGTGTTATACCTCTAAAAATGTAGAAATTTTACATCATAAAAATGACTTTGTTATAAGAAATTAGAAAATCTATTATTTTAAAATTATATGAAACACATGTCTTACTAAAATATCAACTTAGAATAGTAGTGTAAATTAGCTATCTAAAATGTCAACATAGAATAGTAATGTAAATTAGCTATCTAAGATGTCAAGTTAGAATAGTTATGTATATCATTTTATACATGTAATAGAGGTAACTTTAGCAGTATAAATATCCTCCTTTCATTCATGTAAATTTGCACCCTTTTGAGAAATATAGATGTATCATTTTACTTGCTTCTTGTTAAACTTCTGGTTACACAACAGATAACTTGCTAGCCAAGTTATCTTATGCGCTAGCTTACTTACCATGTATATCACATAGAATATCCTAGTTTAGATGATGAGTTGGATATAGCTGTCATTCAGTTAGGATCCCTTAGAGTTTGTTAGAGAGTGCAGCTTCTATATAAAGCTTGTTGTAACCAACTCTTTGATTCAATAAGAAATATACAATTTCTCTCTTTTCTCTCTATTGTTTTTCTCTGATTTCTTCATCATCACCATGAAGATGATGAACTTCAATATGGTATCAGAGCTCTTTTGAGTTCTGATTGCGCATTC
>Ga0209282_1002021_pt1 | contig 11521 bp, 10 predicted proteins | sample Mtrugardesep15_FD_187529 | JGI IMG/M metagenome (GOLD analysis project Ga0209282, IMG submission 187529) | Root nodule microbial communities of legume samples collected from California, USA - M. trunc garden sep15 (SPAdes) (version 2) | ecosystem: Host-associated > Plants > Roots > Nodule...
TTGACATTTGTGTTCTATACATACATAACAATACTTCTGGTACATATCTCTCGAAACGAAGCGACCGGTATATAACTCCCGAACCTTCCGGTAGTTATATATCAGAGGTTCAAAATAAGTGTAGATTAGGAATTTTGGGGCCTTAGAGATAAGGGGGGCTTAAAAAGAAATTTTCGGAATTAAATGGGCTTACAAGACAGTGATGGCCCATTAAAAACAGTTCATATATTTTCTCTATTTATATTTATAGAACCCTAAATCAGCGCCTCCTTCTCTGAGTTGTAGACTGTATCTTCACCAAACCCTAATTTAGGGTTTAAGCTTCAACACCAAAATCCCCAAATTCGAATTTGTACCTGATTCAACCACCTTTTCACGCCGCAACACTCTTCTCAACTTAAGGTGAACGCTTCTCGCTTTCTTAAAGCTTCAAACTTTGACCTATTCACTATCTATTGTGCTGATTTCGAGTTATATCAATGTTTTCGTTCTAATTTAGTTTTTTAGCTTTCTATTTTCCTAAATTGTACAGTTTTTGTTACTGATTTGATAGATGGTTATTGTGAGTGGTTTTTAGTTAAGGGGTTTTGTAACGGTTAATAATAATATTAGTCTCCGATGATGAACAAAATGATATAACTTTCGTTCTTCTGAGATGTTTCTGTGCGGAAGAAAATTGTTGGAGACCTGAACTGAGGAGACTCTTTCAAATTTTTATTTTTATCAGAAATGAAAAAAAAAACACTTTGTGCTTCAGATTGTGCTGTGCTGTTTTTTCCCATTGATTTTGTTTTCTGGGTGTTGGCAAAGTCAATGTTTTTTGGTGTTGCTGCTTGTAAGCTGGGTAGTGTTTACTGTTGTAGAGTTGTTTGTGTTTTTTATAGCATGATGTTTTTATTTTGTTTTTGTGACTAATTTCATATGATGTTTTATTGTTTGTTTTTCAGGTTTATTTATTTAAGGTGATAAAATGCTTCTACTGTTCGAAACACCCGCCGGGTTTGCTGTTTTCAAAGTGCTTGATGAAGGAAAGCTTTCTAAAGTTGAGGTGATAATCTTTGAAACTTGTTTTTTTGTTTTAAAATATTATTTATAATTTTTGTTTTTATTTCTAGATAATATTGTTGAAGCATTTTTTTAAATTGTGTAATTGTTAAAATGCTTGTGTCTAGTTACATCTGTGTGATCTCTAAAATATTTGTTTTCATTTAAAATTTATTTTATATGTATTGGTTACCACTATCCTTAATACCACAAAGGAAGTGCAGAATCTACTTGTTTTTAATTGTCGTAACAAACCATTTTTTCCTTTCATTTCAAGATAGTTTTTCAAATTCAAAATGTATAGGAGTTCACAATCCGGTGAATTGCGTTATGTACTTTCAACTGTGTTTCATTTAACCACTGTATTTATACTTTGTCTTTTGCCTGATCGATTTGTATTTTACAAACTTTATACAGGATTTACAGAACGAGTTTACCACTGCAGATGCTGCTAGAAAGGTACTACTTTGCATATTTCCCACACCATTGTCCTCTCAATTCCATGTTTGCTTCTCAGCAATACGATAATGGCGAAACTATACTCATACTATATTTATCTACATGCATCTATAGTGTTTCTTGCGTTTGAAGCTAACCCTAAGTGATGCAAAATTAGGTCGTCAAATTGAAAGCATTTAACAAATTTGCAAATACTTCCGAAGCTCTAGAGGCAGCTACTTTGCTAATTGATGGAAAAGCTAGTAAGGGTTTGCGCAAGTTTCTACGGGTTCATTGTGAAAATGAAATGTTAGGTGTTGCTGACTCAAAGCTTGGGAATATCATTAAGGATAAATTGGTATGCTACCTAAGTTACTCCTAAAAAATTTATGATAGTTTACATACATGTATCAAATATCTAATTTTTTATCGGTTGAATTTCAGAAAATCGAATGTGTTCACAACAATGCTGTTATGGAGTTGATGAGAGGTATCAGATATCAATTGAATGAACTCATAGCAGGGCTAGCTGTTCAAGACATGGCCCCTATGAGCTTGGGTTTGTCTCATAGCTTATCCAGATACAAGCTGAAGTTTAGTGCTGACAAGGTATTTTGTTGTTGACTTTAAACATATAAGTAGTGGTTGGTTTTCACCGTTATTATTGTACTATGTTTTCAACCTGATCAATATATTGAAGTCACTTTAATTTTTCTCATGTTAATGTCCATATTATCCTTTGCTTAGTCATCAAAGAAGTTAGGCACAAATATGGTTATTGTTTGATTTAAAGCAAAGACATCATACTGTTATTCAATTATTCTTAAGATTGCATGATAATTTGTTTTGTTTTTTCTTACAAACATATGGTTAGTTAACTAAAAATCAACTGTTCGGTAATTGTTAGAGAACAAACAGGAGCTGGTGGAGCTCTGGTATTGATTTGTTTTGTGCAAATTGCGTAATATTTTTCTCTGGACAGTTGGTTGTGGCGGTGCAGTAGTTTCTGAGTTTTGGAGGCCATCAAAACCAGAAGGATTTGATGCCTTATTAAAGTGAAATAATGCAGCAAGGGAGAGAAGAATAGATAGGGAGAAAGAGACTGAAATCTGATGAATCAGATTTTATCATTTTTGAACCTGGATATATATTTATAGAGAGTTAGCTTAAGATACTATCTAATATGACCCAGCTGTGATACAGAGAAGACTATATCCCCATAGTGTTAGGTCAAACTCTTTAATTATGTGTATCATAAAGACAGTTTTATCCGGGACCTCTACTAACGTTCTAGCAGTGGTAAAGTGTTTTAACCAGCTGCTTTCTAATGTGCCCGAGTAAATTGTAACCGAAATAGTAGTTTAAGGACTTACAATTCAATGTTCTTGAGGTGTGAGCTGATTTTTTTTTACATTTCTAGGCAAATATGCAAATGGAATTGTATAATTATTAATTCTCCTTAAATTTCCAATTTTGTTGTGATTTTATTTGTATGGTGGTAATTTTTGACTGAGGCAACAGTTAACTTTTTTCTTCTTCTGCTAGCTGATAAAAACTTTTTGAATAACTATTTCCTGACTTTATGATGCTTTTTTATTAGGTGGATACTATGATCGTTCAGGCTATTGGTTTGCTTGATGATCTTGATAAAGAGCTGAACACATATGCCATGAGGGTTCGTGAATGGTATGGTTGGCATTTTCCAGAACTTACCAAAATCATAGTTGACAACATCCAATATGCAAGGTCTGTCAAGTTGATGGGTGATCGCATTAATGCTGCAAAGCTTGATTTCTCCGAGGTAGAGTTCCGATTTTCAATGACCTGCTGCCAATTACTTTACTCATTGCATACTAGATACCAATAACAAATAGATACAATGTTGATTTACTCTTTGTTTAACTAACATAATTGAAAATTGTTGTTTCTTGAATTTATGTTGTTTCTTGAGACAAATAATATTTAGTTTCATGTTTATTCACTGATGCTTTTTATTTGAATATTTATCTTTTATCCTGAAATGAATTTCAGATTTTGTCAGAGGAGGTTGAGGCAGAGCTGAAGGAAGCTTCAGTGATATCAATGGGAACTGAAATTGGTGAGCTTGATTTGTCAAATATTAGAGAGCTCTGTGATCAGGTTTTGTCCCTATCAGAATACAGAGCTCAACTCTATGATTATCTCAAGAGTAGGATGAACACCATTGCGCCCAATTTGACTGCTATGGTTGGGGAGCTTGTTGGTGCTCGCCTCATTGCCCATGGGGGAAGCTTAATAAATCTTGCAAAGCAGCCTGGTAGTACTGTGCAGATTCTTGGTGCTGAGAAAGCTCTTTTTAGAGCACTGAAGACTAAGCATGCTACTCCAAAGTATGGTCTTATATACCATGCATCCTTGATTGGTCAGGCCGCTCCAAAGTTCAAGGGGAAAATTTCTCGGTCACTTGCTGCAAAGACTGCTTTGGCTATCAGGTGTGATGCACTGGGTGATGGGCAAGATAACACCATGGGGTTGGAAAACAGAGCGAAGGTACTTGTTATACTGTTAGTTATTGTCATATGATTTCTATATCAGATTTTATTTACACAAGTATTTGTGCAGCTTGAAGCACGTTTGAGGAACCTCGAAGGCAAGGAACTAGGCCGCTTTGCCGGTTCTGCTAAAGGGAAGCCCAAGATCGAAGCATATGACAAGGATAGAAAGAAAGGAGCCGGAGGACTGATAACTCCAGCTAAGGTATATTATTAGCTTCATTTAGTCTTATTTAGTTTTCTATTGGTTTTGTTATGTGCTGATTGATCTTTTCTTTGTAGACATATAATACTGCAGCCGATTCAGTTATTGAACCAAAGTCTAATTCTGCAATGGATGAAGATACACCAGAGCCTCCTGTTACTGACAAAAAGAAAGAAAAGAAGGAAAAGAAGGAAAAGAAAGAAAAGAAGAAAAAGGAGAAAAAGGAAGAGGAGGTTGAAGATGTTGTTGAGGAACCAGAAGAGGAAGTTGTTAAGAAAGAAAAGAAGAAAAAGAAGGAATCTACTGAAAAGGCAGAGTTGCAGAATGGAGACCATACTTCGAATGGAGGAGAAAAGAAGAAAAAGAGGAAGAAGCAGGCAGAGGAGGAAGACTCTGCTGAGGTGCCGCCGAGCAAAACGAAAGATAAAAAGAAGAAAAGAACGGAGTAGAGCGGAATATATGTATCAGCTAATCGATATGGTGACTGGTAACCATTTTTGTATACTTCTGGAGCTCAGTAGTAGTTGTTTTGATGTTTTATTTCCTTTTAATGTTAATGCAATTTGTAGGTCTATGAATCCTTATTTATTTAATGGGATAAGTTTTGTTTTTCCTGACTTCAGTGGATAATATGTGGTTTAATTATATATAATTAATTATGTTTGTGAATGGAAATAGGTTTTGCTATATGCTTTGTTCTATATAGTCCCAATCTCAAATCCACTTTCTCGCAAAAAATGACCGTTTAATATTTGAGTTTTTATCCTTTGTGCCACTTGTATTACTTCACAAATGTGGGCACCATGAGCATTATTGGTTTTCCTTTTCCCCTTGAAAGGGGGAGGGAGATTCATTCAATGAAATGACACGGTTCAAAGTGGTATTTTTGTGTAAGCACCACTTGTCTCTCGAGTGAGAGAGACTAATCACTCAAGGCATTGAAACTTCCCTATAACTAGTCCTCTATACTAACATATCTGAGAACCAATCTATAACCACTTAAGAAACTCAATTTAGTGTGAGATTGAAAGTTTACTTCAACAATTATCTAACTAAGACTGCACGCCATAGTGTTCTATCATAAATTAAATTTGGATCCAACTCATTAACCTCTAAGTCCTTTCTAATGGTTTCTCTGATAGTTTTCCTAGGTCTTTCTCTACCTCTTTTAACATGATTCTCCTCCATTTGATCTGCTCTTTTTACAACGGCATCTACGGGTCTTCTCTCTATATGCCCAATGGCATCTACTCCTCCATTTGATCTACTCTTCTCTGTGTGTGTGTGTGTGTGTGTGTGTGTATTCAGCCCAATGATCGATTAATCAAATGGGTTCAACCCCATCGTCCACTTGTAGGGACCTCATTTAAAGATGGAGCGAAGTTCTTTAAGAACTAACCCACCAAAATTGGCACACCATTAGATCCAACTCCAGCGAATGACGGTTTACTCATTACGAATTCATATTCTGTTTGCAAGAGGATGCAACCAATCCCGGTATTGCCAATTTGCCATCGACATGATGAGTATAGGACCTGAATTAGTGACTCGTGTATAAGAGTCTTGGTACATGTTTCTTCATCAAACATGGCTTATAGTAGAACTAGAAACTAAGTGGTTATTGGCTAAAGTAGGACATTTTTATCTGAACTGAATCAATCTAATTACAAAATGATTATGTTATGCTATTTGTGGTTTATAGAGGTCAACTGCCGGAAAAACGTGATCCACACTTTAGACTGGTTCCATCATGTCAACATAATGCACAAAAGAGGTCATAGACATAGTAAAAATGAGTAATTTATGAGTGATCATCTTCAAATTTCATAGGTAAAAAAATGACGATAAAGTAAGTGCTCAAAACATGGATACTGTGCAGATATTACTGAAATATTTTCTGTAATTCCTGTGTCTTTATACTTCTCCTCGACACAAGGAATAATTCCTCACTTGAACACACACCTTGCTTGATTATTAACAATCATTTTAAAGAAGCGTCAAAACCCTGGTTTTGCCTTTCGCTCTAACGACTTGCATTATAGTTATTGTCCTTGCTCTTCCGAGAATTACATAACGATTTACGCTTGATCAACATCCAAGGATAGTACTGTTACTGCTCTACACCGCATTGTAAGAGAAAAAACAATATTGAGAGAATCTGTGAAAGAGAAGTGAAAAATGGGTGGGGACAACATCCATTTTTGTATATGGGAACCAAAATGTTCAAAAGTATATAAAAGGAAAAATAATGTGTGGGGGAAATGACACAATAGCTTATGAATAGATCTGCCATTGTAGCCAAGTACAGGAGCTTGCCATAGAGAATATAAACTGTCTGCCATTGTAAAAGAGCAAGAAAAATTTAAGGGCCAATAATGGAAGATAATTTTGGTCGCTTCATGTACACTTAACTAGTTGTCACTACTCACTATCATTAGAGGGGTTGACAAACGACAATATAGAACATACCACCCATCCATTATTAGTGGATGTGGATCCCAATTCCAAAAAACTATGAAAGAAATGTTGAAAGAATAACACTAATCCATTTTGGAAGCATTGCTATGTGAGAATCTTGACATACTGTTTCATGACAAAATTATTGATTGGGAAGTAAAATACCTTCTCTTAGCAATATTCACATTTGTTAAAAAAATAAAAATACAGCTACATATATTCTGTTTTTGTATGGTCATGTTCTTGTAAATAATTTTTTCTATATGCTTTTCTAGATAAAACATGACACATTTATACGGTATATTTTTAAAATAATAATATTTTTTTTTCCCTTATTATTAATTTTTGGCTTAATAAGCTATTTGATCCCTTTCACATACAAAATGATATTTTTTCCCTTATATGACGAGTGAAGTGAAGCCTCTATCACGAGTTCGTAGGGCTTCCAAAATGGTGTTATTATGTTGGAATGGAAATCTGGGCAGACGATGCTCATTATGGATATATGGTAGCAGAGTGATGTTATGGGGTCATGATAACTGATAAGCAGAGGTGCATCTAGCTTCCGATGATGGTGCTATGAGTGTCACAAACTGATGTGACAGTTAAAAATTTAAGTAAAAAAATGTAACACTTAAAATTTACTTTTGGACAACAAAGAAAACAAGGACGAGGTTTCAGTGAAGTCGTGTAGTCGGCTTATATGCACACATATTCTTTAGAGAATGAAACTTTCTTAGAGAAACTTCATACAACAAAGGTTTTCTGACAACTTGGCCTTTATTTATAAACCTAAGGACTCTACTGCTATTCACTCATATTACTATTCACAACTTCATATTACAAAGGTTTTTTTACGGCTTACTTTCTACTTTTGTAGAATCATTTATTTATAAGCCTAAGAACCCCACTACTATTCGCTCATATTACTATTCACTATAGATCTTTTCTTACAGCTCGCTTCTACTCTTGTAGAAGTCTTTATTTATAAGCCTAAGGACCCTACTACTATTCGCTCACATTACTATTCACTATAGTTTTTTTCTTACAACTTGCTTTCTACTCGTATAAGCCTTTATTTTTAAGCCTAAGGACCATACTATTGTTCGCTCATAGTACTATTCACACTAATATTATTCATTTACTACTTGATTTATGACATAAATAATTACATTTCTTTGCTATTTTACTCTTTCATCATGGTTTTTTTTCTTCAAGACATATATGTCATTCTCTTCACACTTGTGAACTTCGCCACCAACAATCATGGGTCATCACAGCTTCACCAACAATTGCAAGTCACCTAAGCTCCACCGTCAACCATCGAAAGGGTTGTCGAAGCTCTCCCAAACCATGTGAGTTGTTAGAGCCCTGCCGTCGACATCCTTAGAATCACTAGACTCGGTCGTAACCACCATCAAGTCAAATGGGTGTACCCCAAATATGGATATACAGTATACAACCATAATTTACTCTTTTGTTTGACTTAGACAAAATACCAAATTAAGTCTTTATTTTCTACTATTATTTTTTTCATTTCTTACCTCTACTTGTATTTTTTTAACGAGTCAAGATTAAACTCTTGGTTAATTCTTTTTATATATATTTATATAAGATAAATTAGTCAAGTTTGCACTTATAGGTACACAGTACGACTTTAATCTAAAGAGTACTAGCATTCATCTGTCACTAGAAAACTGAGAGCACATTCAAGATAGTGATGCAATAGGTGTTACCCTAAATTCAGGTACTGAATTTTGTATAGTTGAACGAAATTTGAACATGCATTTTACTTAGATGCCAACAGTCAAATAAGTAAAGATGATTGTTATTCTAGTCTTACACCTTTTTGTAATTCCTAGAGTCCACACTCCACAACCACAAATGGACCATTGATGTCTTTGTCAAATGTAGAGAATATTGTGCACAAAATAATCATCAATCATAGTAACAATCACTAATCTCTAACTATAACAACGAGTTGGTTGTTAGACTGAAATGACTGCTCTATATAACCAGACCAAAATGTATGGACGGTACACAACAATTCAAAGATTATTTACATAATCATCAATCATAGTAACAATCAATAATCTCTTTTAGTTTTACATAACTCATGTGATTTACATCTAATCAGAGTCTAATATAGTAGTATAAGCCACAAAGATTATTTACATTAAACTTGGAAATGTTTGGGACAGAACCACATACGCATAAAAACAATTTAAAATTTTATTAATGCATAATACACTTTAACCAACCATAGAATACGATTCTGCAATATCTAGTGGATGATGGTGGAAATAACTTGAAACATAGAATCAATGCCTTCACCTTTTCACGAGCAACAACTTTCTCAAATACAAAGTTCCAATTCTTCCACGTAAAACACCTTTTCTTCTCCCCATTTTCTTTTTTTAATTTGGAAAAATACATAAATCAACTTTGGTTTAATTCCAAAGTGTGTCTTTTACAAAGAATTGCATCTTTGTCACAAAAGTAGATTAAGTCTACTCGTGGACTTAACTAGTGGGAAATAGGATATTACACAAAGATTATACTCCACTCTACCATATGTTAACCAATAAGATAACATCAATTAAATTAACTATAATTGTACTTATTATAAATACAGAATGCAATCACTGCATGTAGTGTGTGGTACCAAAAAGAGAAATTAAATACACCCAATACAAACATTGCAAACCAATTCATAGGTACAAAACTGAGCGTAAGAGAAAGATGAAAAGCATCACATGTTATTTGCTAGTATTGTGCATGTTATTAACAACGTGTTCTTCATTAAATGATCTTGATGCGTTGCTAAAGCTAAAAAAATCAATGAAAGGAGAGAAAGCCAAAGATGATGCACTCAAAGACTGGAAATTTTCAACTTCTGCTTCAGCTCACTGTTCATTTTCCGGTGTCAAATGCGACGGAGATCAACGAGTGATTGCTTTGAACGTGACGCAAGTTCCACTCTTCGGACAACTTTCCAAGGAGATCGGAGAGTTGAACATGCTCGAGAGCCTTATCATCACTATGGACAATCTCACCGGCGAGCTTCCAACTGAGTTATCCAAACTTACTTCTCTTAAAATCCTCAACATCTCCCACAACCTCTTCTCTGGCAACTTCCCTGGCAACATCACTTTCGGAATGAAGAAACTTGAGGCTCTAGATGCTTATGACAATAATTTTGAAGGTCCTCTTCCAGAGGAAATCGTCAGCCTGATGGAACTCAAGTACTTAAGTCTTGCTGGAAACTTTTTCTCCGGTACAATACCAGAGAGTTACTCGGAGTTTCAGAAGATGGAGATTTTAAGGTTGAACTATAACAGTTTAACAGGGAAGATTCCTAAGAGTTTGTCGAAGTTAAAGACTCTAAAGGTACTCCAATTAGGTTACGATAATGCTTACTCCGGTGGAATTCCACCGGAGTTAGGTTCAATCAAATCTCTCCGATATCTTGAAATTTCTAACGCTAACCTCACCGGAGAAATTCCACCGAGTCTTGGAAATTTAGAAAACCTCGACTCCTTGTTTTTGCAAATGAACAACCTCACTGGAACTATTCCACCCAAACTCTCTTCAATGCGAAGTCTCATGTCGTTGGATCTCTCCATCAACGGACTCTCAGGGGAGATTCCAGAAACCTTCTCAAAGCTGAAAAATCTCACTCTCATCAATTTCTTCCAGAACAAGCTTCGCGGTTCAATTCCAGCGTTCATTGGTGATCTTCCCAACCTCGAAACTCTTCAGGTTTGGGAGAACAATTTCTCTTTTGTATTGCCGCAGAACCTCGGTTCAAACGGAAGGTTCATATATTTTGACGTTACGAAGAATCATCTCACCGGATTGATTCCACCGGAGTTATGCAAATCGAAGAAGTTGAAAACGTTTATCGTTACTGACAACTTCTTTCACGGTCCAATACCTAACGGAATCGGCGCATGTAAGTCACTTGAAAAAATCAGAGTCGCTAATAACTACTTGGACGGCCCAGTCCCACCAGGGATTTTTCAGTTGCCTTCTGTACAGTTAATGGAGCTTGGAAATAACCGTTTTAACGGCCAACTACCAACGGAGATTTCTGGCAATTCTCTTGGGACTCTCGCTCTTTCTAACAATTTATTTACCGGGAGGATTCCTGTGTCCATGAAGAATCTCCGATCACTGCAGACGCTGTTACTCGACGCCAATCAGTTTGTTGGAGAAATTCCGGCAGAGGTCTTTTCTTTACCGGTGTTGACTAGAATCAACATAAGTGGCAACAATCTCACCGGTGGAATTCCAAAGACGGTTATTCAATGTAGTTCATTGACTGCAGTTGACTTCAGCCGAAACATGCTTACCGGTGAGGTTCCTAAAGGGATGAAGAATCTGAAGGTGCTAAGCATTTTTAATGTTTCGCATAATAGCATATCGGGGCAAATCCCCGATGAGATTAGATTCATGACGAGTCTAACGACGCTGGATTTATCTTACAACAATTTCACCGGAATTGTCCCCACCGGTGGTCAGTTTTTGGTCTTCAACGACCGGTCATTTGCTGGAAACCCTAGCCTATGTTTCCCACACCAATCAACATGTTCTTCATTGCTCTATCGTTCGAGAAAAAGCCATGCAAAGGAGAAGGCCATCGTTATAGCAATCGTCTTTGCCACAGCGGTTTTAATGGTAATTGTAACATTGCACATGATGAGGAAGAGGAAGCGCCACATGGCAAAAGCATGGAAGCTAACAGCGTTTCAGAAGTTGGAATTTAGAGCGGAGGAAGTAGTGGAGTGTCTGAAAGAAGAGAACATAATAGGAAAAGGAGGAGCTGGGATTGTCTACAGAGGGT
>Ga0209282_1002022_pt1 | contig 11516 bp, 5 predicted proteins | sample Mtrugardesep15_FD_187529 | JGI IMG/M metagenome (GOLD analysis project Ga0209282, IMG submission 187529) | Root nodule microbial communities of legume samples collected from California, USA - M. trunc garden sep15 (SPAdes) (version 2) | ecosystem: Host-associated > Plants > Roots > Nodule...
ATTTAACAAAAAAAAAAAAAAAAAGTAGTTCTATAATTACTAGGATTTTAATGGGTACCCACCAATTCAAATAGTAGTCCTTCACAGTTGGCCGAATAAAAATATTCTATCGCATTAGTTTTTTTAAGAAGTTAAAATGGATTAAAAAATAAAAAATTTAGTCTTTCAAGTGTAAGGAGTGTATGAGGAAACTAATTAAAGTATCTGTTACATCAATATTACAAACCAAAGAAAGTTAGCGTTAATTAAAGCCACAACAAGCTTGTCAAAGAACACAAAAAAATTGAAACAAAAAGAAGCTAAGTAGCTATTCCCAGGCACAAAAGAGGATTAAAACACCATGCGTGGTAATTAAAAGCAAAATTAGGATGGTTGCCTTCAACCAATGAAAGAATTGTTGCTTGATTTTATCTATAAGTTGATGAATAGAATTTCCTTTTTGTTGGAAGACTCTAGAGTTTCTGTCACGCCAAACAATCCAAGTACAAGAGAGCCAAATCAAGTAGAAAGTTGAAGAAACCGTTTTTGAGAAGCCACCCAGTGTACGGAGTTGAAGAATATGTTCATGAATAGTGGCTGGCTTGACTGAAGTCAATCCTATACAAGAATAAATATGATACCAAATTTGTCCAAAAAAATAACAGCGCAAGAAAAGGTGATCAATATTCTCTTCAAACCCACAATCGTCTAAACAAAGAGATGTATTCGGTTGCAGAACCCTTCGTCTGTTTAAGTTGTATGTTGTTGGAAGTCGGTTATGCAATAAACGCCAAACGAAAATGTTGACTTTTAGAGGGACCTCCTTGTACCAAATAATTGAAGTATGATCATCGTTGAAAGTTTGATCTCTTGATGTTAGGAAGTTGTAAAGACTAAAAATATTGTATTTTAAAGAGGCATGAAGTTGCCGAATCCACCTGTCATTCACATTATCCAGCAAAACAATTGGTAGTAAAAGCGCACATCATTCACTTCTCAATTCTTTCTTCCAAGTCAATACAACAAATTTTATAGAATGCTTTTAAAATAAATTTTTGAGATTATGACTATTTTAAAAATACTATGATTTTATTAAATTGTCAAATTGATCTTTATATCAAAAACCACTTACTATCAATTAAGCACATATATAAAGTTTCTTAATAATTTTTTTTAACACATGATGAGCTAAATTTGAATTTTATAAAATTTCAAAGTTAAAGATAAGAGTAACAAAAATCTCACTCTATAAATCAAATTTTAGGCTCTATTTGATAAAAATAACGGATAGCTGATAAGCTAGCTTATAGCTTATAGCTTTTAGCCGATAGCTGATGACTGATAGCTTATAGCTGATGACTGATAGTTGATAAACTAATTAAAGTGTTTGATAAAATTAGCGGTTCAAGTTAAAATGACTTAAAAGGAAAATTGATAATTTAATTGTTTTAATTTAGTACATATTTTATATATTATTAAATTAATGTTTTTTAAGCTTTATTTTAAATTTATTCTTTTTTCAGTTTTTATAATTTATAAAAATTTATTTTTAAAATAAATAAAAAACAATCGTATATTTCTTATCAAAAATAAAAAATTATAATCATATATATACGTAGCACAGTTGTATTTTATTTTTAGCAAATTCTAACACAATTGTATAAAAATCCTGTAGTCATGGCAAAAGATTAAAAAACACCAATGTTACATTCTATGATGCAATTTTTTTTTTCAACCAAAGGTTATAGTCGTTTAAATGTACAATATAAATTATAAAATAAAAATAAAATGGAATGCAAAGGCAAAGGTTAAGGTTAACGAGACTTTTTTCTAAGGCACGGTAGTTATTACAATAATTCTTATTTATTAATTTTGTTAAGTATTTTAAATTTTTTTCTCTATTAATCCTTTATTAGGTTTGCAACAACTCAACCCTAACATTTTGGTTCTAAATAATGCTCATCCTTAACCCTAAAATCTTGGCTCTAAATTTGCACCATTAAATGATAATCCTTTATTCTTTAATTTTTTTTCATTCCTATCCTGTTGTGTTATCATTTATATAAATATATTGTTTCTGTACATTTATCCTTATTTATTAATTTTGTTAGGTCTACAACAACTAAACCTAATAGTTTTCCTCTAAAATGCTGTATTAGTAATAACAATTTAACCTAACGAATTCCATCTAAAATGTTGTTGAATGCATATTAAGTTAATTTTAATTATAATATTGTATACTTATTAAGTTTGTTTGTGATTTTTAGTTAGACATGTGTGACGCGCGGGTCAAAAGTCTAGTTAATGTGTTAATTTTAATTATAGGAGTGATAAATTATAATGGGTAAAATTGGTTTTTAGATAAAATAATAAGGTATAAATGGAAGAAAAGATAATAAATTATAAGCTATAAGCTCAAACGCCACTTGAAATAGCGTCTGAAAAATAGCTTATAAACTCGTGAAATAAGCTATAAGGTCGTTGTAAAAAACTGTTACCAAACAGAGTTTTTTTTTTTGTCAAACGAGCATATAAGCTATTCGCTATAAGATATAAGCTCTTTCAGTGACCTTATCAAACAGACCTTAAACTATTTTTTTTTTATAATGTTTTACACATTTTTGCAAAAAAGTTATTCAAAAAATATGCATCAAGGAAACAACATCAACAAAAATTGTGTGTAGGAAATTTTGTTATCATATCATTGGTTAAATAAAAGTATTTTTACTTGAAAAAAATGTATTTTTATAATTAAAAATTTCCAGTTAAAAAAATGGACAAAATAGTCTTTACTCTCGCGGCTTGTTGCTTTTCCCCTCACGAAATTCGACGTGGCTATATCTGATTGGTTAAATTCGTGAAGAGGTACGCGATATATCGGCAAAAGGTAATAAAAAGGATAAAATAAAAAAGGAAAATGAAATACGAGAAAACAGTACAAGAGAAGAAAAAGAATGAAAAGATAAGAACGAAAATACACAAAACATAAACCCTGATTCGAAAATATCGCGAGAAATTGGAAAAATCATTGAAATCTTCGATCTCCGTTTTTCTCTCCGTCGGGAAAGATCAATCTCTCTCCCTATCTGTAAGCTCCAATTTTCTCGCTATCTTAAATCTCACCATTTCTGCACTTATTAATTATTTTAAATATCGATTTTTTTTTTCTTTCTATATCTCTGGAATCTATATGTTTTCGCAAGTGTTTTAATAATATAACTATAATTTTAATTGGTCTGAAGATTGAATTGAATTTATTCCAGAAACGAGTAAAAGTGCAACATTAATTGAATTTGATAAGTTTCTTACGGATTTGATAAGTTTATACACATTGCTTTAATCACTGTTGTGTTTTTCTTGTAGGTTGTTTAATCCTCTTCTATTCCACATTTCCAGTCCACTTAAGTTTCTGCATCTAAGTAAGTTGAAGTTTATTCTCCAATATAAATATCTTTTTAATTTGCTGGACCTATGGTTAATTTTGATACACTCTCGTGTAATTGTATGTAATTATTATTATGTATAGTATTAGTATGACTTCAGAAATAATTAAAGTCAAACGTTTTAATGATTAATTTAATTGTACAACGACAGATTATACTAATTAAATTCTTTAAGGATTTGGTGATTATTATTGATTGATACTGTAAACATTTTTTACACTGACAGCAGAAATGAAAGAATTGTGACTGAATAGGCAACTTATACCTCAAAAACCATCATTCAGTTTAGTCCCTGAATTTTTCGAAATAGCACAATAGTCCCTGAATTTGTTTTGCGTCAATCAGTTTCTTCCCTTCGCTAACTTTAGAGGTTACTCATGATGATGTGTGATGATAAGGATGATGTGGCAATCCACTTGGGTTTTAAGTCACCTCCATGTTGAATCTAATGAATTGAAAATGTTGAAGTGTTTGATTGGAATTATGTGTATGTTTGAAATCTTTTACCAATTGTTGTAGCTTGGTAGGCATGTTTAAGAGTAAGTATATTGTGTAATGTTTACAATTTAAGTCCCTGCATACATAGAAGTGATTTGAAACCCACGTGGACTTCCACATCGTCATGGGTTACATTTGAAGTGAATGGCCATGGCACGGGCACGTCGACACCGATCAAAATTTGAAAATTGAATTGATTGAACGTAATCACATGTGTCAATGTCGTGTTGGTTTCGGACACTGGACACACCTTCCATCAAAAGTGTCGGTGTTATAGAGGTTAACAGAGGGATGAAACTGACTGACACAACAAATTTAGGGACTTATGTGCTATTTCGAAAATTCAGGGACTAGATTGAACAATAGTTGCAGATTCAGGGACCAAGTTGCGTATTCACCAATTAAGTCCATTATATTTATTTAAGACAAGCAGTTGTTTAAGTGCTGTTTTTACAGTTGCTCAATCATAACATGACAAATGAATTTTAATAACTTAGAAGACTAACTTCCACATTTTTTTAAGTCACTCTCAATCTATGTGGCTATGCAACTGCATGTATGTCTTGTCTCTCTCTTAAGTTCTGGAATGCAAATGTAATAATTTACATAATTAAAGAACATATCTTCATACGTGTTGACAGTAGTTTTTTTTTTCCTTTTAAAACACTGGCAGTGGTCCGAGAAAAAGATGTATGTTGGGAATATGCAGAGAAATTAGACGGAAACAAAGTTAAATGTAAATTTTGCCAAAGAGTTTTAAATGGTGGCATTAGTAGGTTGAAGCATCATTTATCTCGATTCCCAAGCAAAGGAGTGAATCCCTGCAGTAAGGTCAGAGATGACGTTACTGACAGAGTGAGGAATATAATTGCATCAAAGGAAGAGGTTAAGGAAACCTCTAGTGTGAAGAAGCAAAAAGTGTCAGAAGTCATATCTCCTGGTAGTCACTCTGCAACCAAAGCTCTTATATCTTTGGATACAACACCCCCTATTGGGAAGATGTTCCCTTCTAGCAATCCTATGACCCCTTCCTCAACAAACAATCAAGAGAATGCAGAAAGAAGTATTGCTCTGTTCTTTTTTGAGAATAAGCTAGACTTCAGTGTTGCGCGGTCTTCATCCTATCAGTTGATGATCGACGCTATTACAAAGTGTGGTCCTGGATTTACAGGTCCATCAGCTGAAATTCTGAAAACAATATGGTTGGAGAGGATAAAATCAGAAGTCGGGTTACAATCGAAAGACGTCGAGAAAGAGTGGGCTACTACTGGTTGCACCATTATTGCAGACACATGGACTGATTATAAATCAAAGGCCATTATTAATTTCTTAGTCTCATCACCTTCCAGAATTTTTTTCCACAAGTCAGTGGATGCGTCTGCATATTTCAAGAACACAAAATGGCTTGCAGATCTTTTTGATTCTGTAATTCAGGAGTTTGGCCCTGAAAATGTTGTGCAGATTATTATGGATAGCAGTTTTAACTACACCGGCATTGGTAATCATATTGTACAGAACTATGGAACAATATTTGTATCTCCTTGTGCCTCTCAGTGTTTGAACCTAATTTTGGAGGAATTCACCAAGATTGATTGGATTAGTAGATGCATTTTACAAGCACAAACCATATCAAAGTTAATATACAACAATGCTTCATTGCTTGATCTTATGAAGAATTACAGTGGAGGCCAGGAACTTATCAGGACTGGGGCCACAAAGTCTGTATCCACCTTCCTGTCTTTGCAGACTATGTTGAAGCTAAGAACAAGATTGAAGCATATGTTTCACAGCCCTGAATATGCCTTGAACACTTCCTATGCAAATAAACCGCAGAGTCTTTCTTGTATTGCAATTGCTGAAGACGGTGATTTCTGGAGGACAGTGGAAGAGTGTGTGGCCATCTCTGAGCCATTTTTGAAGGTGTTAAGAGAAGTATCTGAAGGGAAACCAACTGTAGGTTCAATATATGAACTAATGACCAGGGCCAAAGAATCAATCAGGACATACTACATAATGGATGAGAATAAATGCAAGACATTCTTAGATATAGTAGATAAAAAGTGGAGAGACCAACTTCATTCCCCTCTACATGCAGCTGCAGCATTTTTGAACCCTAGTATCCAATACAATCCTGAAATAAAATTTCTCTCCTCTATAAAAGAAGACTTCTACCATGTTCTCGAGAAGTTACTACCTGTACCTGACATGAGGCGCGACATCACCAATCAAATCTATACGTTTACAAAGGCACATGGGATGTTTGGATGTAGCCTAGCAAAGGAAGCAAGAAACGCAGTTGCACCATGTAAGTTTAAATTAATACTCCCTAATCCATATTGTTTCTCAGAAATCAAATTTTTTAAAGACGGTTCCTTTTAAGCAGCATATTTCAACCCAACAGTTAATTTCGAAGATATTAGGGAATAGGGATTGAACGCAGCATTGTTTAGATAAAGAAAACCATATATTTTGAGGATAAAATGTGTGCATCAAGCGCTTTCTGTAGTTCAAGTGGATTCTATTGTAATTCAATATATCAGTAGTAAAGTTTTAAGGAAACTTTGGAATTTGTTTTGGTCAGGTGTCCGGGATTACTTATCTAAATTTGGCTTCATGATTTACCAAAAAAAAGATAAAAAAAATGGCTTCATGATCATCTGAGAAGACTTGCCCAGTAAATCATAATGAGAATGCATCGCAGTTGAAAAGCCGTGTCACACAAAACTAATTGCTTGTGAATTGTTCCTGTTTCATTTGGGTTTATTGTTATTGATTCTTCATACTCATTGCTTGTGAATTGTAGGGCTTTGGTGGGAACAGTATGGTGACTCTGCTCCCGGGTTGCAACGAGTTGCCATCAGAATACTAAGTCAAGTTTGTAGCACTTTCTCATTTCAGAGGCAGTGGAGTACGTTTCGGCAAATTCACTCTGAGAAGAAGAATAAGATTGATAGAGAAACACTGAATGACCTTGTTTATATAAACTATAATCTCAAGTTGAATAAGCAGATGAGTGCCAAGTCTTTAGAAGTTGATCTGCTTCAATTTGATGATATTGACATGACTTCTGAGTGGGTGGAGGAAAATGAAACTGCGAGTCCTCCCACTCAGTGGCTTGATCGTTTTGGTTCAGCCTTGGATGGCAATGATTTGAACACTAGACAGTTTGGTTCTTCTATATTTGGTGCAAATGACCCCATATTTGGATTGTAAATTTGTAATGATGTAGCATAGCAAGTGTTTGCAGTTCTAGATTGTGTTTGGCCTTGCTGAAATAGGTCTCATTTTTTCCTTGTAAGAAGTATGTATGTGAAAATGATGTAAAGACGAGACTTGTAACCTTTATGTAATCTTAGCGAACTTCACCCATCCACGTGGGAGCATAGGATCAGTTTATCATCACTGGGTAATGTTATATACTTTTGTTGGGTTCGAATACAAAAGTTCAACACTTCAGATTTGGTTGTGAACTACAATTTTTTTAACATGAGATGTATTTAAAGGGATACAAGGGTACTCAAATTCAAATACGAACATCCTAAAGTGGAGGGGCACAAAAGAAAAGAAAGTCCACAGGTACAAAGATTACACCATGTCAACTCAAATCTTGATACCTAATGTGCAACCAAACATACGACCTTATGATGCAAGTTATCTAATTTACATATCATTCAATGACACGTTTTATATCTTCTAAAGAGCTATATGTAAGACACAATCTCCATTTGCTCTAAGATGTGCGAAATCACTCACATAATCTGAAAATATATATATAGTAAGTGTTTGGTTCCACGATCATTCAACAAATATGCACATCCGTGAAAACGAAGCTATGAAATGTAACTTCTAAAAAAATTGTAAAAATGTACGTCCACAGTTTTTTTAAAGTGCAAACAAACACACTGGTAATTGTTTCTCATTTCAAATAGATTACTTACTACCAAATCATAACCAACCCTTGTTTTTACTTCTAGACACAACTTCTAGAAAGCAGGATTATTAGTCTATCACCAATTTCATCCATACCGTGACTGCAAAGATAAACGACATTGACAAAAAAAAATTGTGTGACGATGAAGAGACAATATAAATATGATAAATAAGTTTTTCTGTCCATATAAATATATGAAATTTTGCTTTTAGTTCTTAATAAAAAATGGCCGCTATAAAAATGTTTCAACATGAAGTATTATTAGTCTCTGTATCTAGACTTAAAAATAGTATTTTGCGTTCATTCTTTACAAAGAATTTTTTTTTATAATTTCTAAACATGTTTAAAAAAATTCTTTCAAAAATTTAAAAGTTAAAAGATTAACAAATTTAAATTTAGTAAGGAATAAAACTCCGCACTAAATTTGTTTAGAGACTCGAATATTCCAATTTTTTTTATGATGACTAAAAATAAAATTTGATATATTTATAATGACTTACAAATTATTTAACCCATATAAACGGTTTAGAGATAAAAGACAAAATCAATAACAATGTATATATGCGAGATATCAAATTTGATGTATTTAGTTTATAATGTAGATGAAATACATCAATTTTTGTTACTTCGTTGTCTTTTATAAAAATGACAAGATATTAATTTTTGGATTAAAAAAACACATAAATAAATACACATATGCTTTTCCATAAAAAAGAAAAAAAGATGCAGATATGTTTTGTTGAATAAAAAAAAAAAAAATGGTGATCGACATACTTGATTGGTACTTTGCCTGCTAAATCATTTTTTGTTATAATTCTCATTCTCATTCTCACGACGATGGAGTACGAATACAATAGAAGCAGGTCGGGCCCACAAGTTCCGATGTACCGTGCTCCGCCTTCCATCTACCCTAAGATCGGTCCTCATCCCCATTCCGCCGCCCCTCGTCCCCCACCCTTTCAGCACCAAAATCCCAATCCTTCACCATCGAGTAACTCTCTCTTTCTTTCATGCTTCCATTTTTCCTTCCCTCTATTAGGTTTTGTTTTCTTCTCAATAACTTGTTTCTTCAATTTTGCAGTAGGATTGGGCATTAAGGTTACCATCAAACCGGAATATAAGATCGCACCGCCGGTAATCTTGTTTCCGTTATTCTTGTGAATTTTGAATATTCTGTATTTTACTTTGATCATCGCTACGCTTTTACTACTCAAAATTAGGGTGCTTTAATTAAACAAAAATAAAAATGAACAATTTAGAATTGATGTTTTTTTACTTTTAAGATTAGTTATTAGCATAAGTAGCTGGACCAGAAGATCATATGGTTTTGACAATTTTGCAGCCTCATTTGTTACCACATGTGGGAGATATTCCACGGAGCAACTTTCAATTTGATTTTGGATTGGAGAGGAAAATTTTGGCCGAAGCAGAGAAGGAGAACCCGAATTGGACCAAATTTGGGGTAGAAAATCTTCCAACTAAGGCTTCTGATACATCACCATCATCAAAGGTGATTTTTCATAATTTAGAGCAAGAAGTTCCGATTTATTCTAGTTTGCGTTTATGGTTTTTTTCCTGATTCATTATGCAAATGTTGTGACTTACAATTTGCCTTTTCATGTTTAGTACATTGATTTTCTGGGTATATATAAAATTCTTCCTACTGTTTCCAACTCACATGGTGTAAAATGAAACTATGTTTGCAGGTTACTACTTCAGATCCTGTTGTGAACAAATATATAGCCATGGGACTCAGCCGAGAGGTTGTTCCAATTGCTGTTAAGAATTATGGTGATAATCCAACCAAAGTATGTTCTCTGTCCCTGTAACTTATAATGGACATGATGTTCAGCAAGTAGCATTGCTCAGAGTATGGTTGTTATTTTTCTAAGTAATAAATGGATGCCCATCATCTCTCCATGTACTGACCATACAATGATCAAATTATTCGATGAAATTCAAGTGGTTCTTTTCTTGATACTGGAATTTCTACTCCAAATTATTACTGTGAACTTATTGTTAGTTGTCAAGTTTATAATTTTTCAAGCATGATAGAAAGTGGTCAGTCAGTTTCTATCCAAAAAAAAAAAAGAAAAAGAAAGTGGTCAGTTTGATAGTTATTTAACTGATCCATACAACATTGCATGTATGCTTTGATATGATTGTTTTCTGCTTCTGGCCATCCCTCCATTTGTGTTGGGAAAGAGGAGTAACTTTGGTGTCCTATGCAGTCTACTGGTTCCTATTGTTGTTGACAAAAGTCAATTTTCAATAGGTTTTGCTTTTTGAGCCAAAATGGAAGAATTTTTCAACGAAATGTCTATACAAGCAAACAATTTATTGAGTTGATTGTGTTACAGTTTTTCTACCTTCCAGAGTGTGCTTCCACTTAAAATTACTTGCCAACGTTGAACTGTAGAAAAAGCTCTTCCAGTTATAGTTACATAGCTCTTACTTATCAGCCTTCACTTCATTTTTATAAGGAGTATGCTTTTAAAATATCTAACCATATTCTGCTGTTAAACATTAGTGGCAAGAGAGGCTAGTTTTGAGACGAGAGTGAGAATCCAATTTGTATACCGATATCCAGACCAGCAACTAGATATTGTGTTGTGACCAGATACTTTGATCAGCTAAATTTTTCGATGAGCACTGTTTAAAAGCCCTATAGCCATTCTGAAATGAAAGTTACACATACTAATGTGTTATTTGTATTGTTTCTGTTTATCACATTGAATGCATGTTTATGATTTTCATATATTCATTTCATGGTGTTTTCTGTGAGTTTTGGGACCAACATAAGATAATATAGTGCTTTTGTTATTTAGAATCATGTTAACATTCTTTTATGCTGCATTTCCAGTCACAGCATAGCAGGCAGATGTGTTGTTGTCTTTACTGATTAATTTGTTTTTCTGACCGAATGTATTATTCATTTGAAGGTTCAAGAATTTGTCAAGGGATACACCCTTCTGCATGAAATGGGATTTTCATCAAACAGTGTTGATAAAGCCTTGGTTATGTATGACAATGATACAGACAAGGCATTGGCATATTTCCTTAATGGCTCATCATGAGATTGCTGAAGCATATTTGTTGTAGGTATCATCTGTTGATAAAGAAATATGGAAGTTCCTTTTGTATAATATAAATAATGGTCAAATGGTAGAGTGGCATTGGCAATCTCTTATTGTCATTTGTGAGACATTCGCAATCTCTTTCCTGTGATTTGGTGTTTTTAGAGAGAACACATAGACCCGATTATTATCCATACGATAATACCAGCCATTAGGTTATATTTCTTAAAGGCCATTTTTTTCAGTAAAAATTGTTTATTGTGTTTGCTTTTCGTCAAGACCTTAACTTCTTGTAGGCATGTTTGGTTGTGATTATATATGGTAGATTTGCCTTTTATTTTTCAGCTAGAAATAAGTCAGTCCAAAAAAGTACATGTGTTATCTTTGAATCAAACTGGAAAAAATTGGTTAAATTGTTCAACTCATTGGAAAGAAATTTCTAAAAGATGCATGGAAGAACTGTTATGGTTACAATACATGATCTCACAATTCCTGGATTTAAAAAAAGGAAGTCTCGGTAACAAGGACGCTATTACTTTCCTCTGTTATATGCTTCATAGGTACAATAGCATTTTCATATACCACAAG
>Ga0209282_1002025_pt1 | contig 11510 bp, 7 predicted proteins | sample Mtrugardesep15_FD_187529 | JGI IMG/M metagenome (GOLD analysis project Ga0209282, IMG submission 187529) | Root nodule microbial communities of legume samples collected from California, USA - M. trunc garden sep15 (SPAdes) (version 2) | ecosystem: Host-associated > Plants > Roots > Nodule...
CTATTAAAACAAAAAGATCTATGCACCAGTAATTTACTAGACAATCAATAGCTTTAATAAATAGTGTCGTTCATGATACAAACTTTTTAGGGCAATGATGATGACTTTTTAGGGTTTTAGTGAAGTTTTCTCAAGGTTAGGTTTTAGTGAAAGTTGTCTCAAAGTTTTAGGAGATAAAGCTTAAAAAACTAGAACACACATATATTTATAATGTTTGTTCTACGTTCGATTCTCATAACACTTTTTAATTTGGTTTTTTGTTGGTTTTGCATTATTATTTTTTTGTCTTTCTTTCTGTTTTATTTTCCTTTTTTCTGATTAAGTAGTGTAGGAGACTAGGTCACTAAAGCTTTTGTTTATTCTTTTATTTTAATCTGTTTTTAACTTATTGAAAAAAGATTAAAAAAAAAGATAAAAAAAACATCAATAGATGAATCAATATAGCTTTTTTTTTTGTTTTGGACTCAAATATGGTTATTTGTTTGACAATTAATTTTTCTTACTTTATTCTTTTGTTAATTTAACAGGTTTGAGCGTGAAAGTGGGTTGTACTTTGACTTTAAGTATTTTGAGGAGATGGTACTTACAGGCCAATGGGATGAAGTTGAGAAGTATCTTTCTGGATTTACAAAAGTTGAAGACAATAATCATTCACTTAAAATATACTTTGAATTGAGAAAGCAAAGATACTACGAGGCTTTGGACAGGTAATTAAGCATTTTATGGCCAATATATATATATAACGAATAATTTATAGAAATTTAATGTGAAGTAAGCCGTTGAATATGCATATACACTTTTTGTCTAAAACATATTAATTTATGTTAGAGTAGGTTGTCGAAGGTCAACCACGTAGATCATATTGATTACAGTCCTTGTATGATTTATATTTCAATGACTAAAATTATATGGTCTACACATTTATATTTTATAGACTAATATAAACAAATATTACGATAAATTAAACAAAACAACAAGGATGAAAGCAAAGTTTTATATGTTTCTATTTTGTTTCAAAGCTTTCTATGTTAGTTCAAATATATATTATGTTATTTGTTAAAAATCGTAATAATTTGTTTCTTATTCTAAATTTTGTTTTGCCTTACTTCATCAGCAACAATCGTGACAAGGCTATAGAAATCCTTACTAAGGATCTAAAAGTCTTCCGTTCAAGAAATGAGGAAGTATTTAAAGAATTGACTCTATTATTGACATTCAACAATATAAGGTATATTCAATAATTGTCTTGTAGTGGTATGGTAGTTTGAATTGAATTCTTCATTATGTGTGTAATTTTTTTTCTTCCTCTGTCGTATCGTTTCTATGTTCTTTTTTTCTTCCTCTGTTTTGTTTTGCTTTATGATTTTTGTATTTGTTCCATTGTTTTTTGGTGTTTTGATTTATGAACGTATCATGAGATTTGAGTGTTATATTTAATTTTATAATAATAGAAAAAAATTGTTGAGAAATATAAAGCTTTGTTTATACTTTATAGTATTATTCATGTAATTTTTCTAAAAAATAATCAAATATCGGTGACCGCTACACAGTTTTAATCTATTTCATTTATAATCATTGTAGTTTAGTAATTTTAAGTTACCAGATAAACGTGTATCATTGTGACTTATTGACAACACCCTTACCTCTTAATGGGTATAATATGTAGAGAAAAGGTGGTAGAATCATGTCTAGAAGACCTATCCCGCTATCCCACTTTTGGGGTTGGTCGCTACGCGCCGCTATCCACGATTAACTACTATTTGAACCTAGTGTTGTCTACTATTTGAACCTAGCGCCGTCGTATCGGATTATGGCGGAAAATCCCGCCATATTGACCGAAATCAGGTGTGGCGGAGAGCCTAAAAACCATCACCGATATCCGCCATGAGCAATATTTGACAACTCTGTTGTCAAAGCGGAAATGCGGCGCGGCAACACAAAATTGGTGCGGGAGCAGGGCGCGGAGCGCGTAGCGGGTGCTATTTTGTATTTAATACTAAAATATCATATTGTTCAAAAAGAAATACTAAAATACCTTGAGCATTACTTAAAATTCATAAAGTATTCATAATTCATGTAGTTAACGTTTCTAAAATTACAAAACTACCCTTAAAACGGTTTAAAGTAATGGGCAAAATCGTCTTTCTGCATGGTGTGTGTGTAGCGGCCGCTGTGGCAGCATTGAATCCGCCCCGCACTTCTGAATAGCGGGCCGCTTTGACCGCTATTCACATACGACATGCTCCGTCGCGGCTAGGAGCGGTGGGCTGATTTTTTCCGCTATAGCGGACGGTGCGGCCGCTATTGACAACAGAGTTTGACAACACTGATTGAAACGACTGATCCAAGCCAGTTTTAATAACACTAGTCCAAATTACTTATTCAAAACAAGTGGACATGAACATTATATTGCGGGATATCTTAAAAGATAAAATCATTTACTTTTCTCCCACTTGTTGGATGATTATAGAACAATTCAATATGATTTTGAAAATTGTTCGGAGGCAATTGAAGAATTAAGATAAAACTTCATATGCCAATAGCCTAGTTGAGCATCTAAACATGCCCAGGCTGTAATCTGGTTGGTTTTCTTCTTTTGTTTCAGTAGCATATTTTATTGAAGCAATAATAACATGTATCCCTGTTGATACTGACCATGATGGACTCAGAAAATGTCAAGCCAAACTGCTAAATTTTGTGGAAAAGACGAAAATGATATAGACTGACGCTATCTGTTAATTTTATTTGATTGTAAATATTATTCCAATGTTTTGTAAAACGAATTTGATATAAATTTTGTGCTTGTGGTTATTGTTTTCCTTTTCTTTTATTGCTATTTATGTTTCTTTTTCTCACAAACTTTCCAAAATTTGGTAGCTGGAGAATCACATTGAGCCTCCTGAGTTGTACATTGGGGTGACTAAACATAGGAAGGTCTCCATTGGAGCAGAGAAGCCAATGCCAAGAACCTGTATTGCATATCATGGCGTTGTGGGGTATGATAAAAAAAATTCACTTTTCTGATTCTAGGTCTTCTAATGCCTTGTTACTATTAATTCTTCAGAGATGTTGTCGTTTAAGTTGAAGTAAGACATAGCAAATGGAATGAAAGTTAGGGATAGAGTTCAGGGTAGTTCAGACTTGTGACTGAAACTAGGAGAGGGAAATGGAGAGAAAGAGAACTCAAAAAATTCAGATTTTTATTGAATTGATTACTGGCTACTCTCTGAGTGTAATGGTCATATGGGATGGAGAGCCTTTGACTCTCTGATAACTAATCCACCGACTAAGCATATCAGAAACTAACTGATAATGATAGAAGCTAACTGCTAATAACAGAATGTGCCGTCATGTACACTGGTTAAACATATAACTTGATGTATATGACTACTATACTATTTATGAAACGAAGGAAGATAGAGTGAGGTGCCAACCATCAGATCCAAGCAGGGTGTATGAAATTGAGGGAATTTTCAGTTGTAATTTGTTATAAAAATATAATACAACCTATGCTCTAGGAAAAAATTTTCTTCTTATCTGTAAGACCTGCGATGTCATATGTTATTGAATAAACTTAGTATTGTGAAGAGAACACTGCAATGGATCTGGGCTTACACAAAACGAGATATGATTATTAAACGAAATCATTAGAAAAATAGTTGGGTAGCTCCTATTGTAGAAAAGATGATAGAATCTCATTTTAGGTGGTTTGGACATGCATTGAAAAGACCCAAAGAATCAATAAGGAGGATAGATGAGGTGGAGGGTAGTCTAATAGATAGAGGTAGGGTGCCAATGAAAACCATAGAACAAAGAATCAGTAAAGAAGGTAGACTAGGTGAAGGGTAGTCTAATAGCTAGGGGTAGGAAGCCATTGAAAAATATATAACAAACCATTAAGAGAGATTTAAATGATCTAGGGAAAATTACATTTTAGTCCCTTAACTTAATTTCAGGTAACAGTTTGGTCTTTTATCTTTTTTTTCATTTCAATTTTGTCCTTTTGGTCCATTTGCATATGGATTTTCAAGCTTCGAATCTAATATTTATATGCAAGCATAGATGAAAGACCATAGAATTGAAGATTGAGAGGCCATTAGTAAATAAAAACATGAATTTCAAACTTGAAAATCTATGTGCAAATGGCCAAAAAGGACAAAATTGAAATGAAAAAAAAGATAAAGAACTAAACTGTTACCTGAAAATTATGTTAAGGGACTAAAAATGTAATTTTGCCAATGATCTATCTTTATAGTACATTAATAGGATATTAGTGTATTATGTGCATCATGTGGCTGACCCCACCTTGTGGGGATAGGCTTTTAACCCAATTATTTTATCGGCTTTGCCATTTTCAACAGCTGATATCAATTTTGTATTGATTAGGTTATATGTCATGAATTCTAGTTGCTTATAAGCTGAGCGATCAAGTGAAAATTCAAGTTATATAAAATTCTAAATTTGGTGATCTATTGATTTTTTTAATGTCAGCCATACAAAAAAAAAATTGCTTCAGAAAAAAAGCCATTAAAAAAATATTAACTTTTGTGAATCATGTGCTATGTTGATAAACCATGCCATGATTGGCAACATGCATAATTATATCATATTGTGCTTCGATTTTTTGAGTATTTGGAGCTAGAAACAATCTTCTAATTTTGTAATTGATGTTTGCTGTTTGTACAACTGTAGTTACATTGAATTCAAACTCTGTTAAGTAAAAAATGCTTGCATGCATGGGCTTTCTATTTCTTTTTGTACAACTTATGATAGGTGGCAACTTTTCTTTTATCATTTACAGGGTCTTTTCTAATCATTTATTGAGAAAAATTAGACTTAAGAAGAAAAGAAAGAGATGCCGATCTTGGCAGTTGCAATGTATTTAGTACTTGTTTGATAGATAAATTTTGTGATAGCCATTTGAAGATTTATTTATACTTCTCAAATTAACCGTTTACCTATCCTTTCTTGTCTATTAACCCTTATTGTAACAATAAGTTTTCATGTTTTGGACAGAGGTGATGAAGAGTATCTATATGTTGATGGAATGGGCATCAAAACTGGAGATATCTTTCAGTTCTACCATTCAGATCCTAATGTTGCATTAGCTTCATTAACTGAGGTTCATGGTGCCCTTAAAAATTTTAAGCTAGAGAGGAATTTCAGGAGTTCGGAGGGTGATGGAGACAATGCTATCAATGTTTTCGGTGGTATTGTTTTTGCTTGTTATGGCCGTGGCGAATCATTTTTTGGGCGTCTTAATGCTGATAGCTCCCCTTTCTTGGAGAATTTTCCAGGAGTGCCATTGGCTGGAATGTTTTGTGGTGGAGAAATGGTGCGTCCTTGTACCACTATGATTGGTCTATGTCCAGATGCAAAGCCCATTAGTTGCTTTTTGCATGTTTATAGCAGTGTCTATTTACTGATGTCATATGATCCTCCCTCTGTGGACTATTAGATGCAGCATAGTTTTATATTCAAATGTACATTGCTATTTTGAGGAGGATGTCGTTTTTCCATTTGCCATGGACATGGACTAGACTATCTTGTTGTGGTTGTATCACATGGGCATGTTCTTCACACCGTCCTATAAGTAGTTGTGTATGTTAATTATAACAGTTTCATTATGTAACCGACTTCACATCTTCTGAAGCATAAGTTCTACAAGTGAAAAGCTCGGCGGGGATGTAATCAAGTACTTGTTTCTTTAACTTTGTTGTTGCACTTGCTTGTGAGTGTTTTAGATAAACTTCGACTTCGGTACTAAACTAACTTAATGTACTGTACCTCAATTTTCTGTGTGGGATTCATTGTTGAAAGTAGTGTTGGTTTCATAATTGCTTGACACGGTCCAACATGAATGATACAACGGTTCTCACGGTTACTGACCACAATAACTACCCTTTTATTCAAAGGTACCTCTACAAAAAATCGCACCGTAGACTACTCGAAAAACCAATCTCAATTTGATTTCATCGCCAATTTGAATTAAACAACTAAATTCACAACGAAAACTATCTCTTGGAGATAAATATCTAAATGCATTACTAGCTTATAACAGAGTAGCCTAATACAGCACTCAGAACAAAATAAAAAACAGGGTAGCCAAATAATATCAAATTAAAGCATACTATCGGTGCATTACCATCAATAGATTTTGAAAATTAATAACCAAAAGAAAATTGCTTTACCCACTTCAAAAATTGCTAAAACACACATAGAAATTACCTAAATAAACCCAACTGCAGTTAACGGTTTTTGGTAGAATAACTACGGTTAATTGCCGTTGGCTCGGCTGCACTTAAATACAGTTGTGATGAAAAAAAAATTGCTTGTGATTTGTAGGAAGCTGGGTGCAGTTGTTGTCTGTCATTTAAAAGTTACATACAAAGTTCTTTTTTTTTTTGGTGAACCAGTTATATCCAAAGTTGTAATTCGTGTGAACTATGTTTTTAATGGCTAGCTCAAAGGAAAGTAAAAGCACGTTTGAATGAGTTATTAAAAGTATTTCGATTTGTTGCCCTTTTCCCCCTTTCTTTGTCTTCCATAGGTGCTGTTTAATACATAGGGTCTGGTTAATTACATATTTCTCAAAAAAAATTATAGCTGAGATGGCCTACGTACAGCATCTACAAGGTTTTGTTGTTTTGTTTGTAAGGATTTAAATAGAGTGAGTTAAGTCATCCTGAAAAAATAACTTTGAATCCCATTCACGTTGGTTTTCAATTCTCATAAATTCTCATAAACTCCCAACTGAAAATAAATGTTGGAATAAAAATGCCTTTCAGGAACCAAGTTGAAGTCAGAGAAACGTGGCTTCCCTTTGAGGGTAACACTTCTTATGTTTGGAAATCTACGTGTCAGAATCTAAGGAGTGACAGAATAACAGTTACCTATGAAAATATTCCTCCTTGACAATCTTTCAGCGTTGTACCACTGTTTGCAAACTAAAGAAGCTGAATTTATGTCTTTGAGTGACTTCACTGTTCCAAGAACTTGTTTCAACACTTCATCTCTCTCTCTCAATAACAACTAGCAACATGCAAAATATAATTGCTTTTCGAACAGTCATCTAAGTTGAAGACACTCCTAGTCATATAATTCCCCAAGCTGCCGTTGTTGGGATTCAATATGTTTTTTTTTAAGGTGATGCAAAAAATATAACTAGCGTGAATTAACTCACATAGCATGAGTTAACTTACGTAAGGGTATTTTGGTCTTTTTTTTTGAAAATGAGCAAAAACGTTCTGGTAAAGAGCAGAATTCATCCAAATATACAACGTAGACTACACTTAAACTACAACAATAAATTGAAATTTACTCTTCTCGCTATAAGTTTTGCTCGAAAACACCAAAAAATTACAAAAATATCCTCAACGATAGTTAACGGCTGAAAAGCAATTTTCAAATAAATTTCTTATCTCGAACTTACATCAACCCTAAACACTGTCTTGAATTTTCACACCAGTGTCCAATAAAAAAAATTCTTTAAATTAGTGTAAAATAGTCTTAAATCATTTGATAATTTAAAGTTCGACTGAAAGGTAAATAAATCTTAACCTATAATTGTTTCTGGTGTTGAATGTTGATCTAGTTTGGCTATGTGCACTATTCACATAATATATTTTGACTACGTTTTTTTCTAATATTATATAAAAGCAAATTATAACATAGAAGATGTTGGATTTGTCTCGATGAATATTTTAAAAATCAAATTTTATAACTTTTGCTGATACATAATTAAATATATTAAAGATCAAAGATGCACATTAACATGCGTAAAACAATCAACTTGATCACTTGTTTTGGGACGATAAAAATATTCTCATTATTTATTACAAAAAATAAAACAGTCTACGATTTACCACAATTTAAGGGGCTGCTTTTTTTTAAAATAAATAAATAAATTAAATTATATTGTAAGTTATGAAGAATCGAGGAGAGTTGACATGTTGGGTGTCGATAGCGAGTCTTAAGCGATTTCACATTAGAGAATTTTTTTGACAAAAGCAAACTTAACTCATTTCATCAATAATAACAAACTCATAATCATGAACGTGAGAACTAAAATAAGATAATGACGCCATTGCTAACAAATGTGCAACACTATTTGCTTGTCTAGTAATGAAACTTAATTTAAAATGATATTTCCTCTTGAAATTCAACATTTAGATGAAAAATCACCACTTTCGATGATAAAATTCATTAATTTAGGTAGAAAAAAAAGGTTGATTTTAATGAATCATTCATAGAGTTTATGAGAAATTAATTAAAGACACCAATTTTAACAGTTAGATTGTTAATTACAACTTTTACAAATAGTCATAAATAACCATCCGCAAGTCCATACATGAGTGTCTATCCTCAACTTTATAAACCCATCATACCATTTCTGTTTTTCGATGTGGGACTTTTTTAGTGTTCTTTTTGTAAGCAAACATTTATCTTTAATACTTGAAAATATGATAATCAATCAGAAAGTAGAAATAAGTATTGTCAAGTTTTTTTTTTTCTTCAAAAAAAAAAAAGTTTTTTTAGCAATCGACAGTTATTTTTGATTGATTTATAGTGTAAACAATATTTACACTGTCAATGCATGTTTTACTTTAGAGTTAATCTTAGAATTGTAAAAGAGAAAAAAGAGAATTTTTCAAGCTTGATAGTAACATACGAAAAATTCCATTTCCGACAAAGAAGGAATTGCTGACGTGCACGGCTTCTATTGGACTATTTCCAAAAGCGTTGAAATTCTAATCTTCATTTCTTCACCACGCACACCACGCTACCTTTCTGTCTAGGGTTCCTTCGCTTCTTCCTTCTCTCTCCGTTTTCCCTCTTTCCCGCTCGCCGGTCGTCGGTGGCCGGAATCCAATTTTCCGATCAAATTGAATTTGAGAAGTCGTAGGTAGGTAGCTTGTTCGAGTAGAGTAGAATTGAAGATGGCGAGTCGAAGGAGTGTTTCGTCTCCTAGAAGAGCCTCTGAGTCTAACGTCGGAAGAGGAGGACCTCGTAAATCAATTTCCTTAGCACGCCCTATGTATGTATGCTTCTGTTGTTTTTTGTGGATTCTCCTGTTTAATCAAATGCTTATATTGATTGATTCCTAACTTTTTCAATCAAATATCTTGTATAATTATTCTTGATTTTATTTGTCCCGTGTTTTAACTGCTATAGGTTTAAATAAGTTATTTTGCAATCATTCGGTCAAAAAAAAGTTATTTTGTAATCATTATTTCAATTTTTGATAGATTATATGATGAATTGATTATGATAGTAGCTGTTTTCGTTCTGCCTGTGGTTTTCACTTTTTGGAGGAAGATTATATCATTTGATTGTTTGGTGCCATAATTGTAGAATTCAGTATTTTCAAAGTGTCAATGTCAAACAAACGTGTAATAGTATTTCAGCTTAATTAACAAAAAAAATAAAAATATCAGCTTAATTGGTTGGTTTACAGTAGTAGTATTTATGAAGAAATGACTTTATTGGTATACTGGTTTGGGGTCAGTTTCTATGCTTTTTCCGATCAATTAATGAGATTGAGACATTTTTTTAGTTCTTTTCATATACATCTTCCTAGGAATTTAACCAATTATAAAGCATAGAAAAGTGAATATCAAGCATGGACTAGTGCATGCATTAATTTATCTTCTTCCTCCTTATATTTTTAACTGAGTTGTCAGTTGCGGAGGTGTATGATCAAGTCATAGCCATCTATACAAGAAACTGTATTCTGGATTCACAAAGACCTAAAGGAGCTTGAATGTTTTTCTTTAGTTGTTAATTGCATTCTGTATCGAAGAAGAAAAGATAAGTGAGTGAGGGTTTTATCTATTTAAATTACGGAATAGGATCTTAGAATCTACATGGAATTGGACAGGGGATTAACAGGAGAGCGGACAGTGAAGTCATTGCGACTTTCAAAGGCCTTGACAGTACCTGAAACAACAACTGTATATGAAGCCTGTCGTCGGATGGCTGCCCGTAGGGTGGATGCTCTATTACTAACCGATTCTAATGGGTTGCTTTGTGGAATCCTCACAGACAAGGTGTGACTATGATTTCTTTTTCTAACCAATTAACAAGAAAGAAAAGTAGACATCACCTAAATGTCTTGAATTTTCACATGCTTTTCTCCCTATCTTAATTTTTGGTTTACAGGATATAGCAACAAAAGTTGTTGCCGAAGAGATTAATCCTGAAGACACACCTGTTTCCAAGGTTATGACAAGAAATCCGGTATTTGTCCTTTCTGAAACTCTTGCTGTGGAAGCCCTCCAAAAGATGGTGCAAGGTTGGTAGTGTATACAGATATGTACTCAGCTTTTCAAAGTTATGCCGTGTATCTTGGCCTTTCAATACATGGCTGGTGTATGTTGACAGGGAAATTTAGGCATCTACCTGTGGTGGAGAATGGAGAAGTTTTGGCTTTACTTGACATAGCAAAGTGTCTGCACGATGCCACTGCACGTATGGAAAGGGCCGCAGAAAAAGGAAAAGCAATTGCAGCAGCTGTTGAAGGAGTTGAAAAACACTGGGGATCTTCTAATTCTGGTATGGAGAGTATTTTCATGCTTAGCTTTTCGATTTGTAATGATGACATCCCTAAAAAATAGCACTTTTGTAAATCCCGCAGATTCTAATAGCTGAGTTTTAATTCATGATAATTTGGTCTTTGGGCAGACTCTAATTCATTTGTTGAGGCCCTTCGGGAAAAGATATTCAAACCATCACTGTCCACAATCATTCATGAGAATTCAAAGTAGGTAATACCTTCTTGTTTGAGTTCAAGAATTTTTTTCATCAAATGTAATATTTCTGCTCTGTATGTTTGGCTGTCAACCAATTTCCTTTAACAGAAAATGGCACTTTTTAGGATGGTAACAGTTGCACCAACAGACTCAATTTTGAAAACAACAAAGAAGATGGTTGAACTTCATGCAGGTTGTGCTGTTGTGACTGTTGATGGCAAACCTCGCGGCATCGTTACGTAAGTTTGTAGCAACTGAAACTTCCTGCAGCTCAGCAGTCCTCTTTTTCTGAAAAGTTTTTCTTGCCATCCCCACAATTATCATTATTCGTGCATGCAAACATTAATTTTGATCAATTATAATCCGCATACAAATTTCAGTTCAAGGGATATCTTGATGCGGGTAATTGCACAAAATCTTCCACCAACATCAACTCCTGTTGAGAAGGTACTTTATTTTATTTGTAATTTTGTATGGCTTTTAGAAGAAAATGTTTACCCTTGTCCACCTTTTCCATTCTTAAATTTTGTAAAATTTAGATCTAGTAATGTTTAGGAATCAGGAGCATGTGTTTTTTACCCTCTCTGTTCCCTTTTTTTACAATGGCAAAATAATTTATATTATTAACACAAAGCAGACCGAAAGGTCAAAGTCAAGATACACTACGAGCCACAAAATAGTAGTACAATGAGTACTCAAACCCTGGACAAAAAGAAACATCATAAAACATAAAGAGAAAAAGAGGAAAAACACCGTAAC
>Ga0209282_1002026_pt1 | contig 11510 bp, 2 predicted proteins | sample Mtrugardesep15_FD_187529 | JGI IMG/M metagenome (GOLD analysis project Ga0209282, IMG submission 187529) | Root nodule microbial communities of legume samples collected from California, USA - M. trunc garden sep15 (SPAdes) (version 2) | ecosystem: Host-associated > Plants > Roots > Nodule...
ATAATTTAATGAAAACTTTCACGTTGTCGTGTTATTTGAAAATTTTCACGTTGTTTCTCTACAAATATCTAACTCTTATAGTAAATTTTTGCTGATCAATTTAAAAAAACATGAAAGCAAAGTTTTTACGTGATAATAATAACTGTATACAAATTCACTTTTAACTACGTACTTTCGTTAACATGATTGTGCATGCAGCATGTATCAGTTTTATAGTGATTTTCTGATAAAGATTAAGTTTTTTTTTAATTTTCTGAAAATAGTTTTTTTGTTCAGGTAGGGGCTGCATTCTTTGTTTCGTAACGTTGTTATCTCGTTGGTCCTACGGTTAGTACAACCGTTTATTTAATCATAATAACATGACCTTAACCGTCTTGAGTACATTTTATATTGACCATTGCTTTTTATAATTCGATGTGATATGTTTCGTAGTACGTATGGTTTCTTTTTTTTTTCTTCATAAATTTCCTCTCGTGAATGTGGTGTATGATTGGTTTTACTTTGAAGGACTAAAGCTCATTCTACTTAAAGTTAAAAGTTCTAAATGATAATTTTAAAATTAAATTTTAAACTAAAATTGAATGTTCGAATCACTATTATATAGATCTATACAAACAAAAATTATTTTACCTTAAACTAATTAATTTAACACTTGAAATCAATTTTTTCACCTCAAAATCAAACGCACTTTCTTAACATGTATGTGTCAAGTACTAAATATGAGTTTGATTATTTCTCATAACCATACTTCGAATGATAGTGTACTACATTTTGAAAGTCTAAATATGAGTTGGGAACTCAAATTTGTGTGGTAAAAACTTAGTAATAAAGAGAAAAAAAGAGAGAATGAAAAATATTGTAGCCCTATTTCAACCGTATCCCTGTTTTGTCTCCTATTTCCGTCCTCGTTTTTTTTTATGATTAAATCAGATTTCATTCATTTATTTCAAGTTGGGATGTGTTAAAAGTAAAAACTGAATTTTGCATACTCGTAGTACATGTTTTCTTTCTCCATAAATTTCCTTTAGTAGTGTAATTTTATTTAATGCTTGTCATGTATACTCTTTTTGTTCTAAAATAACGAACCATTAAAAAAAAATTATTCATTTTACTTTTCAATATAATATTAATTTTTATTTTTTCCAATTATTTTCATGCTTCCAACTCAATATATTTTATTTTATATTTATGATAGAAGTGAATGCACTAATACTTAAAAATGACATTCAAAACTATTTTGGAATAGAGGGAGTATTAAACATGAGTACTACCCACACAAAAAATTCAAATGCCTAAAATCTTCGGCTAGATTCGACCATATTGTTCACATATAGTTAATGTTGTTGAAGTTGGTTTTAAAGATGCATGTAGTTTGTTATTAGTTCTACATTGCTCAGATTTTTAGGTTGTTGAATATGTAAATATGTTTGTGTACTCTCATCCTTTGAGCTATTTTTTAGGATGAGATTCAAATCCATTTAAAATGATACGAGAGTGTTTGTAATGTATTTATTTTGAAGAAAGTGTTTGTAATGTATTATTTGTCCCAAACATTGTATGAGTCTATCTATCAAGAGTATTTGTAATGTATTATTTGTCTCACATTGCGAGTTTCTGGACTGTCTATGTATAAATTTGTTTGAGTATGTTAATCCTTTAACAAATATTAGTTAATTAAATTTGGGAAAAAAAATCTATCGGTGTTGAAGAATATCTATTTGTGTGGTAAAAAAACATAGTAAAGAGAAATAGAGAAAGAAGAGAGAGAGAGAGAGACAGAGAGAGGAAGTGAGGGAGGTGCAGGGGAGGGACCACGGGGACAAGAGAATCTGTGAAACGTGGCAGAATCACATGGCTATGGCCCTCTCCCTTCCTTTCATATATCACTCAGTACACCATCTGTCAGTTCCGTTTCTCTACCACCTTTCAATCTTTTCCATTTCAATTATCAAAATTAATATCAATATTTTATGTAACAATAGTATACCAATAATATAAAAGCATATTATTATTAAAGGATTAGAATATGGTTTTATATAATCTTTGGCCAAGAAAAAAGGGAAATGAAAATGACTAATTCGTGTTAGCGTTGGTGTTCGTCCTCAAACGTCACCGTCGGATGAAGACGCTACCCTTTTTGCCATTATGGGACGTCCCTTTTATACAGTTACGCTAAACGGAAACCGTAATAACGTTCCTCTTACGTTTCTATAAAACATCTTACTATATACTAATTTTTAATTAGCTTTAGAAAGTTTGTGTAATATTCTTTCTAATGAAAAGGGAATTGTCTAAATTTTTTATTTGGTCAAAGGAAAAAAAAATAGCGTGTTTTGAGTCTTTGATGACTACACTAACGATTTTTAAGGTAAATTCTATCTTGAATTGCTTTTTTTTCTTTATCTTAGATGAAGTGATAATCCACTAAAATAAAACCGCACACAATTGTAAGGTCTTGGATTTGAACCCGAGTCACAACATCCGATCTTGCAACTTCGGTATTTATCAATTGAGCTAAAACTTTTAGACATCTTGAATTGCTTTAACTGGGGTTTATTATGGATAGATATCTAAAAATTGTTTGAAATTCTAATAATGATTGTTGAAAGAAAACTGCTTTCTTATCCTTTCATCTATAGAGTTCAGATGGTGACATGATATGTGTTTGATAACATAAACATGTTAAAAATTAAAATGAGTACATGTGTTTCAAAACTTAATTCATTTTCGTGTCCGTAGTCGATTAAGTATTAATATGGTCAAATGTCAAGAGTAGAAATCAAACGTTGTATCTTTTACCACTTCACTTTCAAATCTCACCCTAGTCAATCCGCTTTTTACTATCTATTCGTTTTTGTTAATGTCAAATGAAAATTGATCAAGTCTTCGTATCAACATTAAAGATGAAAATATGTGATTTTTACTATCAAAGACATCATTAATCTTCATTAAGATTGCTGCGGAGTTTGGAAGAGGACGAAAGCAACAAGTCAATGTTTCAGTATCACAAGAGAGAAAGATGTCACATCTCTACACATAACCTTAAAACATTAGGTATATGAGACATCTTTCTTATATATCAAACATTTTACTTAATATACGATGTAAAATTTAACCACTCACATATGAAAACCAACGATCTCTCTTTTAAGTGTTAGCTTCCACTTCAACAAGATCAAAGACATGATCTAACTTCTCCACCACCTAGTCAAATAAGGGCTCGAGAGCACGAAAGCAACAACTCAACGGTACTTCAAGACCACGAAAAAGTTAGACACCACATTTCCATCCAAAATTTTAAGACTTTAGATTTTTTTGACACTTCTTTTATACTCCCTCCATCTCATAATACTTGACACAATTGACTCTATTACGTATACCAATGCATAATTTTCAGCTTAAATCTTGAATAATATATTAGAAAAAATAATAAAAATTTGATATTTTGAAAATACTTATCGAGACGAATCTAACGACATCTTATATCATATTATTTATCTTTGTATATTATTAGAAAAATATTGTCAAAGTAAGTTAGGTCAAAAATTGTACATTTTCAAATAGGTCAAGTATTGCGGGACGAAGGAAGTACTATTTAACATTTTATCTTTTCATAAACATCGTAAAATTAACTACTCACACTTAAAAACCAGAAAAAAATTTCAAATAATTTTTTAACTACAAATAATCGTGGACCACAAAATATAGTTGATGGTACTAGTATAAGAGCAATGTTATATCTCTAGAAAAATAACATCAAGAATTCTTCAAGAATAAAGAACAGCCAATCACAATACACTATTTGCCACAATTCAAGGAGGTGTGACTGAAAAATAAGAAGTGAACAAATAAATCATGCAATTAAAACTTACCAGCTGTGTCTTAAAAAATTCTTGATACTATTTTTTTTTAGAGAAATAACATTTTCCCTAACATAATCACATATTTTATTGAATGAGATAATCTTCTAATACTATACTACTAGTATAATTACAAGGAAAATGATTCTTTTTACATCTTAAGTTTACAAAAAAAGGAAGCTGATAACGGCGTTACAAAGGACGTGCTCTGCTGGCATACCATTTCTTTCAGTAGAATGCTTGATGGAGTATGGGTCCCACGACGGATGGTCCTAAAAACAATGTTGACGTCTGAATCCCCTTCCTCGTTGATCTTCCCTCCACACACATAGACCCTCTCTTTCTGTGGGCCCCACGTGGCAACTCAGCTCTTCACTCTTTACCGATCATCTCGGATCTAGAGCGTCATATTCCACGCGCTCTCACAACACGCCACCTAATGTACGGTCACTGTAACTAACTGTTGCAAGCTGGTTGTTTGCATCATAAGTGTGAGTATGGCGCGTGGGGACCAGAGTTGACCCTTCCCTTAGATATCTCCTTCATGTGCGTTGTAGCAAGATGGGTTATTCTAACCTACGAAGACGACCACTCACTCTTGCCATAGACCCTTGAGTATTTGGAGTTCATTTGGTAGCAAGGTTTTTTTTTCTTTCTTTCATTTATCGAAATTACGATGAATCATCGTGATTTTTGTAACCTATATCATTTTTTACGATTTGTTTGATTTGACAATAGATGTGTTAATGTGCGTCTAAGTGATTAGTGATTGCATATAAAGAGAAGTTGAGAACATAACTTTTTTTTTGGTCAAGTAGCCTAGTGGCTATAGAAATTCACCATTAAAATGAATAAGTGGGGTGTCCGGGATTCGAACCCCGACCCCTGCACAAATTGTGCATTATCCCTTATGAAATGAGCTATGCTCATGGGGACAAGAACAAAACTTTTTACATCGATTTGACGGTAGAGGTGTCAACGTGTGTCTAAGTGATCAATAACCGCATATAAAGAGAAGTAGGAAACATAAATTTTTATGTTGATGTGGTTTTCTCCTACAATTTTGTTTTATTAAACGCAACACCATACCAAACATGTAGTATAATGTTGCAAAGATAACATATAAGAGGGTCAATTAACCATATGTTATAAGGAATGCAAAATTAATTTCATATGCATTTCTTTAAAAGGAAAATTAGATCTTCATTTACTTTTGGAATATAATATGATATGATAATCAACAATATGAGATTTTGTAAGAAAAATAAATAAAAGTAGTATACGAAAAACTATATAAACTTTTTTTGAGGAAAAAAACTATATAAACTATATATCAATTTCTAAAATAGGTCGTCATTCTTTTCATAAAAAAAAATGCATATCTATATTCCGAGTGATTAATTCAATCTCACATCGATGATGCCTTAGACGCACCTAATTTACATAAACTTTCAAAAATATTTTATTGTCTTATTAGACGCAACAAAATTTTAAAACGTAGTGATATGATGTATTAAAATAGTAAAATAAAATAGATATCTATATATAATTTCTTTACGTCACTTATATACACGTATTATTATACCCAAAAGTAGAAGAAAAAATTATACCAATTTTTTTTTTACATGTATTAAACTTTAAAATTGATTTATATTTTAAATTAATTATAAAATTACTTCCAAATTCTTTCTTTTAGTTTTAATAATATCATCTCAAGCAATAAAAAAAAAAAATCATCCTCAATCTCTACTAATAGTATACTAACACTAGGTAAAGAAAGAGGGATTCAATCCGAAAAAAGAAAGATAGATGGAAGCCATTTTTTTAATGAAACAAATGCTCTCTAATAAATGAAATGACATAATTGTAACTTTAGCATTTATTCATTCATCTTAAAATTCCACTTCCTTTTTTCTTCCCACTCAGGCTTGTTTGTTTTAGTATGCCCTATCTTTGCTTTTAAAAAGTTATTTCCACTCATGTTATATTTGATGCCACAAATTTTAAAAGAAAACAGGAGCTTAATTATACAGTAAAATGTTATATAAATCCATGAAGTATATTTTTTTTAAGGGAAATCCATGAAGTATATGTAGTTGCAAATTTGACTATTATAATTTTGGAAATGATTATTATGGTTTTAAATAACAAAAGCATAATAATCATTTAGCTGATGATAAGATTTTCAGATAGAAAATTGCAACCAGTACTATTATAACTCAACTCTCTTAGTAACCAAAAAATAACTCAACCCTCGTGACTCATAATCCATGAAAAAAAAATCTTAAGATTCCCCCAAGGATTCTTAAAGAGATAACACAATTTTTATGTGTATATTTAATATCATAGCAACTCACTTAAGTTGGTTTGGTGATATTGACTTAAAACTTTGAGTTTGAAGTGTGTTTTTATTTGAAGTTAAATGCCAATTTATATAGACTAACTTAACTTCTCAAAAAAAAAAATATCATAACAAGTCGTCATGATTGCTTACAAACTATAAATTGTAGCTTATGAGAAACATTGCAGTAACACCATGATTCAGACGAACAATTATGATATTAATTACATGTTTGGTACGATGTTGCGTTGAGTGATATCGTGGTAGAAAAATGGTTGAATATAAAAAACTAAGTTTTTCGTTTATGTTTTTCCACGACCAGTACTCATTGAGACACACGTTTGATACTTTCATCGTCAAATCAAACAGATCATAAGCATATGCTTGTGCCGTAATTCTGACAATCAATTATGATATTACTTACATGTTTGGTATGGTGTTGCGTTTAATAAAACTAAATTGTAGGAGAAAACCACATCAACATAAAATTTTATGTTTCCTACTTCTCTTTATATGCAGTCATTGATCACTTAGACACACTTTGACACCTCTACCGTCAAATCGATGTAAAAAGTTCTGTTCTCAATTTCTCTTTATATGCAATCGATAATCACTTAGACGCACATAAAAGATTTAGAAACGTCGTTTTTTTTTCTTTCTAATCATGTATAATTTTATTTTCATCAACTTTTTATAAAATAAACCTAAAATGTTTAAAAACCTACATCTAGTTCTATCTTATTGTTCAAGATCATGAGAGATTCTTCCAATCAAATCTTTGATACAATTGTCATAACACATTTAGAAGGGTGGAGCATAAATACGGCATTCCACTTTGCTTGATATAGCGATATGGATTCTAAAATTCTCTCTTGAAAAGGATTAGTCTTCACTTGCAAGATAAAATAACGTTTACAACTGTTAAATTGATATTTTCTTTTAAGTGCAATTCTCATCCATATAATCCTACTAATAATTAGACACTCCTGTGAAAAAAATGCAAGAGGCAATACGCACCACAGCATCCCCACAAACGCCGTCGGTATTGCTCAAAAAGTAAGGAGACATTGAACAATGGACATAGTTGAACCAAAAAATAATGAGTGAGGGGACATTATCAAGAGTTTAATTTTTCAAGTCAAATATAAATGATGGAAAACAATCAAATATGTTTTGTTTCCCCTTTCATCAAGTAGTATAACACAAGTTTATGGGGGATAAATAGATCACTTAGTTGTACTAATGAATTAAAAGAGTTAAATGTTTAAAGTTCAAACTTTAACAAACGAGAAAATGTTAATATACTAACAATTATTATACCAATATTTGTTATTTAGAAAAAGTATAAAACAAGTTTTAGTAAAAAACTAGCACGACATGAATTGAGATTTTCTTCATTTCTTACAAAATTTGATATCTTCATTACTTATATTTTAATGTATAATATATTTAATTAATGCCATTAATTTTGAGATATTACATATGTTTTGAACTAAGCTGAAATCAAATACAAAATAGACTTTAGTTAGGGAAGGTACACGCTAAGGCGTTACACCATTTGACCAAAAAAGAACACTCACTACTAACAATACTAGCGTACTTTTCCATCAATAAATCATCATACGATCTACATCACCCGAAAATCGATTTGTGAATCACACACAAAATATTTCAACAACTTCAACAATTTTTTTTAATCATCTTAAAAATCTTACTTATAAGATGTCAATTGCCATATAAAAAAGTTACGTATTCTATTTCGATATACGTCTCAATCTACTCAATCAAATATATATTGAATAATCGATGATCGTAAATATAACACAATCTACTCTATATCGTATATTTGAACAACAATCCCCACCTTAACACACTCCAGATCAAGTTATTATTTCCAAAAACATATTATTGTTTATTTCAACTTTCATTTCTCAAGTTCATTCTATTTCTCATCCTAATATGATTTTTTTTTTTTTACAAAATCCTAATATGATTTTATTTTGAGTAGTGATATATGTATAACTATATGTGACAATTTTAATGACAACTTTCATTTTCTCTCTTTTCATTGATCCAAAACAATAGAGAAAGAAAAAAGGAAAAAAAAATAAAAATATAATATAAGTATGAGAAAGAAAATTATCAAAAAATTGTAATAAAATGATTATTTTAGAGGTAAAGTCACTATTGTTGTTACTAGTACAGCACTAATACTAATTGTACTAGATTGTACTAATCTCAACGGTAAAGCCCCAAAACCAAATGGTAAAAAGTGTGAGCAAGAATTGTATACCACGTGTTCTCAGGACGCGCGTGAAGTAGCATGGACAGAGGTGGAGCCCATGATCATTCTCGGTCCCCAAGACCCTCAATTGATGAAATGTACGGCCACCTGATATTTCTAGTGTTGTATGGTTTCTGTGCTATGCACAAGCTGTACACTATCATGGGCATCTTTTCTTTCTTCACATTACGGTACTGCCACTTCCTTCTCTCTCCTTTTAAATTAAGTGCTTGTTTGGTATGTGTTAACAAAGTTGATTTTGAATAAATTGATTTAGATTAAAAGTCGGTTGAAATCAGTTTAAGATAAAATAATTTATTATGTAAAGTTGCGTATTTAAATCGATTTTAGAATTGAAAATTTCATTTTTAATCTAGGTTGAGTCAATTTCAACACAAAACAAAGAACTAAACATATTAGAATCAATTTTAAACTTTTGAAATCAATTTTAGTAAAGCTATTTGTGTTCTTCAAACATCAAATTAAGGGTACAATTGTTAACTTATTCATATAAAAAATTCTGGTTAAAAGAGATGAATCCACTTTATGTGTCTCACAAAATTCTGCAGCGAATATTAATCATAGTTAAACTTTGAAAAAGTTATACTAATATAAAAAAAAATATATACACTAAACTTTTTCCTTTTTCATTCTTAATTTTCCTTTTATTTATACCACCCCACAAAATTTATTCACCCACACTCTACTACTAAAAATTTCCCTAATGTAAACTTTATCTAATTAATTTCTCTCCCCACAATTATCAACAACCTTTTTATTTTAGCAAAAAAGCATACACCAAAAACAGAAAAGAAACTAGTTGAAAAAAATTCCATTATTATTATGGTTTCCGTTCTTCCTTATCTTTTTCATTTTCAATCCTTCTTCTCTCTCTCTCCCTTCCCCTCTCTCCTCTCTCAACCCTTTTTCTCCAATTCTAAACTTCAACCCATAAACTCAAAAAAAAAAACCCCATTCTGCTATGACCGAACACAAATTCTAAATCCCAATCTATTCACTTCACCAATTTCTGAAACAAATTATAGAAAAAAAAATGAAGAGAGAACACCAAGAAAGTTTTGGTGGGGGTGTGATTAGCAAAAACAACACCACCAACAACCACCACCTTAACAGCAGCAAAAACATCAACTTTGGTGAATGTTCATCAATGCAAAACACTACCAACAACAACAACACAAACGTTAACACAAAACAAAACATGTGGAGAGAAGAAAAAGAAACCAACGGTGGTGGAATGGATGAGTTATTAGCAGCATTAGGTTACAAGGTTCGTTCTTCCGACATGGCTGATGTAGCTCAAAAGCTTGAACAACTTGAGATGGTTATGGGCAGTGCTCAAGAAGAAGGTATCAATCATCTTTCTTCTGATACTGTTCACTATGACCCAACCGATCTATATTCATGGGTTCAAACCATGCTCACTGAACTCAACCCTGATTCTCAAATCAACGACCCTTTGGCTTCTTTGGGTTCTTCTTCTTCTTCAATCCTCAACAACACTTTCAATGATGATTCTGAGTATGATCTTAGCGCTATTCCTGGTATGGCCGCATACCCACCACCTCCTCAAGAAGAAGATAACACACTTGCGAAGAGAATGAAGACTTGGTCTGAACCGGAATCTGAAGATATTATTCTTCCGGCAACGCCGGCGGTGGAAAATACAAGACCGGTGGTTCTTGTTGATACACAAGAAACAGGTGTTCGTCTTGTTCATACTTTAATGGCATGTGCAGAAGCGATTCAGCAAGAGAATCTGAAACTTGCAGAAGCGCTTGTGAAGCATATAAGCTTATTAGCTTCGTTACAAACCGGTGCGATGAGAAAAGTTGCTTCCTATTTCGCACAAGCACTTGCAAGAAGAATCTACGGTAACCCAGAAGAAACAATCGATTCATCATTCTCCGAAATTCTTCACATGCACTTCTATGAATCTTCACCTTATCTCAAATTCGCTCATTTCACTGCAAATCAAGCTATTCTTGAAGCTTTTGCAGGTGTTGGAAGAGTTCATGTTATTGATTTTGGCCTTAAACAAGGGATGCAGTGGCCAGCGCTTATGCAAGCGCTGGCATTACGCCCTGGCGGTCCTCCGACGTTTCGGTTAACCGGCGTCGGACCGCCGCAGGCGGACAATACGGATGCTTTGCAACAAGTTGGCTGGAAATTAGCTCAGCTTGCTCAGACGATTGGTGTTCAGTTTGAATTTCGTGGATTTGTTTGTAACAGTATTGCGGATCTTGACCCGAATATGCTTCAGATCCGACCCGGTGAAGCTGTTGCTGTTAACTCTGTTTTTGAGCTTCATACTATGTTAGCCCGACCCGGTTCAGTTGAGAAAGTTCTCAACACTGTTAAGAAGATAAACCCCAAAATCGTAACAGTCGTTGAGCAAGAAGCGAATCATAACGGACCGGTTTTCGTAGACCGGTTTACTGAAGCTTTACATTATTACTCGAGTTTATTCGATTCTCTTGAGGGTTCGAATTCGAGTTCGAATAATTCTAACTCCAATTCAACCGGGTTGGGTTCACCGAGTCAGGATTTGTTGATGTCGGAGATTTATTTAGGAAGGCAAATATGTAACGTGGTGGCTTATGAAGGAGTGGACCGGGTTGAAAGACATGAGACTTTGGGTCAATGGCGGTCTAGGATGGGTTCAGCTGGGTTCGAACCGGTTCATTTGGGTTCAAATGCGTTTAAACAAGCCAGTACTTTGTTGGCTTTGTTTGCTGGTGGTGATGGCTATAGGGTTGAGGAAAATAATGGGTGTCTTATGTTAGGGTGGCATACAAGGTCACTCATTGCTACTTCTGCTTGGAAGCTTCCACAAAATGAGTCCAAGTGAGTTAACTCAGGGTACCCTTAAGTTTAGGGTAAGGTGGTTAATTGGATGATTAAGATGGGTTAATTATGAAAATATGACCTATTAGGGTGGTGGATTAGTTGAAAATTTCATGTTGACGAGTGAAAAGTGAGTGAGGAAGGGATAAATAAAGGGTAA
>Ga0209282_1002027_pt1 | contig 11509 bp, 2 predicted proteins | sample Mtrugardesep15_FD_187529 | JGI IMG/M metagenome (GOLD analysis project Ga0209282, IMG submission 187529) | Root nodule microbial communities of legume samples collected from California, USA - M. trunc garden sep15 (SPAdes) (version 2) | ecosystem: Host-associated > Plants > Roots > Nodule...
CGGCTTACTGGTATAAACATCTGCATACTGATGAATGTTATAAGCGAAAGCAGATTCTTGTCCTGTGCTAGTGAGGAATGTTGCTCCAAAAGATTCGTTAAACATCATCTTCATCTTGATCCGTGCTTTTTGTCTTTCCTCATTAAGTTCTTCCAGAAGTGATTTGCAGGCTGCAGTTCTCACACTATTAGCTGCAGTTGCATGCAACTTACCAAGTAGCTCCTGTATTATATGAAACTTTGCCTGCATTGTTCAACAGGATATAAGGCATAAAATGTAACGGCTCCAAGATATCTCTCCAAAAGTAATTACACTGCTAAAGTGTTAATTATAAGCCTAAAAGAAAGAATAAGGAACTTTCTATCTATAATAACTATATAAATTGTTCATTTATACCATTTTTTAACAACGTTAAATCCAATTTTTTTATGACAATACTGTAAATTACATATATACAACTCACATGTCAACTTTTCAATATATATTACCCATGTATAACATTAAGTAAGGTTTAAAACGGGATTATAAATCGTAACATATCACTATTCACGCCATAACTTATTTAAATTACAAGAAAAACAATAACTTATGTCTCGGTGCTCTAAGAAAAGGCATTAAGCAACTAGATGCTCATTTTACTCCGAGAAAATAATAGTGTCCTCTGCTAATTAATAAACCTCTTATGCAAGATAAATAACATCAATTCCCATAAACTATTGTTCCAAAAGTAACAAAAAATCATCAAAGTAAATGTGCAAGTATGGAATTGCAAGGAAATAATTTTAGCAAGGACAATCTATAAGGATACCTGCTCAGTGCGGTACATATCTTCATTTTGCTTCTGTATTTCAGTCTGCATTGTTGAAGAAATAATACATATAAATATGTCAATGTTTCAGGTGTTGACGATGACAACAGTTCTACACGCATCAGTACCTCAATAAAACATTAAAAAGGGCAGCCCAGTGCACTAAAACTCCCGCATATGCAGGATCCGGGGAAGGAGTCCCACCATTTTGGTGTATTGTACGCGGCCTTACCCTGTTTTTACGCAAGAGGCTGTTTTCTAAGACTTGAACCCGTGACCTTTCAGTCACATGACAACAACTTATCATTGCGCCAAGGCCCCCCCTTTAACTTCAAGAAAACATTCATCAAGTAAAATTTAACTTCTTAAATGAAATTCCCAAACATAACTATCTTACCATTGCATAACCTTTAAGATTCCTATTGACATTTTAACAATTACGTGTGTCTAGGACATCAAAACTTCAAGTCATGGGATTATGTTCTAGCAAATGAAAGATAAAGTTGGCTATAACATACCATGAATGGGTTCACCCTTCTTCGGGCTGACGATGTAAAATGTCTAAATATATGCATATACTTGCAGACAGGAAACAAGTTATAGTAGAGTATTAGCATGTTTACCAGAGTTATATGAAACTCCTGAAGAAGGAATGCTAACTCATGATACTCATCAATATGTAGAAGACCCAGACTCATGATAGATAATGATTAGCAATGTAAAAAATCTACATATAAATGGATTAGATAGCATGCATACCTCTAATTCATGAATGATTGCGGCTGTGCGCCAGCCTGCCTTTGAGGGCCCTCTCAAGTCGCTAAAAAGGTGATCTCCAAAATATATCACCTAATAAAAAATGTGAATTTTAGCATTCTGTGGCCTCTCTATGAAATAAATTTAATGCCATAATATGCATTTGCTTTGCAATTAACATATATTGTCAAATTGAAGTAAATAGAAGAAATATTGTGAAGTATGGCTTATAAAACATTAAATAAAGCATACCTCTGGGCCTTTCCACTTGGTTATTTGGAGAAACGATTTGAGGCATCCATGATAATAAATTTTATTTGGAAGAAATTCATCAACCTTGGTAAAAGTTAAGTTGTCCTTCTCTGTATCATAACAACTGCACAGAAAAGCCAATGATATCGGAACCATTCCAAATAATTCAAGATTTATGATAAAAGATACGAGTAAAGAAACGGTGTGATCTAAATTATAGAAGAACTATGTTAGAAAATATAAACAAGCATCATATCACATGGAATGTATTGGCTACAAACCGGAATGGATGCTCGGATGTATAAAACTGCGGTTTATTGGCCTGGGCAATCACAACATCAAACAGATCTGTCCAGGAGTCCCTACTGTCCAGAGAATCCTAATAAAAAAAACACATTGAAGAGTAAACTGAAGGAAATAATGACCTGATACAAAAGGGGAAAAACAAAAACAAAATACTAAAAATTACATTTAAAACCAAGTGCAGAACTTCCAACCAAACAATTAAAAGAGACATGACCTATGAAGATTGACACGGACACTGGACACTACACATCGACACTGCTTATGTCCTAAATATGACATAAAATAACACACATTACATAAAATGAGTATCGATTATAAAATATCTAAATTGAGAATCATGATCAAGACAGAATGAAGATGAGGACCATAACAAATGGAATAGGAGGGAAATTGGAAAGAAAAAATGAAGACAGTAGAAAATTAAATCGTTTCGAAGGTAGACATGAAAATTTTTCAAATGCCTAACTACATATTATTGCATTTCTGTGGAAAAGCTTTTTGTTTCTTTCTTTTTTTATCAAAATATAGATGTGTTCATCTCTGGTTTTTTGGGGGAGTGTCCAATTAGTGCTCGACGTGTGCCGAAAGGAAGAACAAAGTTTTTTGGGGATACTTGTGTGAGGCATCTGACAAGTGTTGTCCGGATGTCGTACAGGTAAGGTGTCAGATGTGTCGGTGCTTCATAGGTCTTGACAACCAAGTGTCGTTGTTAACCATCTGAGTGAAGTGCAGTTCACATAACTCAAGAATGTAGCTGTCCCACCCTTTTAAAATATTTTTTCAGGCTATATTTTGATGAAATTTAATCTCCTCATTGATCAAAAACGATAGGGAAAAATACTAAGAAAGCACAAATTCACTCCAAAATCAGATAGCAATTATAAGTGAAACAATTTAAGTCAAGTCATATAAAGAAACTAGGCATGCCTGACGAGTTTAAGGTCTACAGATACATGTCTTACAATAAAGAACAAAACCATGAAGTCTATAGACACTAGTTGCTAAGATAAAATAGTCCACACCAAGTAATCAGCTAGAAAAATGAAAGCAATGTCAAATAGAATCTCTAGTTAGAGTCTGCCATCATCTGGATGTAAATTTCCTCATTATTTATAATTGATTGCATTCACTATTCCATATATACTCTATAGCACTCTTTGAAGAACAATTTGCAAGTTAAAACAGGATAAAAGCTAAAGTAGAGTTGGAGCTCTGTCTGGCTCAAAATTGATATACATGCCACAAATACAAAGACTGTGGAAGACTGCTTCCCAAGTTAAGAAAAAGTTATTAAACTTTAACAGGTGCAGTGAAGGCTAAAGAAAACATTCCATGATACATACAAAAGTATGGGTATGATTCCATGCAATCAAATACCTCTAACATAAAACGCATCCCACCATCAACAAAGTAATAAGGAGAATTTGTCAACAAAAAAAGCTTCTTTCCCTTCTCCTTTAGCATCTTGAGAAAACATAAAATCTTTCCCTGAAATATTCACAGACAACTAAATAACAATTACAAACTCTCAACCAGAGGATAAAATAACACAATTCGACACAACAAAACAATGTCTACCTTGATAATAGATAGATACAAAAACATAATATTCAAACTGAATTAAGATACAAGATCCTGAAATAGATTGTCTGAACATGTTGTATACCACTTATTGCAGAATATGTTGAACACATTCATTTACAGATAATCAAAATGTGTAAAATGTTTTGAACTTACATTTTTCACCAAGTACCTATGCGGATCAGAGAGAATTCCTCTATGAACCAGGCCACTTCGGTGGACATGATCAATTGCACAAACAACATCTTCATAAATGTAGGAAGCATCAAATTCTAGCTTAGCATCCACGAAGTACTGCACTATATCTGCAAGGAGGCATGCCTGCAAAGTAACACCGTAAACAACTGGCTCTTGATCTAAGATTTTATGGCAGAAAGAGAATTCATAAGTTGATAGGCGATAATGGAGTTGGAAAATGAAATTGGCAGCATAGTTTTAACTGAGATTAACGCTGAATTCCTCTAATATAGGCTTGATCAAAATATGGATCCTTAGTTTAATCGGTTGTAACTAATTTTTAGGATCATTTAAGTTTTTCTTTCCTTCAAAATAAGCACATACATTTGGGCCTTAAAAGAACAAGTTTTATCCAATTCTAGCTAACTTTATGTTCATTTTACATTCGATATATAAGCACTGCTCTTCATTAACTAAGATGGTATAATCACGATTCCCGGTGCTATACCTTATCTCTTACACGAAAGTAGTAAACAAATATCTAATTGTGCTCCACATCTTATGCCCGTTTCTTCTGAGGTATTGGTATTAGGCAAAGCCTTTTTGGTTGAAATTTGAAGATGCTATTTTTCAATGGAAGTCAATCATTTGTCTATATAGTTTTGTGATGCACGTACTCAGTAGAATGATAATCTTTTAGGACTGGTATCTAATGTAGTATAATCAAGAGTAGGAAAAATAGGATAGAATGAAAACAAACTCCCTGTGACAGTATGCCAAACAGAGGGCAGCACATTTATTTCAACAATCACAATACATAAAACACACGACTGTAACACATAATTTAATATAACTATAATTAAAGAAAAGGAGACCAGCCTGGCATGCTTAATTCTCCTCTGATACTTGGTTATCTAACATAAGCTTCTGTGACATGTGAAGATAAGTACAAGACTCATTGTTGCCGAGGCAAAGCTTCAATACTCAACACTACCAAAAGTGCTCTAGTCATGTACTAGACAATTATTATCAGACTAATTATAAGAATGACAAGGAACATACCTCACTAAAGCAGAAGAAATCCATCAAACCAACCAGTGATCGAGCTTGATCACGACCAATGTGTCGCGTACCATATGCCTCAATTATTTCACTTTGGCTCAGCTGTAAAATTTGGAAGAAATGAATTTAAGCAAAAATCATTTGACATATTTGATTTTTGCTGCAAAATACAAACTATGCTTATGGAAGCTTGTGAAGTAAATTATACTAACCATGCAATGTTTAAGACTCCAATACAGGACACAATACATAAAAAGGTTAAAAACAAAATCAAGGTGACAACATAATGCTGCAAATAAATAAAGCGCGGAACAAAAGAAAAGAAACAATGTCCAATACCCTGCGTCTACCAAAGTAGCATCCGTCGGGTTCAATTGAACCAAAGAAATCCAGCTTCATGAGGCACCCTCTTGACTTATCATAGTATAGACCTCTAATAGGGAAAGATGGATCATATTTAAAACTCATGCAAATGTCTGGATACCTAAGCTGAAAGAAGCAACAAGAAGAGTAAGGAAAGAAACGAAAATTGAAAGAAAAAGAAAGCGCAAGAGTGAGTTGGTTGAAGCTAACCTCGTTAACCATATACTCCTTGGCAAGGTCATATATCAAAGTCTGCAAATGATTGGAGTAATGTGCCAATGTGTAATCGTAATCGAAACCATAGACTTGCAATCTGTCTAATCTCAAGTTCTTATTCACATAAATGCCTAATTCAATACACAGGTAGAAAATACATCAACATTCAGAAACAATATAACAAAGCATGCACGCAAACACTGATTGAATTCAATCGAGTAACCTTTAGGATTCATTTTAGGCATTTCTTTGAGCGCATCAGGAATGTTGAGAAAACTGTGTTTAGCAGCTTCGAATTGGCGACGAAGTCTTGCTATCTCTTCATCCTCCAAGATACATTTGTCAGAAGATTCATAACTTCCATAGCTTCGAGAGCTTCCAGAAAACCCTGAAATGAAACATTAATAAGTTCAGTGATTCCCCGAACAATCTAGAAACGAATTATTCATAGAAGAAAATAAACAAACAGGTACAGTGCAATAAAAAAGAAATGATAAATAGAACAAAGACCTTGTTGAAGTGCAGTAGAAGATGAAGAGAGAAGAATGGCCTGCGATAGAGGAGAATGAAGAAGGGAACGAGAAATAGTATTACGAAGGAATGCCATTTTGTGAATGAGGCGGGTATTATTTATTTATACATGTAATGTGAATGAGATTGAAACTGCGGTGGTTATGTACTTTACGCGCGCGACCAATCGATGCTTTCTATCTGTTTAGTGTACACAAAAGTTGGAACTGTAGATGTCAAAGACAGAACCTCTCAATGGATCTTTCCCTTTCCTTTTTTCTGTTCCGCGTCAGTCTATCAACCAACCAGCAATCACCCTCCCATACATTAGGCCTTTTAACTAAATCACAACAAAGAATTGGAATTAAATATGCTCTGACAGTGTAAACCATGTTTACACAGTCATCCAATCAAAATCTATAATTTTGCCACGCCATACTTAATTTATTTAATTAAATTAAAACAAAATAAAAAACTGAAATTGAAAGCAATTGCAATCGCTTATCTTCCACATTTCTATTCTCTGCCTCTGCATATACATTCTGCACCAAAACACACACATTTTCCACCAGCTTCTCTTATGTGTAACGTGTCTCCGTTGTTTTCATTTCCCCACACTCCCTTATTTCTGTCCCACAAATTTCAAATATCCCACCCCTAGTCAGTGTCCAAGAAGTTTTTCATCCCTCTATTTTTCATATACCCCTCACACTAATCATAGAGATAATGGAGTTTATAGGCTTCGTTAATGGTGTTAGTTACATGCGTAAATATCAATAGAATATTGATGTTGGTGTTTCCATGCGGTTGTGGAAGGAATTCATCAACTATGAATTTCTTGCTGAGATAAGAGACGTCGGAGAAAAATGGGCAAGAGATGCATATTGTTATTTGGCTTAATTATACTTTTGGGCTTCTAAGTTTCTCAAAGTTGTTATTTAGGTCCCGAAAAAAATAACTTTTTTCAAGCCTTCTAAGTTTTGCAATTTTAGCCCCTCATGACAATTTTAACCCCTTAAGTTTACTTTCAAGGCCCCCTAATTTTTAGTCAAAAAGTAAACTTAGGTGCAAAAATTGTCGTAAGAGGTTAAAATTGCAACAAAGAGTAAACTTAGAGGGTTCAAAAATAGTTGTTTTTTTTAGGAGGCCAAAATCACAACTTTAAAAAACTTAGGGGCCAAAAATGTAATTAAGCCTTGTTATTTTTATTTTAATTAACAGTAATATATATTTTTTGACGTGGCAAAGTTATCAAATTTGATTGATCGACCGTGTAAAGACTGTTTTACATAGTCTATGCGTAGTCCTTTGACTCGCAAAAATATGTTAACTAATGTCTAATTTTGTATTAAAAAAAGGGTGCTAACTTACCCATCTAAAAACACTAAGGTGCACGTTAGCAAGCTGCACCCACTTATAATTTATTAAATCACCTTTTGTTTATATTGTAATTAATTTTAAATAGAAGGGCAATTTTGTAACTAGCTTAAAAAAGATCCTTAAAAAAAAACAAAAAAGACAATGACATGCTTAAGGTACAAAACATGTAATAAAGACAAGCTTTTAAGGAAACAATATTTGGAATGATGAAGGTGGGTGTAAGTTAATGAAGGTTGCTAACTTGCAGCTTGATAATACTTATAAAAATGAGTGTTAATAATCAAGTGGGTGTAGGTTGCTAACTTATACCTTAATAATTTTAGGTGGGTGTAGTTTGCTAACTTGCACCTTAGTGTTTTTAGGTGAGTGTAATTTAGCAGCCCCTTAAAAAAACTACTTTGACATTTTTAAAATTTAATTACACAAGTTATAAGATAATTTTTCTATACTTGACTCTTTAAGAAATACACTTGTCAACATTTTCAATATAATAATTTACTAGTAAATAAGTTGACTTAAAGGAAGTACCAATAGCAAAATTTTTAGAGAGTGCATGAACAAAGAGTTCCAAGATTATTAGCAATAACAAAGAGAATCTTTTGATGCCAATATTCTTGAAGCAAACTCAAAAAATGAACCCAACATTTGACCATTGCTTGCTTATAATTATTAGAATTGAACAGTTGATAATACGGTAAAAAAAAAACTTATTGTGCATACAAAGTATATCAGATTAGTAATCATAATATCAATTATTTCTAATCATGGTTCAATTCTATTACTGCACAAATTTTTCTTTTGTCAACTCACCGTAAATATTTGATCTCATGATTTGGACACGTTGAATCCACTACAAGACTAATCCTTAAATTAGCGACAAGACCTCTGATTTTTTCACACGAGATTGGACTACCATCAGATTGATGACTCTAAAAATCAAACTTAAAGTATTATTCGCAGAAGAAAATCAGGTTACCAACTCTTCAACACTACATGAGGCACGTAACTATTTAACAGCTAAAATGTTATCCAAATTTGCTATTTAAGAAAAACAATTCCAGTTCCTTTAGATATATGACATCCCAAGGCACGCCAAGTATGTAGAAAACAAAACACTTTCCAATAATTTAAAACTAAAAATAGTTTATAGAATTTCATTGACTTTACTGGATCTGTTCGCTGCTCTGTGCACGAACAAATAGATTACTTAACAAAAAAATAAAATGTGATTTGCATATTTGTAAATTCACAAACCACGAGCATGCCTGAACCTAGGCTTGCCTTGATTCAAGCCAAAAAGCTTCACGTAATTGAACATAGCTCCACCAAAGGGGAGTAAATGAAAGTGCATAACCGAAACAGTTGATTGAACATTCAAGATCAAAATAACGATGAAAATATCTACAGGCACAACTAAAACAATAGTTATCGAAACCTACTCCCATGTAACTAAAATCAACCTGCATGGAACTCAAGAAATTAATCTTTTTAAGGTCCAATACTTTCGGTCATCTCATACCAATGAGGTTTAAATTTAATGAATATGAGACAAGGTAGGAATGTAAATTAATACAAGAAATCCAGGTTCATCTAGCAAATATTCTTTCATGCACACCTGCTATATTGGTGATCTTTACAGGTGTTAAGAAATCTACTAAATGTTGCGATACAAACTTTTAAAGGAATCCCCTCACCCTTTACACTTCCTTCTCGAGAGGGGGATCCATAAACTCCAGAGTTGAATGAGAATGACAAGGGGATTATTTCTCTCGAGAGATGTAAATCCTTCTCTCGAGAGAATGACAAGGGAACTTCCCTGCAAAACGTCAAATTTCCCTCTAATAAGTACTTCCATTAATCAAATTATACAATTATTTTTAACGTTGTTCTTGAATATTATTTCTAGAACCCTTTTATCAACAGACTCAAATCATCTGGCACTTCTCTTTGATCAATCATCGTGTCAGGTGTATGATTCTTTTTATCTTCTTTTATGTGCATGTGCTCTTCCACTGCCCTGTCATATTTATAATTATAACCCCATTTCTTGTTTCACGAGTGAGTGCCAATTGGAGAATGGATCCTCTCCATTACTAAAGTTTGAGTTTATAAAAAAGGCAAACAAATATCACACTATCATGATTATACTCCCAAAATTAGAGCATTGCTCAACAGGCCCCCTGGGTTGTCAACCTATCGGAACGTAACTTCTGATAGGCTTTTTTTTGCTTAGAACTGTATCACAACCTAGCTTCCAATGGTTTTTTTCCTGGAATTTTAAGCAATCGAGGGGGGCTTTTGAGAAATTTCCCCAAATTATGGTAATAGAGGATATGGAGAACACCTATTTTTGGAATCGGTGTGCTTTATTTATTTTTTTACTTTGGCAACAAATGACCATTCATCTTCTAATGTCCTACACTCCTGCTCATTTCTACCCCCTCATCATGTGTTCAGTGGTCAACTATTAACCAGCTGAACAAAATATGTCAAATGACATTCCATCTCACGATAGGAACCAGGTACTACCTAAGGCGTAATTAACCAGTAATCTCCCACAGAAAGATTCCAGCCGGATACGAAAAAAACATTGAAATGGAGTGAATTTTTTATAACACTATCATATTTAGCCTAGGATCCACTTCTCAGCTTCAGATTGTAAACAAGTTAATCAAACTTTCAACTGTAGACTTTCATTATCAACTATAACTCGGTTTTACCAGGCTCCTACTATGTGATAGTTAATTATGTTACAGTAGTATTATACATGCCTCATAGGTATCTAGTGTATACCTAACCAATCAAGAAATATTCAAACAAAGAATTGATGCACCATGGAGGATAAACTGCAGCAATAACCATTGACTAAAATTAACAGCTGATAAGCACAAAAAACAAGAACATGTGTATGATAACCATTGACTTTTAAAGTTTTTCCATTGGATGATTTATCTAACCAGAAAATCTTGTGCATTCAATTTAAAGTTTATCAATTAATAATTGCAATGTTGAAGGCTCTCGTCAATTACTTGCAATCATGGTTGAATTTTTCTATTGCACATACCTATTATTCGTTTGTTTTTATTTTCGAAACAATCCAATATTTTTTTGCTAACTCACCGTAATTAAAGTTTTTGATATCTAATAGACGCCCTCTAAGTATCTTGATAACTTAGATACTTTGAATCTACTATGAAAATACTCAATAAAACATCTGAATGAGGTGTAACTGCCTTCTAAAATCATCTGAATGAAGTTTAACTGCCTTCTAAATTAATCAACGACTCTTCTAAAAATCATACTTCGATATTTTCACATATAAAAATTCAAGTCACCAACTCTTCCAACACTATAACAGTACGTATAATTTATTTATTTTTAAGTGAACAGTTCGTATAACTATCTAACTTCTGAAATACTATCCAAATTTGTACGTCAATCAATGTAGAAAGGTAAGCTATGTGTGCACACAAACTGAGAACATGATGTTTTCAATGAGTGTTCAAATATAAAAGTTAATGTAGAAAACAACACTTTGCTGGATCTGTTCGCTCCTCTGCACAAACGAATGGCTTCCTTACCAAAATAAATTGTGTTTTGGGTATTTGTGAATTCGCAGACCACGCAACTACGTAGGCTTGCCATATTCTAGCCAAAGGTTCTTGGGGTTGAACATGGCTCCACCAAAGGGGAACTTTTAATGGAATTGCATAACTAGCAAGTGACTGAACATTCAAAGTCAAAATAACGACTAAAAACATCTAAAGGCACAACAAAAACAATGGTTATCCAAACCTACTTCCATGTAAGTAAAACCAACCCACATGGAACTCATGAAAGTTATATTTTTAAGGTTCAATACTTTCAGTCTTATTCATATCAATGAGCTCTAATGAATATGAGAGAAGGATACAGTTAAATCATCTACTCAATGTTGCTTCATGCACACCTACTATTTTGGTGATCTGTAGAGCTTACATTGTTAAGAGATCTCCATCACCACGGATTCCCAATTTACACTCCATGCTACATTAACCAATTGAGATACACAGTTTTAAAAGGACCGTCTCACCCTATCCACTTCCATCTTGAGAGGGA
>Ga0209282_1002028_pt1 | contig 11509 bp, 5 predicted proteins | sample Mtrugardesep15_FD_187529 | JGI IMG/M metagenome (GOLD analysis project Ga0209282, IMG submission 187529) | Root nodule microbial communities of legume samples collected from California, USA - M. trunc garden sep15 (SPAdes) (version 2) | ecosystem: Host-associated > Plants > Roots > Nodule...
ATGAATCAAAGTAAACCGAATATATATAGACAGAGTTATATATAAACAAAGTTGTGCTGGGATTAAATTTCAATAACTATTCATCATATGATTCCACTTAATCGATTGTATTCTTTGTCCTTGGAGGCATTGTCTACAATTATCATGAACTCATATCAAAATCACAATCTTTCATGCTTAATTTCATTTGATAATCCATTAGAAGGGAAATATATATTGAAATATATAATTTCAACATTTTGAGTTCTGCCAGATTCACTAAGCATGTGCAGTTATGCTTAGCGAATCACCCAAGAAATAAAAAAAAATCTTCTATTTTCAACTTTGTACTCATTTATGTCTTAAGCTTCTCTTTTTCCTAACATTCTTATTATGATGTGCGATCCATGTACTTGCATTTGTTTATGAAAATTACTTTTTAAATTTTCTCATTAAACATCATTCATTTTTCACAACAAAAGAAAGAATGCATGAATAATCTAAAACATTTGACAATAACAGAGTTTCATACATGCAAACATAGATTATATGTCTTTTACACACACTTTAACTCATTTCTAACCTTACCCATTTCTTGATCTTTTCACATTTTTTACCTAATCATCTAAACAAGTGATGTTTTTATTAGATTTTAACATTAAACATTGAAACATACCTTGTTGATGATGAAGGTGGCGTGTCTGCACAAAAAGGATACAAATAGTGGTATAGGATAAAGATTTTAGTGTGAACTGAGGAGGATAAAGTGATATTGTGTGATATGTGGTAGTGGAGTAGGGTGAAACCTATTATCCAATGGTCAAAGAATCGTGGAGAACCAAATTTCACCAGTGGAAGAGGTTGAGTGACATAAATGTAAGTTAGTGATGGTAGTTATCTTTTAGTTTTCGTAACTACCATGTTTGTTTTATTCGTTATGCATCGAATTTTTTTGCTTAGCGAATCGAGTTATATTTTTAACTCTTTTGAATTTTTCAAAATTCGCTAAGCATGAGACCTTGGCTTAGTGAATAGTAACAAGGAAGGAACAATGTTTTTTCTTCGTTATTTAATATTCCTACATCTATTCCTACGATATTTATAATAACATATTAACTACAAAATAAAGAATTTAAGGGATAAGACAATTGGGTTGTTTTCCTATAAACGTTTGTTTAACGTCAATTAGCTCGACACCATTGTTTCTTTCTCGTCAAGATGGATCAAATGAGGATTTCCATTTGCGTCCTTGGTGCCTTGTAGAATAATTTTTCCTCTGGAATAAGTTGTAACATACCTCCATGCCTCGACCTTTAATCGTGGGGGTGTTGTCATCTACTTCCAATTTCATCTGAGCTTTATGGATGAATGGTCGTCTAAGGATTAATGGTGCATTTTCACCATCCATCTTTTCCATGACGAGTAAGTCTTATGTGAAATTGCATTCTCCAATGTTTATGCTTGTATTGCTCAGCTTTCAACACAATCTTTGACAGGTTCCATCAGAGAACTGTAATATTCTTGATGTCAGTTAGATTGCATCTTTGTTTTTGACCTATTATAGGGCAATGAAATTTCTACTTGACCCTAAATGGAAATTAAAAACAACAACAACAACAATGTATAATAAAAACCACAAAAATTCAATATTATAAAAGCAACACCCACAACAACAAACCAAAAGTTATTATACAATAATATTTTTAGGTAAATTGAAAACATGAAATAATATAATTAAGTAAAAGTACTTCCATAAACACCCCACCACAGTGTAGTTACGCACATAACTCCCGAATTGCTTTCCCGCAAGCCGATTCCATTGTGGTTCTCCTTCATTTGGGATCCAAGCATTGATTTCCATCATGCACCTACCATGAAGAGTAGGACCTCCAAGAAATAATAGTTTATCTCCACATGCTCGAAATTCTAGTCCCCAACCATTCATCGAGGTAGCTTGCTCAAGAAAGCTTCCAATGATGACCCAAGAGTTGTTGTCTTTATCATACTTCTTTACTTCTTGTTGTCCATAATCTGTAGCATACAATACATTTTTTTACAACTGCAATCAAGGGAGTTGACCCAAAATAAGGTGGTGTCTCAAACACTCCAATTCGTACTGGGAGCATGCTGGCTATTTCACGCCATTTTTTTGTATTCATATCAAACTCCTCACCACATGTAAGCTGTGTTTTTTTGTCAGCTGCCATCCCACCAAGGACATAAAATTTTCCATCCATAAATACACTTGAACACATTTTTCTTGCTTTATTCATGTTTGGTAGGGTCTCCCAATTTCCAGTGTCTGCGTTATAGAGCTCAGCAGAGCTTAATATGTTTCCATGTGGATCACAACCACTAGCTAGTATTGCAATTTCTCCAATACTAGCCGAACCAAACAAGCATCTCGGAGTATTCATCATTTTTCCAACTGACCACATATTTGTCAGAAAGTTGTACTTATGAATGATAGGAGCCATTAATTCCTTTCCAAAGACTAGAAGCTCGGTACCAACAGCCAACGATTCCTTATCTGACAATATAAAACAATCATCACAAGTCATTTTAGGCAAATGCATCCATCGACTACGATTTGGATCGAAAGCCTTCCATTGAAGGGCTTCACAAGAGAAGTAAACCCAATGTTCTACTATGACCGTTTTTCGCCTTAACTTATACAATTCCCAAGATCTAATTAGCGATCGAAAGATCTTGTTCAGTGCTGGAATTGAACCATAATCAGACCTTGACAATCGAAGAAGACACTGGATTGATATATCTTGACAGAGATGCTCACTAAGAAAATTGGAGTCAGACAACATAATGGCATACCTTTTTCCATTCCCATTGTCTATGGAATGGATATGAATAATGGCATTATTTTTCTCATCCTCTTCTTCATTCTTCTTCTTTTCATCTTCTTTGGGATCATCTATTTGTTTTTCTAACTTTTTTGACATAGCTTGCTTTTCTTCTACATCTGGTAGATGATTATTACTTGGAAGATCCATCAAGTGATGAGACTGAAAATCCAACTAGTTCTCTTACTTATATGAGTTTGGCATCATACACACATGAGCCAACACATAAACCTGATTAAACATGCATACAAATGTCAAATAGTAAAGTACAATCAACAAAAAATATTGAACAATTTTCATTAATAAATAATTTTTAATTCATATCACTAGTGCAAATCAGGGATGCAAGACCTGTTTTTTAGAGTTTTCAGACCTGATTTTGTGTAAAAGTGGTCTTAAATCTAAAAAAAAACTGGTTTTGTATCCCTAATCTGTACTAGTGTATGAAGAAGAAATTTCATGTTGAATCATAAATTAATCCTTTCTGGATACGAAAATTTCATACAAGCATAAAAAAATGGAAGTGAGTATCCAGTTTACGATACCATCTTATGATTTTCAAAGTAAAATACACATAGGTTACCTTATAATATAAATTAAAATAAATCAAAATGGAGCATATCTAAATTTATGGTCTACACCATATATATATTCCATCAACAAAATAGTTTTTGAGAAAGGATTCTTATAAGTTGAATTTGAATGAATCTCACTCCCCTATTTCTACATAAATCATTTGTATTGAAAAATTGAAACAAAATGATTACCAAGTAGCAAATAGAAAACCCACTTGAAAAAAATCAAATCAAAATAAAATGAGAGCATAAGAAGAAAAACTTACGAATTTGGGAGAGCTAGAAAGTTAGTTCTCTATCTAAAAATTCTCTAATCTACATAGTGTATATACTCTCTCGTTAATATTTTATATTTGAGAGAACATATTGTTTTTGTGTCAATATTACTCTTTATTTATAGTGAAAATAATATTAAGTACTACCTCCGTCCCTAATTATAGGACCCTTTTGAAAAAATTTTTTGTCTCTTTTTATGAGACCCCTTTGCTATTTCCAAATACATTAATTAATTCTTTACTAACATACCCCTATTTATTTTATATTTTTTTCTTCAATCAAAATTAAATACTACATTGAAAACATACACTAACCCTGTCTCTTAAAGGACAAATTTGTAAAAACAATAGTAATTACAAACAAATTTATTATCATTTTTAATTTTCTTAATTACCGTTATTTTTCTAAAAGGACCCTATAATTAGGGACGGAGGTAGTAATATATATATATATAAAAAAATGTATTGTATGAAAACCACATAGTGCAAACCACTAACGTCTGTTACTTGAAAATACTGTGAACTTGGAATTGGAACCTGAGTGAAATCAAACCCCTAACGTCTGTTATTTGAAAATACTGTGAACTTGGTTCACTGTATAGAAATTATTCTCTTTTAATTTACTTTATTTTTTGTTTTTTCTTTCTTTTCCACGACATCATCTCGTTTCATTTTATTTAAACTTTTTGTCTTTTTCTTACCTTTTCCTTTTTTTTGTGCTAACTCAACGTAATTTGGATCTTTGACCTCTAGTAGGTGGTCTAAGGTATCCAATGGTACAATCCCTCTATGCGACTAATCCTCGAGGTTACAATGAATTTTCCACTTTTCACATGGTTTGGACTACCTATTAAATGATTTTTTTTTTCATTGGGAAGTGTTGTTCTACCAACTCTCTCGAAACTATGATTTTTTTGAGCAACTCCCAACACCATGTCGGTGTTTTGTTTTTAAATTTCAACTATAAATAAATAAGAGTATTATGAAGTTTAAAAATTGAAGTTTTCTGTGGGTAGACTTTATTCATATCACATTAAATTTAATTTTTACCTATAAATTTACAGTTATTGTGTGACAGTGTCTTACTTTTTGAATGAATAAAGTAGTGATAATCCTCTGCTTCTTTTATTTTTTACTTTAGGCTTATTTACACATACCAAGAAAAGTAATAAATATTACTATTTTTGATAAAATGTTTATCTTTTTTTAATACTCTACGATAAATAATTAGAAGTATTGTTGACAAACAATCGTTAATGTTTAATAGAATGTTGATAATGACAAACAAATATGAATTATTTTTCTTCTAAAAATTGACAATTAAGATGGAACGGAGGGAGTATTTATTAGTTCAAAAGATAATACTAAATTAATATGTTATAGAATTTGGTATATTTTTATGTGATGAGAAATCAAGTTATTCTAGAAGTAACGGCTATAAAGAGAATTATCATTTCAAAAGATAATACTTCTTGCTACTTTTCTTTTGGTTTTTTTTGCCTTTTATTTTCTTGTTATTTACCCTTTTTGAGGTTTGGGGTTTTGGCAATGGTCCCCTTTTCCTTTTAATCTTGTTTCACCATTTGCACTCCATCTGTTTAAAAAAACTATGAAAAGGGTTATTATGATTATAACATCAGTATAGACATTTAATTTCATCAACCCAACCATCAAAACAATTTTTTTTATCGACTATATAAAAATATATTTTATATTATTGACTAAAAAACTTTAACAATTGTAATAAAATTTCATAATAAACTTGATATTTCTTCTATTGATTCTAGCAATGTTTGATAAGCATTTTGGTTGGATACTATCAGTGGTGTTGGCGGCAGGTGTCGGATAGTCACAGTTTGTGGTTTAGGTTATTGGCCGCTAGATATGGCCTAGTGGGCGGGCGGTTGCAAGCTGGAGGTAGGGATGGGTCAGTGTGGTGGAGGGAGATAGTTAAAATTCGTGATGGTGTTGGTTCAGCTATGGGTACTTGGTTTTTTGTCAATTTATGTTTAAAAGTAGGAAACAGATCAAATACTTTATTTTGGTTGGATAGGTGGCTAGGCAAGGTTACCCTTTAGGTTCGTTTCCGTCGCTTGTTTGATTTATCAAAAAATAAATCATTGACGGTGGCGCAGATGTTTAATTTGGGGTGGGATGTAGGAGGGGAGGCGTGGAAGTGGAGAAGAAGGTTACTATCGTGGGAGAAAGAGATGTTAGTAGAGTGTAGGCTGTTATTACTGACTGTTGTGTTACAAGTTATTGTTGATGATGTCTGGTCTTGGATACTTGATTCTGTAACACCCTAATTTCCGACGTTGATTTAATAAATAATTTGAATAAATTTAAACAAAAAGGATGTTACACATACTCATCGATCATTCCTTCCAATAATAAATAATACGTCATATTTCAGAGTGCGGAAATACTTCAAAAATATTTCATAAAATAAACAAGTCTGAATCTTAATCGTCATTGTAGAAAGTGTCATAAAGATTTCAAATACTTAACCTTCGTAAAGTTAAATATTCAATGTTTGACCCCAACCCTAGTGTTACAGATCGACTAGTAAATAATTAGATAATAACTACGGAAGTATATCTCTGTCGCCACCTTCTAAACGTCCTGCAAAGGGGTGAGAATATTCATAATAATGTATATTGGGATACATGAATAATTTATAAATAGGCGTAGCATCATTTATCATCCTTCACAATATATTCACACTTCTTCATCAGGTTATACAACATCATTAACACATCATCATTATCATAATTTTTCAGTTTTAAAACATTAAAGAAATGCACATATCACTCATAATATATCAACATTGACACATATCACATATACCACATATATCACATATACACCTAACATTAGACATATGCAAATGCACTTCATTCCTAGACCTATATGCATCCCGATACCGGTTTCTAATCAACATTAGTATGTCAGAGTTATGTTACTGAGCATACATACATCATAATCAACATTTGTATCTCAGAGTTATGTTACTGAAGATACATACATCATACTCAACATTTGTATGTCAGAGTTGTGTTACTGAACATACATACATTATTCATCCTTCGTCATTTTATGCAATATGATATGATGCATGAAGATTCACTAATAACAAATAGAAAATACATCAACAACAACAGTTCCTCTTCACAACATAGTTCTTTCCGTCATTTTACTTGTTATTATAAAACAAGTACGGCATTCGTCATTATTCAACATTATACAACATGATTATTACTTCATCACTCAACCTTTTACAACATAGTCATTACATCATTGCTCGACATTATAATTACTCAACATCGTCCTTAAAACCTATACTTAACATTAACTTTCTCCTTGCACTAAGTGCTTTATCCTAACGACAACTCTCCATTCTTTGTTCTCAGTTAAGTTTTTACCTCACCATTATCGTCACAACTACCACCTTTATTCTCTCTTATCATCCTTCATTCATTTTAACTTAGATCATTATCTCTCTAGTGATTCATTATCTTGTCTCATCGCTAATATTACCCCTACATTATTCATTAATTAACACACAAATTTCTATTCTCATTCCATTTCGTCCTATCAATTCTTTCAACATCATATACCCTCTTAAATCGACCATACTCATTTCATTTTAACCTAAGTTCGTTACTTCACCATTATCATTCTTTCTAAAATCATCCCTTACTTTAACTTATGCCTTTATATTTCCAATTACGTTCGTCTTATTCATTCACCTAGCATCTTCATCATCTTAAATCACTTCACCATTCTACTTGTTAATTTTGGCTCTACACCTTACCCTCTACAATGTATCCTCTTCTTCATCTTAGTTTTAAGCCCTAACCTCATCATTACTTTCACTTAGAAATTCTTATCTTCATATATTGACTCATCCTTTTCACCGTCTTCTGCCTCAAGCCACTAAAATCATATGATTATTTTACTCAGGTTTTGTTCTCTTTCATTTTAAAATTAAGGTATTAGACTTAACCTTTATTCTAAAGTTCTTTTATTATCATCCACAACTCCCTATCTTCGTTTACATTTCCTCCGAACAATCACATCATCGTCGTCAATCCTCTAATTTGACCTCGCTATTTACACTGTTATGATCTTATCCTATTATTCATAAGTAATTCGACATTAATCCTTACCGCGACTAACATCTCTCATCGTATCCATTATCTAACCTACTCATCTCTATCTTCGGTTACCTACGCCTCGTCGTATCTTTATCATTACCATTTACCTTGACTCTTCTTCTCTTCGTTCTAACTTCCTACATTCTTGCCCTTCATTTATACTTGTCTCTACATTCATCCTTTACTCTAATTTACTATTATTTTAATATGACGACATCTCATCATTACGTAATTTTCTATTTAATTTTATTACATTTTGAAGTTCACAAGGCAACTTAAGTAGCAAGAAAAGCAGGAAAACTGAAGAAAAAGACAAGAGACAAAATGTGTCACGATTTGACAGAAACGTGACACGATTCCATAAGGCAGAATGCATGCTTTCGACATTGGGCAATACGTGTCACGATGGCAAAAACGTGACACGATTTGAGTAAACCTTAATTTAGATTCTTGTTACATAGGGTAAAAACGTGTCACAATTTACTTAAAACGTGACACGATTTTAGGCGAATTTATGTGCCTATTTAAGCTGAAGACTATTATGAAAGCAAGGGTTACTAATCTTCAAGAGCAAAGTGCGATTTTGACATCCAGAGACGGCGAGGAGGGCAATTTCTTCATCCTTTTACCAGTTCATGTATCCTTTGATTCATATATTGATTATGCTATTTGTAAACTCAATTATGAGTAGCTAAATCTCTTAGAGATTAAGTCTGAGATGATTCTTTGTAACCCTAATTGAAACATGTTGCTGTGAAACTCTATTTATTGTGAATGACAATGTAGTTTTTATTCAATTCAATTGTTCTTAATGCTTTTTATATCCTGATCACATGTAAACATGATTTAAGGAGAATGAATGTCTACTGACCATAGCTTTCAACTTAGATAGAATTGAATTGTTCTAATAAACAGGGTTAGTCAAGGAATGGATAATCGTTTGTTAGTGATATCAGGTTAAGGTTCTTAAAACCTTCAAAAATTATTAGACCACCTAATAGATTAGGGGCTGTAGTTTGAGAAGAGGGTCCTAAGTCAAGGGATTGATTAGGGCTAATTTGTTAACTATCGTGGAAGTAGAAAATCATTCACAAGAATAGGTGCAGTATACCAATTAGGGGAACATAGATGATTCGAAAGACCTGATCTCATCTCTCTCTTATTCTTCAAAACCAATCTTTACTTTCAGTCTTTACTTTTATGCAATCAAACCAATCAACTGCCTAGTGGCAAAACAAAATAACTTTTACACATCTTAAACTGATAACGCTTTTGAATTATTGAAATTAACACAGTCATTGTGGGAACGATATTTATTTATTACTTCGATAATTTTTGGTGCACTTGCCAATTATTCATCATAATATTTTTTTAGTTCATGAATTAACATCTTGCAACTCTCTCTACTTTACCTTCAAGTCTTTCATAAGCATCATTTATTACATCGTTCAACATCGTCATATAACATTTATATTATCATCATAAATCATCATATTACAACGTTAACATCTCATACATCGATTAACATCATATCTACATATCATATATATAGTTTACGTCTTCGTTATTTCAACATCATGTTTAGAACACACATCCATCATTAGTTGTATCTCCATTTTATACATCTTTTTCCCTAGTGACATGTCTGTTTCCCTAGTTGCTCTCGAGTTTTAGACTGGCGATTACCTTGAGGTTATCACTTCTATTTATGACTCAACACACTTCTTCATTTAGATATATAGCTAAAGGAATCTTACTTTTAATTTAGACACTAATGGGTTGCTTAAACTCACTAATGCACTCATAGATGTTTTAGAGTCCATTGAAGAGGTTATGCTAAAAGTTCATGGAAAACGCAGCATGACCCACATGCGGTATTTTAATGATAATTCAAGTTATAAAGGTCCTAAAAGATTCCAACCAAAGGCAATTGAAAGGTAACATTCATACCTACAACTTTCAAGAAGGAACCATAATCCAATTCGAAACATAAAGTGTTGAAAAGGATTGGTTTTCTTAAGACTAGGAGAGATGCACAACTGTGCTCACCCATGTGTAGTATTTTGATCATAACTTGCGTTGTAGATGTCTGATTGAGGTGAAACCAAAGCCATTGGAAAGCTAACACACATACCTACAACTTTCATGCTTACACTGAAACCCAGTTCAAAATGGAAAATGGTGAAAAATTTGGATTTTCCCATGTTGTCTAACAAAAATCGAGGGCCGATTTTTGTCGAATCAAAAGTGTGAAAAACTACTTAAAATCGGGGGCCGATTTTAGCATTTTGGGGCCCGATTTTGAGTTAACAAACAGCTTCAAAAATCAGTTTCAAAATATGTTTTTCGTGTAATAATCACTTTTAAACCACTAAACTCATTTACAACACTTCCAAATCATCATCCTAAAGTTACCCTATCATTCCAACACTAATTCTCCATTAACCTACCTAATTATCTACTATTTTTAAGGCTATGGACTCAATTCAAACCCTAAACTAAATTGCCTCAATTCTAATCTTTCAACATCATCATCATCATGTACCTTCATCGTTATTTTCTCATCGAAATTCACATCATAACAACATTAACATCTAAAGATTTCAATCAACCCCCATCATAGAATAGATACCCTAAAGTGAAAGGAATTTCCCCCTTACCTCAAATACTCCGAAACATAAAATTTGGCTCTCTTCTCCTTAGCTAGGGTTTGCCTCATTTCTTCTCCTCTCCTTTCTGGTTCTCATGTGCAACAGAGTTTGTTTCTCTATTCCTCTATTTATACTAGGAAACTTGGTTAACCATCTATTATTACTTTTCTATCCTCTACTTATCATAGTTTTTACTCCCTCCTCCCCCATTTATTTTATTATTTCTATTTCACACCCCATACTCATATTATCTCCTTATTTCATTCTCCATCGCATTATTTCTCAACCAATAATAATATTAATATTAGATATAAATAATACTGTTAATTAATAATAAAAATCAGGGTGTTACAGATCTTGCGGTAGGCTACACCGTCAAAGGAGCTTATCACATGCTTACAAGTGGGTCGGAGACCAATCCTACTATTCCAGTGGTTCCTGCGGTTCTTCTTTGGAGGACAAATGTTCCTTTAAAAGATTTTTGGGTGCGCCTTTTTCGAAATAGATTGTCTACGAGTGCTAATTTATTTTGAAGGGGGATTATTCAGTTTGATGATCAACGTTGTATCACCGGCTATGGGGCGATTGGGTCGGATGTTCATTTATTCTTGTCCTGCAGCTTTTTTGGGCAGGTGTGGCAGCGTGTTCGGCATTTGTTAGGTGTTCATTCAACAGACCCCTTAACCATTGTTGATCACTATCTTCAGTTTGGTATGTCCTCAGGCCTTGAATGCGAGAATTTTCCGTTCACAGGATAGCACACCTTATAAGCTCTTTGAAAATATCAAGCTTCTTTCTTTTTGATGGTATAAAGCACAATTTGATGTTTACCATTATAAGTTTCACGAATGGTGTCAGAACCCATTTTTATGCTTGGGCGCTGGCTGATGTTTTTACTTTCTGTTTGAAACTCTGATGTAATTATCGGCTATCCTCTTTGGCACACCTTGTGATAGAGAGATAGTATGTTGGTTTTAATATATCTCATTTTGATTTGTTCAAAAAAAAAAGTTT
>Ga0209282_1002029_pt1 | contig 11509 bp, 4 predicted proteins | sample Mtrugardesep15_FD_187529 | JGI IMG/M metagenome (GOLD analysis project Ga0209282, IMG submission 187529) | Root nodule microbial communities of legume samples collected from California, USA - M. trunc garden sep15 (SPAdes) (version 2) | ecosystem: Host-associated > Plants > Roots > Nodule...
TAAATGTGTGTGAACTTTACTTAAAGAATATGACTTGAATGTATTTTTCTTAATTCTTTTTGATTGATAAGTTTTAATATTATCTATTTTATGACATTGTTTCTGGTGCTTCGAGTATGAACCAATTTGGATAAAGAAATTGACCCTTACACTAACATTTTAGGTACCAAAGAAGAGATGGTCTATGCTTTGGAGTTTTTGCTTGAAGTGCGTACGGGGGACAAATTGGGTTTTTAATTGAATTGTAATTTAGATGTAATTTTGAAGGATATTAGTTTAAATTTTTTAATTAAATTATGTTAAGAATTTTGTATAGGTCTTGCTAAGAGTTTATTATTGATGAAATAAATAAATAGTAGTGTTTTTCGGAAAAATAAAATGATTTAGGCGTAATGTCTTGGACTAAAATCTAGGGCGTTACAACGAGGGTACCTTTAGGACAATAAGAATTTAGGAACCCTAATATCTGTTGTTTATTCAAATGCCTCTGAGAAAATAAGAATCTACGTGTACCTTTACGCGAGTAAGTGTATATCCCTATACGATTTACAACCTTAAACACTTAAACACATAGAAACTCTAGTGAAAGGTTACAACTGACAGTTGGAGGGTGATAAACCCAAACCTCTGAGAGAGTAAAACCTCATACGTACAAACTCGTGTGATAAGTTGATGCAACTTGACAGTTGGTAGGTAGTAAAACCCCACAAACTCATCACTTAGATAGAAGACGTTAAAAAATGAATAATGTTTGACCAATAATTAATTCCAACAAATCAATTGAGAGGATTCGAAGAATCCTAACCGCCTCTAACATAATGCAATAAAAAACCAGGTTAATTCCTAAACTCTTTCTCTACTGCAAACATACTAAATTGCAAAACCTCATTTATCTTTTACTTTATTTTATTGTTTACTTACTTTTTTCTGTTCGTAAATAAGTAACACGAATTTCCTAGTTGAAACGACAATACATGTTGATACAATACTCTTCTTACACTTAATTACTTGGTAACCAATTTGGTACATTTTCATAAATTCGACCATCATTATCTTAGTAGTGAAAGATGTAGATTCAGACACACTAAAAATATCTAACGTTTTCTTTACTGGTGAGGCAGGAGCTGTAGATTTACCCTAAATCACGCAATTATAATAAATAATTAAGAAATAGACGTCACATCTTCGAATAATTCACCAACTAGACATGCATAGAATATCTCAACATAAAACATCACAGCGGAATATCACATACACTTCAATAATGTAGCCATGTCATCAACTCAGGAAATACAACCAAATCATAAACAAATCCCCACATAAGGTACATCTCAACAACAGATAAAATCCAAAACATAAAATAAATGTCGTCCTAGATCAGAGCCTCTCTAAGACACGACAAAGCGAAATAAACGGAGGAAGCTCCCGCTATCCTCAGGCAACTCACCAAGCAATGCAAATCAACTAATCATGCACGTCGTCTACCCATTCATACAAATAGGTAGGCGGTCCACCACAGACCACTAAGGGTTAGCTTCACATCAATCATAATCAGAAAGTATAAACATGATTGAACATGCATTAATAATTCATCGATCATAAATGAGCATCATCATAAATTATTATCAACAATATTTGCACAAGTATAAGATTCTCCAATTGCAACTAATCACCAAGCACACAAATGCACCAACACGTAATTCACATCGAGCACATAAACAATAATCAATCATGTTATTCTTATGCAATGCGCCTAGACACGACCTATATGCATGTGGTACCAAATCATCTCCGAGGCCGTCGCCCCTAATGCCAACTGAACATCATAATCACCCCGAATAATTGAATACGAAAGTATTCATCACCAACATATTTCAATACATGCTTACATCAACAATTCAACACCAATAGCATGTAAGAAAATTCACCAACAACATATATGCACATAACATATATAAACACCAACAACACCCCCATAGTAATTCAACAATTTCATATGATTCTCACAATTCAAGTTAACGGAGAAAATACACCATATTATGACAATTATCATATTCAATCACCAAACCATCATTCATACAACCTTATATGTTCATATCAAACCATTAATAAAAGAATTTCAAAGTAAACGGGTTCAATGAATATTTTTGACCAAGTTCGTATAATATATTTCACAATTTTAAACAATTGGGTTCAATGAACCAAAACAAAGCAAAACAATTCAATTACCTCAACTATGCATGCACATTAATCACTTATGAGTGTAGGTGTACATACATGTGCGTTTCATCGGCCAACTACCAAGAAATCTCATAATTCACAAAGTTCGTCTCATAATGCCACTTTTCCAAATAGAATCCATTTTCAAAGCAAAACAATTTAACTCTCAACAAAATAAATCAATACCATTTGTAGTAACCACATAAACAATATACATACTTAACCCTACATCATTCACTTGAGAAAAACAAGTTTCGGAAAAATCGGCGTTCATAGACATTTTCCAAACATTAAAACCAATTCATAAAAACCGAGTCCAATTTGATTCAAATGATGTTCCAGTAGGATTAGATGTATAAACAGTGATTAACTAAGTCAAAAGAACATTTTAGAAAGTTCGGATTGGTCCCCAAGTGTACGAAACGAAAAATGAATAATTGCTTAACAGGGTGTTGCTCGCTTAAGCGAAGTCTGGTTCACTTGAGCGACCAGGTTCCAGTAGCTTCTTGGCTCGCTCGCTTACCACTCACTCAAGCAAACTGTGTCTAGAATCAACTAGTCACGTTCGCTTACGGCTCGCTCAAGTGAACTGTGTCCAGAATCAACTGGGCACGCTCGCTCAGAGCTCACTGATGGCTCGCTTAAGCGAATGCTCATCAGTTATGGAAAAAAACTTCGGGTTTCAAACCCTTTTTCCCCAAAAATTCCAATTTTGATCTTTCCAAACCCAAAATTCGTCCCAAATAATGTTTACAGGTCATATACATGAAAATACACTCAATGATGCATAAAACTTGAGATTAAAACATCATTCCATCAAAATTCAACAATTCCCCAAACTTTCACAATTTTTCAACAACAACAACAATTCTCATCACCAATTCACATATAGGGATACCCATTATATCAATTCATCAACAACATGTTCCAAGACAACATCAACAATAAATAATCATGAATTCACTCATAACTCAACAACCACAACTTCATTCTTCGTCAATTTTACACAAAAACATAACATACCCACATACATAACTTTTGGCATTCAAACTCATCATCAACAACACAATTATTATTCAATTCATATACAAAATCATATCATCAACATTTAAGTACGAATTTCTACAATTAAACTCAAATAATCACTTATCCACATAATCACTTATTCAATTAAGCACTTATGAGAAATGGGTAGAAAAAGATTATGCTTGAACACTAGCCCCCTTACCTCTAACTCCAAGAATCCAAGCTTTGGCCTCACTTTAGCTCATAGACTCTTCACCCTCTACCTTTTCAAGCCTCTTTGTCTTCAAACCCTCTCTTCCCTTTTCTCTAGCCTTTCTCTCTCTACCTCTATATTGTGTTATGAAATGAATTGTTCTAACCCTAATTTCCTCCTAAGAGTTGGGTTATATAGTCACACTATAATGGGCCTAACTCTCCAAATGTTATATGGGCTCAAACTCTAATTAATCCAATTCTCTAGTTTCTATTTCACTAACGGTAAAATAACGAGTAACCACCGGCTCTAATTATAATTACCACAACACACTAACAACTTAATAAACAAATGGTCCTCACTTAAAACGCTACAAATAATCCTCAACCAAAATTACTAATTTACCTTTGCTCACCAAGAGACCAAAATGTCCTTCTAACACGAAACCCAAGAATTAACACTTAAAGATAAATAATCACATACAAGCATAAATAAACACACATAAAATAATCAAAAATAAAATAACGAAAAATCGGGTTGTTGCAGGCCACTGGTAGCTATTAGCAGTTATAAACTGTACCAGATCATAAAATTCTTGTTAAGACTTGTTGAACATTGTACCTCTAGATGTGGCATCTAATATCAATCTTGTTGAAGGAATAAGCCCATTGTAAAAGGTTTCCATTTGAATGCGCACATGTATCCCATGACGATGACACCTTCTTAGTAATTCCTTAAACATTTCCCAAGCTTCAAAAAGAGTTTCTTCATTTGTTTACTTGAAAGAGGTTATATCATTCCTCTTTTTAGAATTAAGGACTCGAGGAAAGTATTTATGAGCAAGTTCTCTCCATGTGGTGACAGAGTTAGGACCCAAGGAGTTTAACCATGATTTGATTATACCAATGAGAGAGTAAGGGAAGAATATGAGTCTGAAAGTATCATCTCATTTGCCTATTGGCTAGATTTTTGAAATTTTCAGCTACCTTTGTAAATTGCTTCAGGTGAATATGAGGATCATCTATGACTGATATTGAAAATTGGCCAATGGTCAGCAACATTTGGAACATCAAAGGCTTGAATTCAAACTGAGCAGCAGTGACTTCTAGCCTTACTATGCTAGTATGAAAGGTCTTTGAATCAAACACTGCATACTTTTTGAAGGATTTATTCTTGTCATTCGCCAAGTCTGTTGTATTGTTATTGTTATCCATGTTAACTGAAGGTCCTTCTATGAGCTAGAATTGTTGGAGTTATAGCTTTGTACTAAGTTGGGATATAGTTCCTCTAGATTTGGATTCATGTTAGACTTGAACAATTGTCTTCTTTTCCTAAAAGTCCTTTCTATTTCGATATCAATATGAAACTTTGGTTAAGATTGTGCCCTGAGCATTCACGACACACCTGCTAAGCACTCACCAAACAATAGGTTAACGAAAACAAACAAGCTAACTACCTAGTGAAACCCTGCTAAAAACTATAACACCTTGCAGTCTCTAGCAATTGCGCCAAAAACTTGGCGTCTTCCAAAACACTATGCGTATTTAAAGGTGGAAAGACTAAGTGCAAGTATACATTGGTTGTTAGATATATTTTGAGACTTATTTTATGCTTTTAGATTTATCTTGGTTGTTGAGTTTATTTATTTTGAGACTTATGTTATAATTTGGTTGTTGGATTTATTTTATGATTTGTTTTATGTTGCGCATTTGTCTTATTTTGCTATTAGTTATGATGTTGAATTCGACAATTTGATAATTATCTTGTTTTTCACAAATTTACTTGCTACATATTCTTTTATATTTTTTTACGATAAAAGCAACATAGTTTTTTTTGTAACAATTAAGTTGTAAAAAAAAAAAAAGTTTTTGTTTGGCGGTCAACTCGCAAGCCCGCCACTAAACGGGGGTGGGGGTGAGATTTTGGACTCGGTCACAAAATTTGACTCGGTTCGTCTCGTCTCGTTTTTAGCGGGCTTAGACGGGACGAGCATAAATGGGGTGGGCCGGCCCGCTTTGCCATCCCTAGTTATAGTATAAAAAGATATCGATTACACGGGGGCTGTTGACTTATAGCTTCGTATAGCTTTCTAGTAAATAACTTGTTTGTAAGAAAATAAAATAAGTCATAAGTGTCACAACATTAAAATAAATATAATAATTTGGGAAAACAATTAAAAAGACTTAGAGGTTTTCAAAACTAAAAGTGTGGCTTAAACAAAGAACCAGATATGATAGATCTCCACTACGATCAACAAAGCTATATCATTCTATGGCTTTGTGGCAACCTCGTGGCACCTTTGTTGGGTACAATCACAATTCTTAATTGGGGTACAATCCCAGTACTTAACATACAACATTAATAGGTTGGTCATCCATAGCTCTCTAACGGTGGAAGACGTTGAGCCGTGGCCTATGATAAGAGTCCTGGTTAGAAGTCAACGCTTCTCACGGCTCTTCCAAGATCTAGTTGGCATTCAAGTAGTCTCTCTTGTTCCCGTCACCTTAATCGGTACTTAGGGACATAACTCGTATCAAACAAACATTTTCCATTCTCATCTTAATCGAGAACTTAGCAAAAGAAATAAAAATGATCAAGTTTTACTTCTAAAGATTCAACATTAAAACAATTTGTTTGAAAGAAGCACAAAGCTATAACTTTATAAATCTTAAACAAAGGATATCATAACTATATCATGTCTAAACCACAATAATGGGTTTGACTCATGATGAGCTTAACCAGGAAGACAAAGATGAAATGAAACATAAATGAAAAATATAAAGGGTCCTGCTAACCAGTGCCCCCGGACACTGGTTAAGACACTGGTTAATCATACCATAAAAAGGAATTATTACCATAAAAGGAAGCTGTTTTGACATTATTATAAATTATTTATACAATTTTAATAAATTAACTACTATATAATTTCCTTTTTTATTTACTTAATCAATGCCCCGGGAGCATCGGTTAGCATTTCTCCGACATAAAAAGCTAAAAGAAAAAGAAATATTCATTTTATAAGGTTGTAGGAAGAAAAAAAATACTTATTTGTTAGTGTAATATCTTGATGTTGACTTTCACATTAAATAATTTGTAATTTGATATTTGCTTTCCTTAAAATACATGATCAACTATTCATTTACTGTCATATAAATGAGGGTCAATCAAATTTAAAATTGCAATATGTATGAGTATTGATTTATGGTAATAATTGCTTGTTTGTTTAATGAAATTTTTAAGAATATTGTAGTGCCACATGTAATATTATTACTCATGTAATTGTTTGTGAGATGGCATGTGTATTTGTTCTATTATTGATATTCAAATGTATGTTTAGGAGATTAATATCTAAATTAAAATATTTTTAATAGAATAATTCTCGATGCATTTATTTAGATCCATGTATATTCAGTTTGATAACCCAAAAAAATAAATTATTTTATAAGATTGTAATAAAAAAAATGTACTTATTTATCAGCGTAGTGTCATGATGTTGATTTTGGCATTAAATGATTCACACTTTGATTTTTTCTTTCTTTAACTTATTTGTTAGTGTAATGTAATGATGTTGATTTTGGCATTGAATGATTTTCACTTTGATTTTTTCTTTCCTTAACAATATATGATTAACTATTCATTTACTGCCATATAAATGAGGTTCAATCAAATATAAAACCGCAATATATAATGAAAATTGATTTATGGTAATAATTTATTGATTGTAATTTTTTAGAATGATGTAGTACCACGTGTAATATTACTCATGTAATTGTTTTTGGGATGTCATGTACACTTGTTCTGTTATTGATTTTCAAATGTATGTTTAGAGTATTAATATCCAAATTAAAATATTTTTAAAAGAATAATGTTAAATGCATTTATTCATAATCATGTATATTTAGTTTGGTAACAATTTTTTTTTATTCATGTTATAAAGTTGTAATGAAAAAATGTACTTATTTGTTAGTGTGGTATCTTGATGTTGGTTTTGACATTAAAAGATTTGTACTTTGAATTTTGTTTTCATTAACAAGATATGATCAACTATTCATATACTGCTATATAAATAAAGGTCAATCAAATTTAACATTGGGATATACAATGATAATTTATTTGTGAGATGTCATGTGTACTTGTTATGTTTAGGAGATTCAAACAATACTTGTCTTTGTTCTTGTTTATCATTTAATACTTAATTGATTCCTTGTACAATCAATCTCTTTTTCATACTTAAATCTATAATAATTATTAAAATAAATCAATATCGCAGGAGTCTCCCTTGATACGATAACTTTAAATATTTATTCTTTGACCTAAAACAACTACATCATCAGTGGTTTATCCAAGCCTGTTAGAATTAACCAATATAAGATCCTTTGTGTAGAAAATATGTGAGATGCTTTATCAAAGCCATTGAGGCTATAAGACTTGAACAATGTGGTTGGTGTTAGAGTGGTTAATGACATAGACATACAACAACATGAGGTCGTGGGGACCTTTGTGGTCGATTCATGTTAGATAGTCGTGGGAACCTTGAGCTTTTGGTGAGTTTGTCTCTTCTCATTCTGCAAGATTTTGGAGAAGGAAAATTGTTTCATCAACGATATCTTACCGGTCATTGACTCTACGTTGCGATACTTTCTCATACGGATGAGTAATAATAGCTTTCCACCTCATGTAAAAACAATTTTCGGTTCTTAATGATGCAGTTCAATTTATGCACTTCCTGGTTTAGGTTGTGAAGTATAACCTTTATTCCTTCCATCGGGATTGACGGTGTCACCACCGATAGTTGTGGTACCCTCACTTATTGTGGAGTATTGAATGGAAATGGTGTAGTAGTTGTTCCATATAACAGAGTATGACGACTGACGACAATTTAGAGACGACTGTGATGATCGATATTTGATAGTCATGTCAAATGTTTTGGGTTTTTGGGGGAGTTTTGATCTTTAGGGAAAAAGATAGGGGGAACTTTAGATTTTCACAAACAACGTCAGTAATCTAGAGTGATAAAAAAGGCTTAAATCATTAAGAGAGCAAGATGGTAGGTATTGAAAGGATATAACGTATGTATCTATCGTTGATGGTCATAAGCACCTTTTATAGGCATTGTCAACATGCAATTGTAGAGTTGATGAAAGGTTGTTGTGATTGACACTCCATCAATGCAGGATAATGGCGTTAATTTGGAGTCGTTGGAATGTTACGATATGGAATAATCTAATGATAAACTGTTGATGCTTGATGAGACAAAGATGATTTGAGAATGTTGTGTCGGATCTCATTGTGATTTGGTCTTTCTTATGTTTGGGCTTATGTTCGGTATATTGTGTTCGTACCACGGTAGTTTGGGCCTTATATGGAAAGATTTAGGGGCCTTTGGCAAGTCTATAACAAATACCATTGCAAACTATTTAACACCCTTTATTCTTTGAAATGGATAAACGAATAAGAGTATAGAGAAATTTTAGCAATTATCGCATCATAAAAGTTATGTTTTTTTTCTTATAATGAAGACGTATAATATTGCCAAAATTTTCTTATAAATAACTTCGCCCCAACATCAAACCCTAATTTCCTTCATTCCTCTACCTTTCTTCACCCACCGCACTCATCCGCCCACAGTCAGAAAAATCGGCCGTGTTCAAACAAAAACATCAAGAAATCCTCAAGCCAATTCAACGAGACACACTACTCTCGAATAACCTTAGATTCCACACCAACAAAAAAATACTTGAAGAAGTTCCATTCATCTCATGAAGTGGATCTAGAAAGCCCGGTTTGTTGAATCTCATTAGATCTACAAAAGTGTAGATGCATGTGTCCCATATGGACTTCGATCCTAATGTTTCCCCTATTAAGACTGAAAATATTATAGCTTTAGCCCTTTGATTAGTTTGCAAAGCCATAAATTTAGAAACGGTAAAACTAATTGATAACACTACTTGAAGTCAATAAGACTGGTTAGGCCATAAGAAGAACAATCATGCTGATGTTGGTGGCATCACATTGAGTCCTCCGATTGCTGCTGATTCTGTAGCGCAATCATTGGCATTAGCATGAAAATGCTGAAAGAGGTTGTGATGATAGTAAGCCGTATTCGAGTCATACAAAATTCCATACGGGATTGAAGCAATTGGTTGCTGATGATGAATGGTCGATGTTGAAACCCTAGATATGCTCTTCGCTTTTGGTATGGATGACATTTCTAATTTAGATTGATTTTGTTTAATAGATCCCCTTCAATCGTGGTGGCACCAACAACATCATGAGGTTTTTAAGATTTGATTATAGTACTTTAATTTTTTTTATTCAAAGTTTATTTATTTATTTTGCTAATTCATGAGTCTTATGAACTAAATTGTTGGATTCTCCATTCATCTCATGAAGCAGATTCAAGAAGGCTGGTCTATGGAATCTCATTGAAGCGACAAAAGAGGAGGAACTCGTGTCCCTTGTTGACTTCGATCCCTATGTTTCCTCCATAAGGAGTACATAGATCGAGGTCGATTAGGAAACTCTAAATATGCTCTTCGCTCTTGGTATTTACTAAATTCCTAATTAATATTGATTTTGTTTATGTTCAGCAGATTCCCTTCAATCGCGGTAACGACAACACACAAGGTTTTTAAGATTAATTAGAGTACTTTGATTATTTTATTGATTAAAAACTCATTTATTGTTTTTCCTAATTCACAAGGTTTAGGAATAAAATTGTTGGATCGCCCACTCATCACATGAAGTGGATTAGAAAACGATGGCTCGTGGAATCTCGTTGAAGCTACAAAAGAGGAGGAGTGTGTGTCATGTATTGACTTCAATTCCAATGTTTCTACCACTAGAACTATGCATATCGAAGTCGATTAGGAAACCCAAAATGTGCTCGTTAATCTTGGTATGGATGAATTCCCAAATTCAGCAGATTGATTTTGTTCTCCTTCAACAAATCCCCTTCAGTCGCGGTGGCGACGACGACATCATGAGGTTTTTAAGATTTAATTACAATTATTGTTTTTTATTTTTTAAAATTTATTTTCTAAATTTTGGGTTTCGAAAAATGATAAGTTATTGTTTTTTTATTTATTAATTTTGTTTTTAAAATTATATTTAGTTTTAGAATTCTATTTGCATGAGGTAATTATCATGTTTCCTATTTCAACCTTCATGTTTTATATCATAATATAATCATTATAAAAATAACACAAAATTTAAAAACATTGTTAATTAGTTTTTATTTTATTTTTAAAATAGCTTACTTTCAAAATTATTCTCTCACTTTCTCAATTATATGAAACTTTTTACTTTTTAGGTTCATGGAATAAATAATGTATGTTGTCAACCACACTAACCATTTATTAAATGAACCTGAAAAATTAAAAGTTGTTTATAATTAAGAACGAAAGGGAGTAATTTCTACACACGCTATTTAGTGATTTATATGAAATGAATATCACAAAAATTTGGAAATTAGGGTGTCATGCATTAGAAGTTAAGAATGCTACATGTACCCCAATTATAAGTCTCATTTAAAAATAAAAATATTATAATATAAGAAAATAAAATAAAATTATCATAAGTCTCATTTAAAAAAAATAGAAGAAAATAAACTAAATTAACAGTTTATTAATATTATAAAACTATCCTTAAAAAAATACATTGTAAAACTAAACAATTTATTATTAAAATGATTTTGGGAGAGATGGATTAAAATGTACACCATTAATCCTTGTGATTATCTTTTTATGGGAAAACATAGTTACGTCCTCACTCCCTCTTTTTGGTGTTGAATGTGAAAAATGACACACAAAAAAGGGATCATCATTCAAAGAGTAAGAAAAGTGGGGAAACACATGAGTTACCATTACACATATTTGAAAATGGGACCCAATCTAAACTAGTTCTTCGGAGAGGTCCATTGCATGTAAGACAAGTGTGTAAAACGACAATACACTTTTAATGGGTTTCTCCTTAAAATAAAAGTAAAGTACTCCTTCCGTTTTATCATTAATGGGACAACCCACAATTTTTGTCCTAACACTGTAATTAGCTGTCACATTGGTCTTGAAT
>Ga0209282_1002030_pt1 | contig 11508 bp, 3 predicted proteins | sample Mtrugardesep15_FD_187529 | JGI IMG/M metagenome (GOLD analysis project Ga0209282, IMG submission 187529) | Root nodule microbial communities of legume samples collected from California, USA - M. trunc garden sep15 (SPAdes) (version 2) | ecosystem: Host-associated > Plants > Roots > Nodule...
TGGTGGAAGTGGAAGTGATGATGAAGATTTTCATGATTATTGAATTTGAATTTGAACTTTTATTTCATGTTTAGTACTTTTGTTACTTTAAGCTTTAGAGGCTTAAAGTGTTGGCTACCTTAAAGGTTATTAGTATTTCTTGCAAGTATGTTCTTATGTTTTGCATAAGACATGTTTTATTTCAAATTATGAATTTTGAGTAATATTTAAGCTATTTTAGTATTTCTTTTTTAGCATATTATAGTATTTTAGTATTAAATTTATTAGTGTCCGCGTCATGAAATAGCCCCCGCTACGCGCCCGTATACGGCGCCGCGTCAATTTTTTGGGTGACCGCGTCGCGCCGCTTTTACGCTTTGACAACAGAGATCTCAGGTAATACACTACAGACATATATACTTCTATAAACTAATATTATATTGTATGTGTTAAAATAGTTATATTACTAATTTACTTTATATAGAAAATTGGTACTCATTGTCTAATGGAAGACAAAAAATTTAAAGACTTTGTATGTTACCCACTTACAATACCAAGTCACAATCAAAATTTCAAGGCGTAAACTAGAAAAGGTTTCAAACTTGCATCATTTTTATGTTGAGGTATTTTATCAAGGGATTGACAGACAATCTCAAGAGCTTAACAAGAGATTTACCGTGGTGAATATTGAATTGCTTATTTGTGTAGCAAGTTTAAATTCAAGAGATTCATTTTGTGCATTTAACAAGGAGAAGCTGATTAATTTGGCTCGATTTTATCCATCGGAATTTTCTTCTTTGAAGCTTATGGGAATCGACAATCAACTTGAAAATTATATCATGAATGTTCGTTTTGTGAAATATTCTAATTTGGGTGGGATTAGTGATCTTTCAAGAATGTTTGTGGAAACTAGAAAACATATTGCTTATCCAATGGTATACTTACTTTTGAAGTTAGCATTACTTTTGCACGCGAAAACTGCAAACGTTGAAAGGAGTTTCTCTTCTATGAATTTTATGAAGAATCAGATGCGCAAGATGAGTTTTTGAATCATTGTCTGATAACATACATAGAGTGATATATTTGATAGTGTTGAAAATGAAAAAAAATCCTAAACTCTATCAAAATATGATGCTACGAAGAGGGCAAGTATAATTCATTGATATTAAAGTGTCTTTAGTTTTTGGATATACAATGGTATAATTATTGTAATCTACAATGTTTTGGATATACAATGGTATAATTATTCTTCGATGATGCATTCATTGTGTATGGTTTAGAAGAAAGGGAGAAGTCATGGTAGATGTTGCAGCCTCTTGAACAATTGTGCTATTAGAAGATTATCCTTGGGAGCTAGAAAATCTTATTAGGATGGATTTAGCTTGGGTCAGTTGGCTTATCCCCGTTTAATCACCCATAAAACACTTGATTTTATCAAAACATACTTTCATTACATAAGTAACATGATTTTTTGAGGTTATTATTTTGTCCTTAAAATAACTAGAACCTAGTCAAAAATGTAATACCATACATTTTAATATGAGGTGAGAGTTTTTTCTTTTTGGTGGATCTAACATGTTCTCTTCATTCTAAAATGATTGTGAAACAACTCTTGTGCAATATGGTTCACGATATTTTACGAGAAGATAGGATGAACACGCTGGTTTGATGGCTAGCCTTAGCAGTTAGCAAGACTATGCATATAATGGATGCACTTTCTAGCTTTTCATTAACTAACCTTGAATGTCCTATGCTTCTTGTAAGCCTCCACTATGACCCTTTCACGCCCTTAGATGTGATGGACTTGTAGTAAAAATTTGTTTCAAATTAAACTATCATTTTAATTTTCAATGCAATTTTAATTACTTTTTCTAATTATACACTAATATTTGCATTATTTTTTAGACATTATTCTCAAGTCAATAACTTTCATTTTGTATTTATAAAAATGTATTAATATTTGATAAGAGTAATTTTACAAAAGTATTTTTAGACCATATAACATGTATTTTACTTTTAACTTGAAGTCTTAAATATATATATATATATTTTTTTAGAATAGTATTTTTAGCATTTAAGTATATGAATATTGCCCCTACATACAATTTTAAATTGCTGGCTCCACCACTCTTTAATTTTTTTGAAGGAAAAAAAAACTAATGTAATAATTTGACATTGGTTTATTGCGATTATTATGTAAAATTGTTCAACAGTGCTGCTATACATAGCGAACCAACTTTCGCAAAATTACACGATGGTTGATGTGTCGCTTCTGTAGCAAAAAGAGAGCACTCTAACTCCCGATTTTAGTAAAATACAGGTTGGTAAATGATTTGAATAGCCAATAAAAATAATCCGGGACGGTTTCGCGAAGCATTCTCTCGTGATATATACCATTTCCCAAAATTATTACACTAGTTTATTTATTATTATTTTAAATTTATTTGAAATAATTTCAAATGGCCCTTATCTTAGGACATATAGGAGTAAATATGGCTTTTGCAACCTTGCGGTTCAACCGGCCCTGGTTTTCAGGAACTGTAAGCAAAAAATTCGGGCCCTCATTTGCCTATGTTGGTTGCCATGCATTAACTCCAATATGAAATGACAAAATAATTCAGAAAAGAAATGAGATAACGTTGCTTTTCTGTTTGAATTATTGGTGAAATGATAAAACATATCAATGAAATTAGTCTACGCATGATATAAGTACCATTGATTGGAAAAAGCTAAAACTTTCTATGAAGCAAAGGACCTATAATTGATGAATCAAAACATAGTTCCCCTTGAGATGACAGGATCCTCACGCGTGATGTGATATCAAACGATACTTGGTCCACACATTAGGGTTTAGAGGTAACTCTTCTAGTACTCTGTACTTTAATATTGGACAGGTACATTTTTGATTTTAGAGATAGGTTAAAGGTCACGTGTGCATGGTGGAAGTACTTGTAGCAGAAGGGCTTAAAAAAGAAATTACTCCCTTTACCATGAAATTGAAGTTGGTGGACCACAATATCAGGTGTTATGCTCTCCTATGAAAGAGTAAAAGACAAAGAAAATTACAGCCTTGAGAGAGATTTAGTTTAGCCATTTGAACTTTTTCTTATAAAACAAGTTAGATTTGTAAGTGGAGAGATTCCTAATACAATCTAGATTTGAAGGTATTTCAAACAATAATCGAAGTGGTGGAAGCATGATAGAGGACGACAATGAAGTATCTCTCGGGTGTTTTACATGTAAACACTCGTACGCTCAAGTTAATAAGTTTATGATTGAAGTGAGCAAGAGGTATTTAATGTGTATCTTTCTCATGATGTATATATATATATATATATATATTCTTTTATAGTAGAAATTTTGGGTGAAACATTTGAAAATCTCAATGAATTCGTTGAGAGTTTCCTACCATGATCGACGAATCACCATTTGATCTTCATCATTAGGTGATTGCTTATAGAGAAGGTGATTTTTGCATGTGCGCTGACAGTGAAACGTACATCATGTGGACTCTAATCATGAGGTGATTGCTTAGAAAGGGGGTGATTTGTCATCCACGTACAGTGTCACATATGCACTTAACATGTCATTTGTATATTTTACACAAGTTAACGAATCGACTAAATTGATTGACATCATTCAATTTCTATTTTTGCTTATTCTCAAATTTTAAAGGGTAAAATGTCTGACCCATGCAATTTTAGCGAGAAAATTGGTGATTTTTAGGTGTTAAGATATACATGGTATTCATTAAATTAAAACTTGTGTTCAAATTATACACTTAAAATTTATGCTTAATGACATTTAAAATTGTGAATAATTGTGTTTAGGAAATATTTTATAACTTACAACATTTTGTTATATTCCTTCACCATCCACAAAACATAATTAATCATATTATACTATGTTCTTTTTACAAAGTATATCTATACTATTGCGTCAAAAAAGAAGTATATTTATACAATGGTAATCATCAAAATTGTTGTTGAATTTTGATGTGAAATTTACATGTCAAAATATATTTTTTCTTTCAATAACTTGCATATTTGTAATACCCTTGTGTTGGTATTTAGATTTTAGAACAATTTTGACTTTATTCATGCTTTGTCTCTCCCACTCTTTAACACATAAGTACCCACCATTGATGACCACATGAAAGGGTGAAAGAATGGGCTAATTCTTTGCATGTAGATTATGATATTAACAGCCGTATCCAAAATTGACAATTTTACATATTGAAACAAAACTATCCTCATCGATTCATGTGATTTTGGACCCATTAATTTCCTTATCTGAGACATGAACATTTTTGGATGAACATGGGGGATGGTTTCATGAATATGTTTTCGTTTGATATTTGGATTTAGTAAATCACATTTGGACAGAAGCTACTAGAATTAAATTATACATGGAAGCTTCTATGTAGGGACCACCCCAAAATGGTACTCATGAGTAAATTTTCGGATGAACATGAGGCTGGTTTCATGAGTATACAACAATTAAAAATTATACATATTTTTTGTTGACAATACACAATTAAAATTACACATATATAGTTGAAATTACACATATAAAAATTAAAAATTTAAGCTATCATATCTTCAATGAAAAATAAAGAAGAAATTCAACTTAGTTATTATTAAAAAAGGTTTAATTACACTTTTGACCCCTAAGTTTTTGTTTTCTAAAGTTGTGATTTTGGTCTCCTAAAAAAACAACTTTTTTCAGGTCCCCTAAGTTTACTTTCTGTTGCAATTTTGGCCCCCCACACCAATTTTGACCCAGTCAACGGACACGTGGACGCTACGTGTGTAATTTTTTTCATTTATATTTTTTAAATTATTTTTTATTTAAAAAAATTATTTTTGTAATTAAAAAAAATGTCTTTTAATTACAAAATTAAAATAAAAATTTATTTATTTTTTAGTTTTTTTATTACAAATGAAAAAAATTAATTACAATTTTTTTTTGTTTTTCTGTTACAAAAATTAAAAATAAAAATATTATCATTATTTTTAATTACAAAATTAAAAATTATTAAAAAATACAAAAATATTAAAGTGGGTGCCACGTCAGCGTTGACTGGATCAAAATTGCAACAAAAAGTAAACTTAGGGAGTCCGAAAAAGAGTTGTTTTTTTTAGGGGATCAAAATCACAACTTTGGAAAACTTAAGGAGTCAAGTGTAATTAAACCAAAAAAAATAAAGATCGGAAATTCAACTTATACTATTAAGAATTTTTCTTATCATGTTGAGTGCACCAAAGCTTAACTAGATAAATAGAATATTTATTATTGGATAATTAAAGGATTTATTTCAACATTAGTTGTAAAAATACATTGTTAAAATCCTTCAAATTGTACGTAACTAAACTTGAATTATTTAATCAACTATTTTTTTTTAGTGGTATTGAATCGACTATAACAAGTATCTCTTTTCTCTATCCCTTAGTGGTCCCACTTTGATAGCATGCCTTTTTTTCTATTGGTATTGTATATAACAGCATCTCAACATTATGGAGTCATCTTGAGGTTCACTCTAGTCATGTTAAGAGTTTTACATATTAAATGAGATAATCTTAAAATTAAATTTATAAATTAGGACAATCTTCACATTATACGTGAAGTTTTTAAGAGTTATGTTAAGTCGAATTTAAATCTTAAAATAGTTTATAAAACTATCATGCCATTTGTAATCAGATTCCTCGATTCATATTTTAGATCTGATTATAGAAACGGGATTAGACTTAATATATACAAACTTTAAAGAATTTTTGTGATATTAAGATAGTAGTAGAAAGGAAATCGGTATACTTTCACCTTAATTAAAAAGCCGTATGATTAGTTCAAAGTGGTGGCTCCAAAATCAGGCTGTGATGTCTCTATCATATTCTATAATGCTCTCCTCTGATTTTTATTAAGTTAACACCAACTTGCAGTAAAAGGGAAATTGCTAACCACATGGGGTCAATGTTAATTATCTTTTCCTTATTTTAAAGTTGAAGATCATAAAAGAAAGGAAAAAGTTTCATTCTTTATTCCCACCAACACCAAATGAAATCAACATTAACATGATTATATATTGTGCTTTCATTATACTAAATTTAACGTTAGACAACTATGGTGACACTAATTTTCAGGCCCACTTTTAAAACAAGTACCAAAGAGAAATTAAAAAACGCAATTAGAAAACAAGAATACTAATTTATCAAAAAAAAAAAACAAGAATACTATGAAAAAATTCAAAACAAGGAAAAAAACTATGATTGTTGTCTAATGATAATTATAAAATAATACATCCAAACTTTTTAAAAGAAAAGTTTGTTGAATTGACTTATTTAAACTTATTTATCTACCGAACAACTAAAAACTGTTTGGAATTGGATAGACTTACTAAAATGGTTTATTCCATTAGCTCTATAAGTAACTTATGAAAATAACATATAACTCATAAAACACATTGTCAATTTATTTTACTGTTTTTTATTTTATGAAAATAGCTTATTGCGTTTATATACAATCAGCGTTTGTGCTATACATGCAAATTAAGTTGTTTATCCAAGACCTTACATTTCAAAAAGAACTAGAATCCAAGTATATAATCCATATCTCTATTTTGCTTTAAGATATTAGACAATGTGAGAATGTTTCAAAGTGTTTCAATTCAGTTTTAACCAACTCCAACTCCTACAATATTCACTTTAATTTATAGCCGCAATTCTAATGCACGGTGCATAAATTTCAAATTAGAAACATGATTCTTTAGTCAACGTGATTCTAACTTTAATCTTAAAGTAATTTATGTAGTTATTTTTTTACTCCTATTGTATTATTTTCCAACCTTTTTTATACAATTTATTTTATTTTCAAACTTTGGCAATAGGTATCCAAATACGTTGAATGTCAGCTATAGACAATTAGTCCATGTGAGCCAATTGTTATTAACTTATCGTACACATGAAGAACTCAATTACAATTAAGGTTTTTCTTTGGCTTTATGAATTGTTAATATATGTGCCAAACCAAAGAATTTGCGTAAATCAATTTTCTTTCTTTTTCTCTGTAAGTACTTTTAAAATAAATAAATTATTAGCAGTATGTTTTTAAAAGTATTACGTTTGTCTTCACTTGATATATCCACTTACCACGTGCACAGAAGCAAATTGAAGAAAAAAAAGAGAAAACATTATTATACATCTTACTAGAGACAAGTTTGTACTAGCCAACTCCTCTTATATATAATATTAAAAAAACCTATTGTACTTATGTCTTTTGAGAAATAAATACATATATGTACCTTTTAGTAAAATAAAAAACATAAATTTGTACCTACTACTTGTGATTGTGGGTATCGTTTACGAATAATTCTGATTCCTACTATCAATTTTTTTTAGATAAGCGTTCCTATACTATCAATTTTGGAACAATAGAAGATGATTTGAAGTTTTTGAGCAAAATTATAACAATTCTTGATGCTTCGTTTTAATGGAGATTAAAAGTCATATAAACAAAACAAAACCCTACAAATTTGTTACATAATGGAGTATTAAAAGTCATATAAACAAAAAAAAACCTAAATAATATTTTAACACTATTCATTTCTTTTGTTTTTTTCCCTTCAAACAGTTTAGTTGTTAAAATTCAGCTTTAAGATTAATAAATAGAGTGTCTGGAGTTCGAACTCCAATCTCTATATATTACAATGCATCGTCCTTAATAACTGAGTTATGCTCACGAGTACAATACCATTCGTTTCTATAAAAATGTTTGTTTACGTTTAGAGCCGTTCCTACGAATCCGGAGGCTCGACTCTGTAAGTGAAAAGAGGCCCATAATAAAATAAAATGTATTTTTTTTAAAAGAATAATGTTCTATTTAATTTTTTTAACATATAAATACAAGGTGCCGTATATATGCGGTACACCCAAATGTGAAAATCACTACTGTATACATGAAAAACCTCAGAAAAAACACCCACCTAACATCAAAAGCAAGAAGACCCAATTCTAATAGGTTTAAAACAAGACAATTTTTTTAAGGCCTATACCCTGGGGAGGCCTAGCTCCATTGAGCTGTTTGCGTACCTCAAGGTTCAACCCTGCTTACGTTAAAATTAATCAAAATATATCATTTATGGCAAAATTACAAAATTTAAATGAACCAAAATGACATAATTGAAATGAAAAAGGATAAAGACCAAATTTTTACCTGAAATTAAATTAAAAGACTAAAAATATAATTTAACCAACATTTATTTATCAAGAGATGAATGTGATTTAAAGTTATCATTAAAATAAATTAATGTATGATACACACATTTACTCATCGAGACATCAACATGATTCAATCTCAAGCTTTGACACGGATGTGTAATTTAAAAATGAAAAGATGATTGGGTGCACATTTCTTTATTAATACAAATTCACAATATTTGTATTTTTCCATTGAAAACTATTTTGGCACTTTGTAGGGTTCCTTGACAATAACCAGTCTTTATCCATTAGCCATCCATTCACAATGGAATGACTGTACCTTTACCATCATTTCTATGCCCTCATTTACCTCTATGTTTTGCATTACCCTTAGTAAATTTATTACAAAGCCATAATTAACTCAAAGTTTTTACCCTTGATGCTCCATTAAAAGCCAATTTACCTATAGTCTATAAAAGTTACCTAAGGTAAATTTTGAAGGGGGAAAAAGTGCAATGTGAATGTGATCATGACAAGTGGCCTTGTGATGAAAACTATAAATGAAAAAAAGGAAACCTTAGCCTTAGCCCCACAAAGAAAGTAAAGATACATAACTTTATAATTAATTAAAATTAAAAAGATAAAAAAAAACCAACTAAAAAGCATCCACTATATATTCACCACTTAGGTCACATGAAAATCAACATCTGTTGTTCCTTTTCTTCCATTTTGCTTTAAAGATTCCAATAGATATACTTTGTCCGATAAAGTCAGTAAAAAGAGTATTTTCTATTTATTATGTTTTTATGAAAAAAGTTAAGATTAATTAGTGGAGCCATATCCAATAGATGATTAAAAAAAGCTATCAACACCTCAATAAACATTTACAACAAAATTTAAGTATAATTTAAAAATTACAAAATTACATACTAAAATTCAAGTCACATCTAGTTCAAACAAATGTCTAACTATTCATATCAACTACAATCGATAGTAAAATGAAGTTTATTACCTATTATATTGGACCTAAATCCACTAAAACAAAAACACACTTAATCAATCACAACTGTTAATTTGAGACCGGACTCTTATTGCAGATTCCCTAAATTATAATTAAATAATCTTTATCATAAAGTAAAATCAAATTTTCTGAGGTGATTGAAAGCTAGTAATGTGGTTTTTATTTTTGGTACTCAAAATTGGTGGTCGAACCCGCTTGTTTGTATGGGCATCAATTGACTTTATTTATAATTTGACTAGACGTTAATCTTTTCGTGATTGTTTTGACACGCCTTGTGCTATAACAATTACGTTATTTTTAGTAATATATTTCATTTTAATTTCTTAAAAAAAAAAAATCTTTATCATTTATTTGGATTGATCAATAAATACGTCATATATTTCTTGAGTGGAATCCAAATCCACTTACCTTTCATTGTAAAAAGTTAGTGTTATGTATAAAGAGTTAAATAGATGAAGGGTCCATCATTTAGATGACCTCTAGAGGTAGAAGTCAGTTCTGTCTTATTCTTGCCTCTTGGGACCTTGCTGCTTGTTCTTCATCTCTTGTGGGGTGTCCTTGCTCTCTCCATAAAAATACATCATAAACTAGACCCTCCATCCCTTCAACATTTAGAGGTAAGAAAAACTTCTCAAATTATGGTATCATTATCAAATGTGACTCTTCTCTAATTTCAACTTTTTTTTAATGCCATATTTCAGGTGAGACTAGATTCAACATAAAGTTTTGTATTTGAAGCTTTTGATTCCAAGAAAGGTATATTATCAAAAATCCATTTTCATAACTTTATATTGGAATTTTTTTTATGTATGCATCTTTTTTATTTCTCTAATCCCTCCTCCTCCTCCATCTTCTAGTTTCTTCAATACTATTATAATAAAAGTTTACTTTTTACATCGTCAACAAATCACAATGATCAGTTATATTTTTTAACGATCTTACAATTATGAATGATTGAAATTGTATATGAATTAAATCGTCGAACCGAAATTCTAATTAATTTTCTTGTGAAAATTTTGTTCTAATGTGGGATGTGTAGGAAGTGAAATAATGGAGGATAAATATAGTCTAATTAGGAAGCATAGTGAGCTATGGAGGACATTGAGAGATGAAGACTTTGAAGAAGAAGAAATTTGGGATGTAGTGAAAGAAAGACCAAATTACATATCTGAAGTTCATAAGCCAAAGGAGAAGAAGGAACTATCTTCTCTTCCAATTCCAAGGACTAGTAGTGGAAGTAGTAGTGCTAATTTTTCTCATGAAAGCATGGCTTTTCAGCAATCAGCACCAGTTAAAATTCCTGATTGGTCAAAGATTTATGGTAATAATAAACAAAACAAGAGTACTAAGAAGGTTTCTAGGTATAATGAATATGGTTACTATGAAGGTGATGATGAAGTTGTATATCATGGTGGTGAGGATGAAGAAAATGATGATGATGATGAGTATAGTACTAAGCTTCCACCACATGAAATTATTTCAAGAAGGCTTGCAAGGAGTCAGATATCTTCATTTTCAGTTTTTGAAGGTGTTGGGAGGACACTTAAAGGTAGGGACCTTAGCAAAATGAGGAATTCTGTCCTCATAAAAACTGGTTTCCTTGAATCATTGTGATCAAGGGTTTTTCTAGAATTTAATTTGTAATGTATAGGGGTTATGTTAGTGATAGTTTAGCTATTGAGATTGTTTGCATGTTGTGTTTTTTAGGGTATGAAATGAATGATTCGATCAATTTTGCTTTTACCATGAAAATAAATCAATGATTTCCTTAATAAAAGTGATTTCAACATCAAAATATGTGAAATTCAATGGGGTTTTTGGCATGTTATTTAGAGCATCCATAGAAAAATATTGATGGATGTGTCAGCAGGTTAAGTATTGATTAAATTTGAATCATAAAAAAATTAAACATTTAGAAGTACAAAAATTGAACTTTGGCTTTTAATGAACAAGTCAAAATCTTTTCTCCCAAGCTTGCTTTCTTCTAACTTTATCTCCTCTGTTTTCTATGTGAACATTTGAGACCAACCCAATAATAAATGTCTTAATGTATTCCCTGAATCTAGTTTGAATATAGTATGTTTCAATGAATTTTGGTCCACGATGTATCAACTTTAATAATCGATATATTATAAATTAATTATGAATAATTATTTTATAACTTATGAAACGATATAATATTGGTTCATCGTAGACCAAAATTGTTTTCGACCATTTGTACATAAAAACAAGGGTTATTTATAAATTTCAGTTACTTATGATTTAATTAAATGTAAGACAAGTTAGTTTAGGATAGTATCTTTTCCAACTTTCTTG
>Ga0209282_1002031_pt1 | contig 11508 bp, 10 predicted proteins | sample Mtrugardesep15_FD_187529 | JGI IMG/M metagenome (GOLD analysis project Ga0209282, IMG submission 187529) | Root nodule microbial communities of legume samples collected from California, USA - M. trunc garden sep15 (SPAdes) (version 2) | ecosystem: Host-associated > Plants > Roots > Nodule...
TACTGAAATGCTGTTTAGTCTTGTTTATTTTAACTAAGAGCTTGTTTGGATAAACTTCTTTCTTGACAAATGATCATGCAAAAAGAAATATTGAAAGAATTTTGCAGCAACCATGTATCCATCCTATAAGCTGAAATTAGCTTATGTATCTTAATTTTTTAGAAGTCCTCTCATTTCACTTCTCTATAAGCATCTATAAATTTATAAAGATTTTTCCTTAAATGAAGAACCATACACTTATTTTAATTGAGAAGCTCTGATCAGTAAGGAGCTAATCCAAATTGGGCATGTGAAAGTATTGTTACTTTAGAAATTAGAACAAAAGATCCCACACCTATAGAAAAGAGCAGCATCTTAGATTTAAAAAAAGCTTACTATAATATGGAATTTTGTTCTTATCATTTATGCAGGTCATTACACGTATTAATTATGGCCAGAGTGTCTACATGAGTGGGTTGGGAGGTGCAGTTTCGCTGGCAGGATCAGGTGGAGGATTGTGGTCCATTGAGGGGGGCAACCGGCAAATGGCTGTTGGGCTGATTGATCGGTCGGATGTTACTTTACATCTGAATGAAGGAATAAAATCTGTTGCTGACCTTGGAGATCATTATGAACTCAACTCAACAAAAGGAAACAATTACATCTGTGAAGTTGCTGTGGTTGCCACACCGTTGGATGAGATAAATATTCAATTTATTCCCCCAATTTCAATTCCTGAGAGAAAATTACAGCACACGCATGCAACTTTTGTCAGGGGCCTTCTAAACCCTGTGAGTATTAACATCTGATAGTCGTAGCCTACTATTATGTAGTACAGATTCTGTCCTTGTCAGTCTGATATACATTCTTCTTTCCTTTTAGTCGGTGCTACTACTGATGGATTTCCTTTGTTGTGCCTTAGGTATATTTCGGTCTGAAGGCTACAGCAAAAATTCCAGATCTTGTGGCCACATTGGAGGACCCTGAACTTCCATTTACAAGCATTTCAGTTCTCAAGAAGCACAATGAAGAAGAATCCACTTATAAAATATTCTCTCGTAAACCAATGGCAGAAACATTACTTAATAGCATTTTCAGGTAATATTATCAGCTGTTGATTAAATAATTTCCCATTCGCCTTGAAACTTAAATTATACTGCCGATCTGTGTAACCAAATATATTGCCCAAACTTATTAACTTCTATTTTGAGAAGAGTTATAGTTCATAATTTGAGATAGCCACGTGCTCACACATCAAACCTACCTAATAATTACAATATGGACTTTGGTTAGTCATTTAGCTCGAAAGTGCAAATGGGATGCATCAGGAACCTAATATTGGTATTTAATTGTTTAGCTTTGTGTTTGAACTATAAGTTGTCTCAACTTTCTCCTTCTCGCAAAGACGAGTACATGAGAATTTTCACCAATTTCTTATTCTAACTTTTGTTGACTGCTTCTCTGACAGTGTGAGGAAAGAGACAATTTGGATAGACTGGGCTGCCTACCCTCAGTATCATGCCCCAGAAATATTTGCACCGTTTATATTGGATGGTCGACATCTGTACTATGTTAATGCATTTGAAAACGCGGCTAGCACCATGGAGACAAGTGCTGTGTCAGCTGAGAATATTGCCCGACTCATACTCTCAAGATATTTTGGCAAAGTAAGTGTGCATTCATCTAATTTGAAGGCTAGTTCTCAAGAAGAAGATGCTCATTTAGAATTGTGATACAGTAGTTGTAAGATTTTGTTTATATGCATTTGGAAATACGGGAAAGTAAATCAAGCAGTTACTGTCAACAGGAGGTTAATCCCTAGCCAACTGGTGGAGATACAACAATGTGCAAAACACGGGACAATACTGCAAATACGACGCAATAAACACTTACTCTCCCCAGTCCCTCCCTTTGTATTATTATGTTCTTAATGAATAGTGAATAGTGTGTTTCATTGTTGAGATTGAAACTTCTAGTGGTTGCAATTTCAGGTTAGGATTTAGTTGTATTTGTGCCGCTTCATAGATCACTTGATTAACAGGCCGAGGTATAAATATGTAACATTCAAGTGGTGCAGTATTTTACTAGACTGTATGTAATAAAATTGTTCGTGGTGTTCTATTCTGTGAATGTAATACAAAAGGGGAAAAGCTTATTCTTACGAAAACCATTGCCCAAGAATAGCAAGAACCTTTGTATTGTGTGAAAAACCACTGTTATATATAATTTAAATTTTAAATTTATATTTGTTATAATAATTGTGATGATGTTACGCCTTGATTCTTGCATTTCGTGGATCAATCTTTCGTAAAACGTAGCAATGCTCATGCAAAGAACCATATTACCACCTATTTGTTTAGGTTTTACACAACTCAATTGTGCATTCCCGGACAAGTTTTGTGAAAGGAAAAATGTTTTTTCTTCCTACCAACGAATGTTTGGAGCTTCTTGAATAGCTAAACAAATAGATAGCCAAGCTGTGAATCCTTGACAGAACTCATGCTGATTAATGCCAACGCGTTGCTAAACAAATGCACAGCCTTCTTAACCAGGCTGTTCCGGTCTTCCGGAGGGTGTTTGTTGATTTTATAATTTACTTGCTAGTCTTTAAGGCCTGGGAGATGTGATAAATTGATCCCCTTTTGTTCTTGTTTTCTCATTTGTGTTTTAACAGTAACCCACGGAAGCTTTTGTCACGGTCGTATTGTACTAAAAGTAGACCTCTGATTGGATGTAATTTCTGGTGCTTATTTTCAGCACCACTTGTGCTTGGGACAATGTCCTCAATAGCACATTATTATTTTTATATTTTAAAAAACATTAAAATACTGTCTAACATAAAGAATTTGAAAGAGTGGTTAATTAAGCGTCTGTAAAAACAAAATATTTCATGATTTTCCCATTATCCGATTCAATGATAAATTTATGTTCATCCTCACTATCATATAGTCACTTTAAAAATGAAAAAGCCATTTTATAGGGAAATGCTAACTTGTGGCCAACAACACAAGTTAATAAACTTAAAATAGAAAGAATGTCATAAAAAAATTGTTCTTTTCAATTCACAATATCTACTTTAGGATTCCTTAGCATTTACCTTTAGGGCACAAGTTATACCGACTTTAGGATTCTTTAACATTCACCGTTAAAGTACAAGTTAGCACGACCTTTCTTTTTAATTTAACACTAATTTTCACCCTCTAGTTTTGACCTCAAATAAATAGTGTGCATCATTTCCATTCTCAAGTCACTATATCTCATTTTACATTTATGAGAATGAATAGTACTCCAAAAACAGTTCAGTAAAATTGTTTCACTCCTTTGGCCATTTATTGTTTTTAAAATTTTTTGTGAAGAAACCTTATCAAATAGAAATGGAAAGCGTATCATATATGCACATCTGTACAAATTAAATGTCATTGCAAATACTAAAACCATTCAAAACTCCAGTAACTGCATGAGGCAACAGAATCGATAGTGGTACAAGCAGCCAAGAAGACCAGATGTTACACTTTGGTTTGCAAAGCAGTTAACTGTGTTTCAGTCACAATGTTCTTCAGGCTGCCAATGGCTCCTCCATAACTGTTGCAACATCAGCCATATTAGTTAGTCAACTTCTATACTTTTTTTATTTTATTTTCTTCGGGAGAGAGGGATGGGGGTGGGTTCAGAGGGAAGAGGAGAGGCAATACCTTTTCTTTTTATAGATACTTCAGCATCACTCGTAGTGGTAACTGGTGCCTTGGTTGGAACGTCAGGAAGGTCCAACTTTTCGTCAACCTTGTCAGGAACTGTGCTAGGAGCTTCAGGAAGATCTTCGACTGCAAACTGTTGGAAATATTATGAATTTAGTCAATTGCCATGCAATAAGAATTTATGGGGGAAGGATGCATCTATTGCATATACATGTCTCAATATTCCTGATTTTGAATTTATAACCTCTATATTCAATAACTAGCTCAAAACTTTGTTTAGAGATGAGCCAAACAATTGAATTCTATGTTTCGATTGGCAGCATAACTGCTAGGCAGTCACATTATGTAGCTAACTGCAGTACACCATTTTTTATGCTAGATGTCATAGTCATACCACAAGTAACTTAGGTTCGGTGAATAACAAAATCAAAACAAATTAAACCCACAAATAAAGAACCTCCATTAATTAGTCTGAGCTGATATAATGTGTCATTCCTCTAGCAACAAGGTGTGTGTGTGTGTCCTTTCCATATACTATGATTAAAACCAGTAGTACAACTGGAACAATATGAATGGATTATAAGTCAATACAAAAATCACAAAAACCGAAAAATCCGTGTACCTGGGTTTCCAAGTTCTCAAACTCTGCCAAAATCTCCTCTTCATCTTCTGCTGATAATTGCTCCCCAAGTATTGCATTAATTTCCTTCAAATTCAGCAAAACCATGTAAACCATCAGCAAGTAGATGAGAATTGACAAAGAAAAAGTAGCAGCCAGATATATTAACATCCCAACAGAACAAAAATCTCAATCAAGCCAGTACAACTTCAATGCCTAACTCCTTTCCCCAAAAAGGTACACTCAAGTTCAATGAATCTAGATGTGGAAATCAGTTTTCAAAAGCAGCAAGAGTAGGGATAAGAGTGAAATCAAGCTCACATCTTGATAAGCTTTTGCTTCAGCGGTGTCATCCATAAGTTTCTGAACATCTTCAATGTTTATCTCACTTTGTATAGCTTCCATTGCTTTACTACCAGCCTTTAAACTTTCAAAGACAGCCTTCTGCTTGCTTGACAGATCAATATCTGCTAACTGAACCAACAAAATAAATGTAAGTATCTCTTTTAGGCGTAGAAATTTATAATCATGTTGAAAGAGGGCAGTGTTGTCGCACAATTATCTCTTCTGAACAAGACTTTGGAAGATACTCAATGGCTCAATAGACAAGGCCAATTGTAGAGCCATAGAAAGATACTAACAGGTAGAGATTGTCGAAAAGGGTAAATACTCAACGGCTCAATAGACAAGGACAATTGCAAAGCCATAGAAAGATACTAACAGGTAGAGAATGAGTCGTTATTATTGGTCCAAACCAAAACAATTAAATAGACTTTTATAAATAAATGACAGAATAATAAAAATATTACTTGTTGCTCAACATTTATAAGCCAGGTGTCAACTTGCTTCAATAATTCTTCTTGTGTCTTTTTCTTCTTTAACGCCAACAAGGCCCTATCTTTCTTCTTTTCACGAATCAAGTCTCGTGCAGCTTGCTTTTCTGCTTCAATAACAGCATCAAGCTGGAAAATAAAGAACATGGAAAGGAAAAAAAAACTCAAGTAAGGCAAGGTATCCTCTTTGATACTTCAATACTTATGTTCCATCCCAGTTAATAACCAAAAAAGAGCAATCATCACCAATGTTCAGCTAATTCATTTTCCATACACCGGACACCATCGAAATATCTAATTTAACTCGGTGTTGTCAATCGTGGATCGTACAAAATAGATATTTGTTCAAGTTCCTTTACACTACAGTGCTACAGCCGCTATTTTGACAACATTTTGTTACTAAATTGTGTATCATAGAACAATATAGGTTTGCTATTATCACAATTATTGATAGAACTCTTAATTGTGAGAAAAGTATAGAAAACTAAAAACTAATTAACAATATTATTGATGACTTGGTCAATTGAATAAGAATCAATACAATGGTCCTATTTATACATAATATAAGTCGATATTAAAATGAGAAGAAGATAACAATAATTAACTTAACTGAACATAAACTAACTATAACATACTCTAAACTTGAGTTCAATTAGTTGAATTCTTGAGTTCCCTTTTAGCCCTAATAAGCAGTTATAAGAAAATTTCAAAGAGAATGGAGTAACAGATATGAAATTGAGGGTATTGAAAAAGGTAACCTTTTGTTGATACTGAGCAAGTTTGCGTCTCTGGGTCTTGAGTGATAGAATTGCACGATCTACGTCCGTTACCTTAGGTTTCTTCACGAATATATTCCCCATCGATTTCGATTTGTAAATTCGATGAGGATGATCAAATCCAAAAGAAAAGATGAGAATTGAAATTGGGTTTTTTAGTTTTTTCTGTTGAGGTTTTGGTCGTTTCCAACAGCTCACAAACAAACAACCTTAAAGTTTTGGTCTGTTTGGAACAGATGATTTAGGAAAGAGAGAAATATGTGAGGGACAAATAAGGGGTGTTTCTATTGATTACTGTAGCAGAGAATCACAGAAGAGAAAGAAAACCTATGAGCCCCGCTGCTTTTTGGTTTCTTCGCTGGAATGACGAGAGACTTGTTTCGTGACACTTTACACAAATACCCTCGTCCTTTTGCTTTTTCAGTTTTTAATATCCCAGACTTCTTTTTTGGTAGAGTAACAAATAAAAAAAAACTTTTATTTACTCTCATTGTTTTTTCATTTTCCAAACACACACTAAACATTAAAATCTTCCTTCAAAAAAAAAATTTAAATCTTAACTCAATTTTCACATTAAAATCTTAACTCTTCATTAAAAAAAAAATTAAATTTAAAAAAAAATTAAAATCTTAACCCAAACTTTTTATTTTCCTAATTTTAACATTATTACTGAACAATTTGTAAAAAAAAAACATTATTACTAAACAAATATTCATGCATTCGCACGAGTCTAGCGCTAGACGTTAAATACTTTATACATTTTATACCTTTTATTGTAATTTTAAAAATTAAATTAAAATTTAAAATGGCACTTTACACTTTATTAGTATAGTTTAATTTTAATACACGATTAAATAAAAGGTTTTACACCATCAATTATATAAAAAAAATCACAACCAATCATTTTTGTGATTTTATAAGTAATTATGATTCCTCTTTAAAAAAGAAAGTAATCATCATTAAAATCAAAAAGATTTTATGTTGGCAAAGAAGGGAGTCTTGTCGACATAAACTCGGAACAACCACACAATTGAATTAAACATCACAGTTTAATCCAAAATCTTAAAATATATGACTTTATAAATCCTCTCGCTTATAGAACGCTCAATATCCATTTTTTAAAGCAAATGTTACACAATAATCTTTCCCTTAATCACGAGTCCATCAATTCTTTATGCTCCGTCTTAACAAATACTTTTTTATTCGCATATACTTGCTTGTTTGCTTACTTGCACTGCCTCTGTCAGAAGCACCAACAAACGCACCATTTGAAAACCCTTAGGGTCTATTTGGTTCGAGAGTTTTGGAGGGGAGAGGAGGAGAGATTTTTAATTTGAAGTGTTTGGTTAAATTTTTAAAAGGGGAAGAGAGGGAAGGGGAGCAAATTTTATTGCACTGCCAAAATTATCCTTAAATTAATTTAAAATCTCAATATTATCCTTGTAGCGACATTTATTATTATTAGGTAATATTATCCTTGAAACAACTTTTATTATCATTAGACTATATTATCTTGTAACAACTTTTATTTCATATTAATAACAACTTTTTCTTGTAACAATTATTATTCCATATTATTAACAACTTTTCATAGTAATTTTCATAGTAACAACTTTTATTACTACTTGTAACAACCCTATCACTAATCCATTATTCCATCGTCTACGTCATATTATAATTGATTACATCGTTATTGTTTCGTTACTTTATTATTCTTATTTAATTAAGTTTAAGGGTAAAACAGTAAAATAATTTTAAAATCCCTCCCCCTTTGTGAATCAAACACGTTTTTAATTAAAATATCTTTCATCCGCACCTCTCCGTTAAAATTTCTCCCCTCCTAATTCTCGAACCAAACGGACCCTTAGTCAGGAAGATTTTTGATGCAATGAAAATTTCAACTCACATTATAATCCAATGATTATTAATGATTGAAAGTATTTTTTTTTTTTTAGGGAATGATTGAAAGTATTTTGAAATATAAATAAACAATTAAAATATAAAAGATTTATTTTTTATAACATAAGTGTTGTTTTCTCTATTTATGAACACGCCCCGACTCACACTCACTCACTGACTCTTCCATCGCACAACAGAGCAGTTCCGTTTGGGCGCCAAAAAGGTTTCTAGGTTTTGATTTTTCGCTCTCGCTCTTCTCTCACATCACGTTACAGTTACACCACACCGCGAGTGAAATCAACGCTCACAGTTTTCGAGAAAATGTCTGGAACTGGAAAGGGGAAGAAGAGGGAAGAACTCGACCACGCTTCCGAGGACGACACTGAATCTCACGCGCCTCCCAAAAAGACCGCAAAGAAAGACACCGAAGATGACTCTGGTGACATCGTCTTTGAGGTAGGTTCCTCAAAAACCCCCAACTCCATTATTAGGGTTTTTGTTGGTGTTGAAATTTAGGGTTTTATATTTTTTACTATTTTTATTCATTGATTTCGTTTCACACAGATTGGGAAAAACAGGAGGGTTTCCGTACGGACCTGGAACAAACAGCTTTGGGTCGACATTCGCGAATTTTACACCAAAGATGGCAAGCAGTTGCCTGGCAAAAAAGGTATCAGATTCATTTTCTCATTCTGTTATGAATCTATGAAGATGGTTCCCTTTCGTTGTTTATGAAATCTTTATTTGCTTATTGATTAGTTTTCAAATAGAATGGTATTTTATATCGCGGTTGCCTAGTTTGTTATTTGAAAAGATTCTTGAAATGTTGAATAGGATCGTAGGATGTTAAAGTTGATAACTGCAGTTTTTACTTCCATATATTTTGTGATTAGTAACTATTCGCTCCTTCAACATACTCTAACATGTCGTAGTAGTCGATGTTGTCAATCATGCGCAATAGCAGTGTAGCGTGGCCTTCAAGAGTAGCAGCAATTCTGCTATCTGCGATACCATTTTTGGGGTTGCTGCTACTCGCTGCTATTTGAGATTAACAACATAGGTTGTAGTGGTGCATGATGTTCTTAGTGCTCTATTCATTTGTACTGTGTATGCTGATCTGATTTGTCAATTGGTGATTGTGCAAATTGTGTTAAGTTGTATTGGATAGATGGCTTGTGAATTTGATTATCAGCATTATTATTTGATTCTTGTTGATTTGTACTGTGTGTGCTGATCTGATTTGTGTTGCCAGTGAACTGAATCGGTGATTATGAAATGGTGTTAAGTCGTATCGGATAGATAACTTGTGAACTTAAGTTATCAGAAATATTCTTTGATTCTTTTGATTGAAAGTGGTGGCCAACTTATGTTGGAGCTCGTTATGTTAACTGTGTTTCATAATGAGATTTTATTAGGCTTAAATCATTTTAAATTCTAGCATTTTGTGAGAAAATATTGGACTTCTGCTGATTGTAAGCGTGCATGTTTTTTTGTAAGCATTTATTTGCAAACATTTAAGCTGGGAAAGTTTGGAAGTAGTTTTAGGAAGTTGAAAATACTGTAGTTGTTGGTTTAATCAAGTGAATGGACACTGGACCTGATTTTGTTTATTAGTTTTGAAAATTGTCTCCAATTCAATTTTATGAAAATTTTGGTCAACACAACATTTGTTGCATCATGTTGATGAAATTCAAAATCCTAGTGATGGCAAAGGTTTTTATGAAAAGTTTGGAGTATGTTAGCTTTGTGAACTGCATTTGTGTTGGAAATTTATGCGTGCTTGCTTCCCTTTCCCTTTCCTACCAAACCTTGATTGCTGTCTTATTGTTGAAAACATAAGTTATCTTGCTTGGTGGTGGCTGTTGAATTTATGTAAAGAATTTGCATTGACATTTGTTTACCTATTTTCAGGTATCTCATTGAACATGGAACAGGTACTTCTTGAAACTATTGATGTTATATACTTTTCTATTCATGTTTCAGATTTGTTGGTCCGTCAACAGGTCTAGAATATACTAGATTTGGACCCATTATTCATTGATTAATTGTCTGTCTCTCTCATGTGTGTGCAGTGGAACGTGCTTCGTGATCACATTGAAGAAATTGACAATGCAGTCAAAGAGAATTCTTAAGAATTTGTGCACCAAGTGGAATTACTAGTCCAAACACTATCTGTGGGTTTCTTTAGTTTTTTTTTTCTTGAATCATTAGAAGCTCTAGACATGGATCCAAACACAGGCTCAAAGATTTGAGATTTGAACATGTGGTTATTAGTGCATGTAAAGAAAGTGTTGATTGGTTAGCGTATAGTTCCGTTATTTGCTAATGCTTATATCTTGAACCTTGAACGTTTTGAATTTTGGGCTTAGGTTTGTGTGGAGATATTTTTGTTTTTTTAATCTTTTCATTTTAATTTGCCTTTTTAATGATTCATTTTTTTTGGCTATATAGCTAACAAAATGAATATTTCTTGAACTACAAACTGAAATTGAAAATGTTCTCAAGAGTTTTTTTGATTCTGCTTTAACTCAGTTTTTGAAAATTGTCTGGTAAAATCATTCTAAAACTATTTTCTAATAATTATTCATTTTTCTTTCAATTTTTTTTTATTAATTTTGTTTTTTAACTTCAATAACACAATAGAAGGCACGGTTTTGTGAATTTGTTTTATAATGATTTTAACTGAATACATTTTTAATATAATAAAAAATACAGGTACGTTTAACCTTATATAAAAATAAATACTATTTTATATAAGGTTAGAGAGCTTGAGCTGTAGGATTGTAGATTTGGTAACGAAAGGAGTCGTCATCTTGTGTACAAGCAAAAGGGAGAATGAGTAGGAGTGTAAGAGACTAGACTTGGAGAATGAGTAGGAGTGTCAAGAGACTAGACTTGTACTGTGTGCAAGCAAAATCCATTGATTAATTTTGTACATACTACTAGTGAATGATAATTTCCTGCCTAATTACCGAACAAAATTTCTGTTAACAACATATTAAAGTCCATTAGTAACCAGATTAATCAATTTAAATTACTAAAATATTCCTATCTTTAGGGAAACCAAGAATTCTATTAATTAATTATATTAGTTATTTTTAAACGTATGTTCACTGCCTGTAAATATAACATTTGTTCAGTTCACTTAGCCAGTTCGCCTAATGGAGGCATGCTCTAATAAAAAAAAGTGTTCGGCTAAAACTCCTTACTGCAGTTGAAACTGTGTAATCCTAATCCATTTTATACATAGGACGAGAGCTATCTTGATTTTATGATCAAACCACTAAAATAATCAAATATGACTTGCGATTTCATACCCCAGGTTGCAGAAAGTAGGATAATATTTATTTATTCATAGCAAATAGGACAATTAAACTAACGTTCACTTATTTGTCAAATGATTCGAATGGAATATGATCAAGGCACGTCATAATTCAATATTGTTTATAAGTGATCCATACATACAGAAATTAGAGTTACTTCGCGGACGCAAGACATCATATCATAGCATATAACAATTAATGTGGTTTAATTTAAACCCACTTGGATTGATCCAATAGTGTTGGTTCGAGACCTTGAAGTATGTTTTTATTAAATCTTAAGTTTGATTTTCGTCGTTGTCAATTTTGGTAGGCTAGTTTACCTTTTTAAAAAAATATGGTTTAATTTGGATCAACTTTTAGAGGGATCTGACTCTTCTAAAGTGA
>Ga0209282_1002033_pt1 | contig 11493 bp, 5 predicted proteins | sample Mtrugardesep15_FD_187529 | JGI IMG/M metagenome (GOLD analysis project Ga0209282, IMG submission 187529) | Root nodule microbial communities of legume samples collected from California, USA - M. trunc garden sep15 (SPAdes) (version 2) | ecosystem: Host-associated > Plants > Roots > Nodule...
CTCAAACTGGTGTTCCATACTCTAGTGGATTGATATAGTCAAATTCAAACACCTAGAGTATGAATGAAGTTGTTGAATTTTATAATTTTTCTTCTTTTTATATAAACGTGTTTGCTAGACCTTTGGAATTTGTGAATCTCTTTTTTGCGAATGAATGTTCTCTTTAATCCCCATCGGTTGTGTCTCAATTGTCAGGTACATATCGACACCCTTACTCGTGACTTTTCTTCCATGCTATTACTTTTGTTTTTCAACTTTTCTTCTTGCACCACAACATAATCACATTTCATCTAAATCTCAACCAACTTAATTTCTAACTCATTTGCTTTCTAAATAAGATCACCAGTTCACCACACTAGACTTCAAATTCATCGAATGAAACTTGGTTAGACCTCAAGAATTCATGGACCATTTTTGAGTTGGAGTTGTAATCGATGTTGATAACTTATTGCTATTCTTCTTTTATACAAGGCTTCCTCACAATAGTCGCATTGATGATTCTCACCATAGTTACCACATCTCACATTTGATCTTGAGATTTTTTCATCCAAACATAGTTTGCGAGATAGTAAATAGTTTTCATACCGAAGGATATTCATCGCTTTAGTATCAATCGGTCAGATTTTATCTTTCATTGCTACAAAACTCGGAGAAACTTTTAGTATCAAAGCACAATTAAAAATACATAATGAGTACCGCAAATCAAATAATTTTTGTGTAAAAATAAAATAAAAATCCTAAGTAACAATTTCAATCGCCTCGCTAAAATTGATCAACAATGCCCTTAAACGATGCGAAAATTTGATGGACTTTTAGCGAGTGTATTAGCAATTTGTCAAAGTTATAAAAAAATTCCTTCCAAATGGATTGTTTCAATCTCAACTCGACATTAATGTAATTATAAATAAAAGCTTAGGGTATGCAAAGCATATATTTGATTTCAACATAAAATAAATTGTTTTGGTAAAATCATATATTAGAATGATTAGGTCTTTTCAATTCTTTATTTCTTTGATACTTGGCAATTGCGTCTATAATTTCTACAATTGATCACATAGTATTACGATGAATTAACAAATTAGTTAAGGTCAATGTATTAACTCATAACCCTTTTATTTGATTACAACTTTTTAATGTCTTAGGTGAGTTTGTAATTATCGAATTTTTTATGAATAATCACAATCAAATAATACAATATGTCTAAAACTATTATCGATTGAACCGTTATATTAGATCGAGTTCAAAGATTATAGTTAGAAATCATTCAATGTTGGAATCAATATATATACTCGTCAAGAGTTACATAGTTCAAGTAGCTCAAAATAAATTCTTATGGTTAGAAGGAAAATTGGGTTCACAAGTGCAACGATCATGCTGCTAGTCATCGATGACCCAACATTAGTCAGGGACCTACAAACCATACTTGATTGTATTGTAGGTGCGTTGTGAAAATAAATAACCCGCTAGTGAAAATTGCTCCAAGTATGTTTAATGTGACTAATTAAATTTGAAGAATCTAAGTTTTGTAACTTTTCTATAAAAAAAAAGAAAAAAAAAGTGTTGTAATTGAAGGTTCGGTCACCAATGAATTATAAAAAATAAAAAAAACAAATAAAAAAAAACGTTCAAAGTCCCATAAGGTAGAACGAGTAGTTGGAGGGCCGAACAGAAATTCACTTTTTATAATGGTTTAACTCGTCCGTACAAAATATTAAGTTTGAAAGGGTTTTCATGACGATTTTCATGAATAATATTAGATTTTTATATTATTAGGTATGAGTAGTTTGGTATGAGGATATAAAATATAAATGTTGGGTAGTCTTAATCAATAAAGTTTGTATCACGTTAACTTTGTATATTGAATTCAACTCATCTTTATAACCTAATGGGTGTCGATATTTATAAACTCTAGTGAAAATTCATTTTAAATTTATGTAGGACTTAGTATTTTCAATAAGTAAACCAGATTCCACTATGACAATATAAAATGCACAAACACTTGGAAGATCAAAAAACGGAAGTTGTTGTGGTTTTTTGACATATCAATTTTCATCAAATGATAGGAACCTCAAATCATTAGTAGAGGAACCTCCAATAGTCTTTTGTTTGAAGGCATCAGAACTTGAATTCACGAAAATTGTGACTTTTCCAATCTTGATGAATGAGCAAGCAGACATCTAAAATTGCAATATATATGGATTGATTAGTTACCACTTCCCCTTATTAGTCAGTTAAATTCTCTTAAAGGTTAGTTAGAGTTTATCATTAGTAGTTTGTTTTGTTTGTTGATTCTTTACCATCTATATATATATATATATATATATATATAGCATTTCATGTATCTCTTTACAATCTTTTATCAATTAATCAATATGAATTCTTACGTGTTTTTTCTTTATAAAACTCTCAAACTTATTTTTTTTTCTGAGATGAATCTGCACCTCTTTAATCTTTTGTACCATGTTGGTGCATTTTAGACAAGAAAAAATTGTGGATGAATAATTAAAACAAATTATTTAGATGAAAAAGAATAGTTGATTTAAAGGGAGGGATAAAAAACAATATCATCAAAAGTTAATGTCACATAAGTACATTTCAAACACTAATACTAGAAGTATATAGGATTTTCTATGGTTTAGAACTTTGGGGTAAGAAGACCGAACTGCTCCAACAAGTAGAATTGGACTAAACCGTTGATGATTCGACTCAAACCAAACTGAAATGTTTTAAAAGTTCAGTGCATCAATTTTAAGACTTCAAATCTAACAGCATCTTCACAAAAAAAGACTACCCTACAATGCAAGTAGATTACAAATTGACATCCACCCTCATATTTTATATCTCACGTGGTACGCGAGTTCCTCGCATGGTTAAAATATTAATTCTTAGGTTTTATTTTCTTTTTGATAAAGTATATTAATTTTTTATTTTTTGAGTTAAGATGCTGCCTGGGACACAGAATCCCTCAAAAACAATTCTTAGACTCGTAAAATTAAAGGTTAAATATACTTTTTGTCTATATAAATAGGGGCGAATCTTTATTTTCAATATTAGTGGGGCAAAAAAATTTGTCAAATAATTACATAATATTAAATTTAATAAAAAGTTATAATAAAATTAGTTGTAGCAATTCCTAAAAAAAAAAAGTTGTAGCAACCAAAATTATAAAGAAAATAATATATTTTCAATTTGTTGAAAATGAACTAAAATTATATCATTACTAATTGTCCTAAGAACATCTCTTTCTATATAGGTTACAAGAGATGTCAAATACTCTAGCAGGATACCCGTGCATACGGACGGGTGAGTGCGTTGCGCTCTTTTTTTTTGGAAGCAAGTCGCAATTGCATACAAATTATAAAAATAAAATAAAAATCTATGTATTAATATTATATGAATAAAAATATAGACATATGTACAAATTGTACAAAAAATTATTTCCGTATTAACTATGAGTAAAAATATAGACATGTGTATAAATTAAAAAAAAAATAGGTTCTCTTATATGCGTAAAAATATAGACACGTGTATAAATTACAAAAAAATATGTCAGCGTATTAATATATGAGTAAAAATATAGTTGGATGTATAAACATCAAAAATAAAAAAAATAAAAAAAATTGTATGTATTAATATACATTGAATCGATAAAAAAAATTATAAAAAAAATAATTGGACCTAAACTGGTATGGCGCTTGCCACACTATGCCTTGTTCAAGTTCGTCCCTATATATAAATATGTCAACTTTTTGTTTTAGTCCCTTTAAAATATTCTTTGATTTTTAATCCTCAAAAGTTTTCCATCTTCACTTTTGGTCCCTCCTTTTAAGTAAACTCCAATGTAGAATTTGTATTTTTAAATAAAATTTAACAGAAAAATTTATAATATTATAAAGATTTATCAAAAAAAAATTGAATTTTTTAACATAACATAAATTAAATATGAACTTTTATATTTTTGGCGGTTAAAATTCATATTTAATTTTATAGGGACTAAAGGTTGAAGAAATTTTTTAGAGAGATTAAAATAAAAATTTGAATATTTATAAAGACCAAAAACATATTTAACTGTAAAATTAAAATATTAGATTATTGGTGAAGCTTTAGCGAATTGGTGAATGAATCATTGGGCCAGATCTTTCGGTGGTAGCCGGGATTTAAACTCTACTGGGGTTTGAACCTCGAACCTTATATATATTATGCATTGTCCCTACCAACTGAGTTAAACTCACGAGGACCGTTGGGCCATGTCTCCTAAATTGATTTAAAGTCCAACCAAAAATTTAACAAGCTATTTATTTCAAATTTAGAATAATTACAATTTTCAAAAAGAACATTTTAAAATCATTCTTTTTTTTAACAAAATTTTAAAATCATTCATAAAAATTGAAATAAATTTATATTTAATATAGAATTTGTTTGACATAATTATTTTTTTGAGAACTTGTTTGACATAATAATATTTAATATGGAATTTTTTTTACATAATAACATATTAGATAATGGTTTATACCATAATACTCTCTCCATATTTTACTATATGGCCCATTGTGACTTTCACACATATTAAAAAAATTAGTTGATATTGTATGAAAAACATAAATTATGATTGGTTTATAAAATTATCATTGTTAATGACAAGAGAAATTAAAAGATTTGAAAAAAAAAGAAAGTAAATATTATTTATTTTTTAAGGGTGAAAGGAAATATTATTAAAAGGTGTGATAAAAAACATAATATTAATATTTTATTGGTATTGTATACTAACGTATGATTTATAAATAAAAAATAAAAAAATCACATTATGATATATAATTTCTTCTGTTTCAAAATACATGTCGTTGTCAAGTGTCAACCACTATACACATGTCAATACATAGTTTTGACCATTAATATATTTAATTATATATAATAAAAAATATGAAAATTTAATATTTTTAAAATATTTATCGAGACAAAGCAAACAAAATCATACATGTTAACATTTGTATTTATATATTAGTTACAAAATATAATCAAAGTAAACTATACAAATAATGCATATCATAAAATTGTGACATGTATTTTAAAACGGATGGAGTGTAAAATACGGAAGGAGTATAAGATAAGATAGACACCTAAAAGTAACTAGTATTAACCATCAACGTTTTCTTTTCAATAAAGAAACTATTAATTAAATTGGATTTTTGTTTTCTTTATAAATTTTCATTTAAGAACAATTTATTAATTTTTTTAAAATCTTTACCATATTTAAATAAAACTTTAAAACTAACTACCAATTTTTTCAAAAAAATTTCTTCACAAACTTATCCTTAATAACATAAATTTAGTCGGTAAAAAAACACAATTAATCCAAATTTAAAACATTAAACATATTATATTGAAAGTTGAATTTAATTAAGTTTTTTAATACAAATTTAAATAACATAGATATTACAAAATAAAACAAGAAACTATCACAATTAAATAATATAGAACATAATATATGCCCTTTTGACTAGTTCTCATAAAAAAAACAAAAACAAAATCATGGACAGGCTGGTTTAATATCACAATGATTTTTTGTATAAAACTATTGGAAATTGTTTTTTAATTAAAACCATCACAATTTTATTTCGCAAATAGTCTAGAGCTCACACATTTTAAAACTATCACAGTTATTCACACACAAAAAATATAAAAATACAGACGTATTGAATGAAATTATTTAAAATAGAGATATTTTAACTTATAAATTTATTTTCTTGCTTAAGAATTTAATATTTTCCTAACCTACCAAAACAAAGCATAGCATAAGAATCTCCCCATCTAACCTCGATATCCACCGCATCTTCAAACTTGAAACAAACCAAAAATCCTATTCTTCAAAACTTGTAAGTAACTATGTATTCGATTAAATTGATGTTGATTTTGTTAATCTCTCTAACAATATCATCATCATGTACCTTAATCGAACCAAAAAATCTATCAGCATACGATCTTCTAATGGAATACGGTTTTCCAATGGGTCTTCTTCCAAAAGGAGCAATTGGGTATTCCCTTAACAGAGAAACAGGTCAATTTTCTGTGTATTTTGAGAAAACTTGTAGCTTTGTTATTGAAAGTTATACACTTAGCTACAAATCTACTATCAGTGGTGTGATTTCGCAGAATAGGCTTTATAAACTCAAGGGTGTTTCCGTCAAGATTTTGCTTTTATGGTTGAGTATTGTTGAGGTTTCTCGTAAGGGTAATGATATTGATTTTTCTGTTGGGATTACTTCTGCTGGTTTTGGAGTTGAGAATTTCCTTGAATGCCCTCAGTGTGGTTGTGGGTTTGATTGCAATAATGTTCTCAGGTTAAACGGTGATGTTCAAGTTTCTTCAATTTAGCTTTTTTTGTATTTTGTATTTTATTGTATGATTCAAATTCGGAATTGTGGATCTATCTCTATTTATCTTTCTTTGTTTTATGTTTTTTGGAATTGATAATAATAGGTGAATTTTTTTAGGGTGTATTTTGTTTTCCCCTCAGGTGATTTTGCAGTACTATTTGCGTTAGGATCCAAACTAGGGTTAGTGTAACTTGCATCATTCTATTGTCTTGCCCTGCCGTGGACAATGGACATGTCGTTTTTTGTTTATCTCTTTTAGTTTTATGTCTTTTTAGGTTCATAAAAGAAGGATGTACTTCATTAATATCAATGATTGCTGCTGTTATTATCATGAAACGGCTTAAATCCTATGTGAATTTTGTTGCGCATACGCCAAATTAGGAGTTGACTCGTACTTTGTAAGAGTGTGTGTTCAACTTTTGTTGCAGACGTAAGGACTTTGTTGCTAGGTTTTATGTAAGTATTATGTTAGCGGTCTCTCGTCCTTTTCGATCCTAGTACTTCAACTAAACTTTGTTGTAGTTCCTTGTATATTTCCAATGGACAAACATATAGCTGACAACCAGCTATAAAATCTAACTTTTTATCTGATAAAACTAGGATACATATCAATAGTACAAGTGATGATGAATTTGAGCATATAGCACCAATTTAATGTACAATTGTCCATCTATTGATTGAGATTGATCATCTACTAAAAAAATTTGCAATTGTCTATCTGTATGATTGTATTAAGTCATGTGATGATGTAATCTGCAGATTAAGTTTGTTTATTAGATACACTAGAATGCACCCCGTGTATTTGATTGAAATCCATGGCCTAGATCATACTACCATTCTACCTGTCTTGTATTGCATCAAACGGTTAATAAACAAAAACAATCTCTAGTTATTCATGATTCTCATTCACGGACCCCGCCAGTTTAGTTTCAACTCACCAAGAAAAAGAACGGGTTCAGAATTTCAAAACATCAAAATCCATCAACCCAACAACAATTCCACTGTGTTTCATATTAGTCCTGTTTTTCAGCTCCTTAATCTATCAGCCTTTGCAAAGAAGACCACGGTCTTAACAGCAGCATATGATGTTCTTCAACAGTATGATATGATTTCCCAGTTGAGTTTCTTACCAAATGTGTAGTTGGCTACGAATTGGACATTGCCACCGGCAAATTCAAAGTGTATCTAGAGCTGTAAATGTAACTAGTGATAAGTTTTTTATTGTTAATTATGATATGTTGGACGTGTTGATCCCTCTTCCACGTAACATCATGTGTAGTGGAAATGGATTTTGTGGATAAAGGAAGGGGAAACGGGAAAGTATGGAACTATGTTGTAGGTTCCTGCTTCAATGAGTTGTAATACATTAAACTCAAAGTCAAAATGAAATTGTGTGGACAGATTGTATAGACTTTATTAAATATAAATAATAGTGTATTAATAAATAATCAAATAACTAAGTGAATATTTGAAATGCTAAAACAACAAATATGTTAACTGAAACAAAAGCAGTGGTAATTTGATTTTTGCTTTCCTCAGGAATTGTTCTTGGGTAGAACAAAAATATTACTTCACGGAAGTTTTCATGAAGTTGTATTTGCCGATAGTGGTGATCTTCTAGAGGAAGGTGCTTGCAGAATATACTGTGATAATAAAATCAAATTCGGCATAGTATTAGGGGAGACTAGAGAGAAGTGCTAGCACTATTTTTTTTTCGGAACACTTGCTTTAATATTTATTGTCTTATTGAGTGAAAGTCATGTAGGATTCTACGTAAAGTGTTAAGACCCACATGAGTTTTATTTAAGACTAGATAAATTGGGTTGATTTGCCCGATTACAACTAACCACCAAGCAAAAAAAGGACAACCGCGGCCAATTTCGGCTGGGCAGGTGAGCGGATTAAAGTCTCGATTTGTGTTGGGTTAACTCGGAGGGCTTAACCATAATTGGCATTTACCTGGAGAGTTACTCTTGAAGCTTCCAAAATTTCTCTTATCCTTCACCTAGGGGCACTTATTGTTGTTGGCCTCTCCAACGATAGTTAAGTGCCATTTCACACTTTTTTAAATTGGTTTAATCACTTTTTAAATCAATTTAACCGATTTAAAAGTCTCATAGGCAGCAGTTAATTACAGTTTGAGATATCTTTTTAGGTGGCCAGAAGAAAAAATGAATGCGTATATAGCAGTTTCTTGTACCTAATCCCCACTCCCTCATTACAAAATATTGGGCTAACCTGGTTTGGTGTTCCCTTAGGCCCAAATAATTTTAGTGTTTCCCCAGCCCATCCCAACACCAAAACAGCATACTACTCCTATTACTTCAAAAAATTCAAATCCTAATTATTTTATGCGGTGTTTCCCATAGGCCGTCGACAGATTTTATTTCAACGCGGCTTGTATTCTAATGTGCGTGACAGGTCTTAAAGGATCAATGGTGTGGATAAGGCACTATCTTGGTTGTATCTCAAAATCCTTGCCCTGTAGTCGTCGGTCCATTAGTAGTTGTGGTTTGCGCTCTCTTTTGTTGACCGGTAGCTCGTTGGTGGCATGGTGCGAGATCCTAAGATGCAAAGCGTAATTGTGGTTTTTAATCAATCCTTTGCTATTGTTGTGTTTGAAGGCTAACTTGTACATTTAAGTGTATTATGTATCTGTTGTTGGAGGACTGAACATGGTCTGTCAAAGATGTGTTAGAATGGCACATTTACCGCGTTAAAATTCTGCCTTAAAATGGTCCTGGTTGTTTGCGGTTCGAAAATGTCAGGTTGACCGTAGTCGGGTCAATTGTGATGTAGTTCTTCATCCTTTGGTGCAGGGAGGTGGTTTGGTATATTTAAAATGGTGCAGCACACAATTGGAGAGGTTATCACGAAGTGGAGGCTGCTGAGGTTTTTCGAGCATTCTGTGTTGGCAAACTGGGTGGGGGTGCTATGGTAGAATGCGTAGTCTGATGACATGCATTAGTGTGGATTGTATTTTAATCATTAGTATTGTTGGGTGGCTTTAGCTTAACTTTTGGCTGGACATGTTGTGTTGCGGTTGAAATAGAACAAATATGGTGCATTATGATGTAATCTTATACCTGTTATGTTGGCACGCCTTCTGCAATAATATTAAAAATGAAATTTTCTTTGCTCTTTAAAAAAAATATTCGTTAGTTAAAAAAAAAAAATCAACATTTCTTTGTTTTTCTAGATTTCTCTATGTTCATTCTCATCTTCACCGAGGATATGTTTAAATTGACTTAATTTTAAATTTATAAAAAAATATATTATGTAAAATAAATTTTTATATTAATTCATTGATTTTAACTAAAAAAATTGTTTTCCTAAAAAAAAAACTAATAAAAATTGTATCTTCTTAAACCGTTTTACATAAACTACGTTGACGAATTCATGAATAATACATAAAAGTTATTTATTTACATATTGTTTCATATAAATTCAAAAATAAATCAATTCAAACGGACACATCACAAACATAGCTTCTCTCTATCTACCTCTTTTTTTTTTTTTGAATTGTTTATGTAAATCGGATCTAACTTCACCTCACTTGTGTTCAGTTGTAATGTTATTTGTTGGATTGTTGAATGTTTCTTAGATTTTCTCTTCTTTGAATGATTTTTGTACATTAACGTGATTAATGTGTAACCTGTGGATAGCCTAAAGAGGAAAGGTCGGCTGTGGGAAGAAAATACAAGGATCTGAGTTTGTAACTTTGCGACAAATAAACACTGACACACGTGGGAGTTTATAACTTTTTATTGCAACGTGGAAAAGGAAAATGATGACATCATAAAGATCCACTATCCAATAGAAACAAAACAATGACCATAAAGCGAGCACTTCAACGTAGATACCATAATCTCATCTTTTGTTCCATCTACGATCTACCGAACATTTCTCGTGTCCCACCAAACACTCCTTAATTATCACCCTCAAACGCTGTCGTTTAAATCATCCAGTCCATTTCACAGATAAAAAACCACAAAACAATACAATCAACCAGATTCCGATGACTAGCCCCGTCGTTCTCCTCCTCCTCCTCCTAACCACGGCGGCGCTAACCGTCACCGGAACCCCAACTGCCTACGAAGCCTTGCGCACCTACAACTTCCCACCGGGAATTCTCCCAATAGGAGTAACCAGTTACGAATTAGACGAATCAAGTGGCAATTTCCGTGCTGATCTAAACCGTTCGTGTAGTTTTTCGTTACAAGGTTCGTATCAATTGAGTTACAAATCAACAATCACCGGTAAAATAAAGGAAAACAGACTTACCGATCTAAGGGGTATAAGTGTCAAAGTGATGTTCTTCTGGGTGAATATTCTTGAAGTTGTTAGGAAACATGATGACCTTGATTTCTCTGTTGGTGTTGCTTCTGCGGCTTTTCCGTTGGATAATTTCTTTGAATCTCCTCAGTGTGGTTGTGGTTTGGATTGTGATCCTTTGAGAATTAGAAAACTTAAAATCAATACTAAAAACCCTTCTCTTTCTTCTGCTTGAAAAGTTTTCGCCCTTGGCCACTTTATTCTTAGCATCATGCTCTTGCGAATTATCTTTGTTAGCGGTAATTATCTCTGGACCACCTACACTTTTCATCCAAGACGTGTATAGTGTCCAAAATGTGTCTAGGTCTCACACCAATCCATGTGAATTATGTGATGTTACAAATTGTTATCGGTGTTAGTGTCGTGTCTGATTCATGTGTCTCTGCTTCATAGATAACTATATATAAGTTTGGTGGCATGAAGTGGTGACTGTTAATGTATAAATTATAATATCATTATATATGCCTCTGTATTTTTTTTACTGGAGATGTGCCTGTGTTATATTATACTTGATTTCTTTGTTAAATGTTGGTTTTGAGCATGTAATATGAATATTATGTGATATGAATTAATATAGTATGTTTATATCAAGGGAAGAGATCAGATTAGTGTATCTAGCCGTGTAAAATCAATTGGCTTTTGATTTTAATGGAGATTGGAGACCTTAGTGATGGTCTTGGTGTAACGCTTGATGACAGATTGACATTGAGTTATGGTTGTTGAATTGAAATATTTAACAAACTTGATCTTGACAGGGTACTAATGTTGATTATTCATGTATCAT
>Ga0209282_1002036_pt1 | contig 11489 bp, 4 predicted proteins | sample Mtrugardesep15_FD_187529 | JGI IMG/M metagenome (GOLD analysis project Ga0209282, IMG submission 187529) | Root nodule microbial communities of legume samples collected from California, USA - M. trunc garden sep15 (SPAdes) (version 2) | ecosystem: Host-associated > Plants > Roots > Nodule...
AATTCAACTGATGTCACCCTCTAGAATTAGAAGCTCATGGTCTTCTTTGTTTTCATGACTAAGACGGTGACCTAGTCGATGCCAGTTTGTCTAAAACAAGAGAAAACAAATATGAGTTGAGTTTTGAGACTTATTTGTTTTTCTTGATTTTGCCAACTGAATTCAATCAAGTCACTCACTCAGACATTATAACAAGGTGGACCTTGAGCTTCTGCTTTCAAGAAACAACGTAAGTCATTGTTAAAGTTTCAGACGATTTTCACGTACTGCTCCATCGTGGACCACCTGTAAAACTGGCCTCTTGTTGATGGGTTTTGAATTAGCTAACCAATTATTTATGTATAAAAATTTGGTCTTGCTCAGAATCTTTACATCAACTCTGTACTCTGATGTATGTGACAAATAAACTGATTTTTTTGGCTTAACCACCATATGTTATTGATTACCTTACTGTTATTAACAATACATGGGAAAGAAAATAGTTTTGAGATTTACTTCAACAACTACTAGAATTAGGAGAGTAATAGAGGAAACCTCACAAGTACAACATACTTCCGGAATCCTGATAGGTGATAGCCTTCTGGCTTGTAGCCATTCTTATTCACTATTTTGTTTGCTGTGCCTTAAGTTTTCCATATTGGTTCATCGTGCTTGATTGTAGCAATTTAAACCAGTTGAAAAGCTTGACTTCATATATCAAATTTTTCCCCAAATTCTTAGAGTGCTAACCTCTTTCCTTTTATCATTTTTCCAGAACTGTTATGTGAACCATATGGGCTCATTTAGCCTGTACTGTACTCTCCCTTCCGAAAAACATCATTTTGAAAAGAAACTAATTCAGTCTGTTGTTTGGGGAAATTAAACATCTTCCTTAGTATGCTACTGTAATTGCATCAATAGAGCTCCTTACAATAAAAGTTCTGCCATGATATCCCCATTATATGCCAAATGTTTTGTTTCTCTTTAGTTTACTGCGAAATTATTTTCCCTGGGATTGATGTTTCCTCCAAGTATCTTAAACTGATAATTGATCCCCTCCTACACCTTTAAACATTCTTCTATATAGGGGCTGGTTGCTTTTTCGGAACATGGGCTTATGATTAGGTGGTGGTCACTGGGATCTTTCTGGTATGAGAAACTGAGCCGGAACTTTGTTCCTGTCCAGTGCACAAAACTAATATTTGTTCCTCCTTGGGAGGGATTCTCGCCTAATTCATCCCGGTCAAGCATTATGGCCAGCATTTTGGATACTGAAAAGCAGCTTAATTTGCAGGTAATTTTCTTTTGCTTTCTTCTTTTGCTGTCTTCTGTCAGATATAAAACTGATGTGTAACGAGTGAAACTAGAACTTGGTCTTTTGCCAGGTACTGGTTGCCTGAGGGAAAATGTAACGAGTGTTATAAATTATTATTTAGAAAGAAATGTCCATTGCTAAGTTGAAAACCCTTTTTTCATTTAAACTCGGTAGCAGCACATGATGAGAGCCTAATAGAAAGTTGATTGAAAGCATGCTAAAATACATTGAATTGGTTGAAATGCATGAATATAAATAATAAAGATCCACCGCAACATCATCTAGATAGCTTGAGATGAATGATGTACTACTTTTTACCATCATTAGTGGTCATCAAGTCATTTACTACTATTTCCTTAAATCTATTTATCCTTTTCCATAACACCACCAATATTTCCTTTTGTAGAATAATGCTAAGGATTCAAATCATGTGGACAGTTTGAAGCAATTGCTTCATAATCTGGACCTCTCTTATCGATTAGAATGGGTTGCGGAACGGAAAGTACTTCTTACAAGGCATGGTAATGAACTGGGCACTTTTCAGTTGTAGCGGTGGTGGAAATTTCAGTGATTGCACAGTTTTAGTTGAAGCTCTGTGTGAAATGTACCTTTAGCATGTATGGCAGCTCAAACAAGCAACAGAAGATTTTTTTTAATTTGCTCATACTAGAGTGCTTTTGGAGGAGATATTCATCGAAGCACTTAAAATTCAACACTGCATTTGAGGATTGATTGAGATAAGCAAATATGGAGTCAGTTCCACTTAGTGATGCTCCTCAGGAAGTCCTTTAAAAAGGAATGTTTTGGGCGGAACCAGAAGCCAATTGGATGGTTTTAGTGATTTGGCTATCATTTTGAGAAAATACTGATAAAAGAAGAAAGGGGGCCTTGGCAATTTCTGAAGTGTTGGCAAACTAATTGTGATGGACCAAATAATCACAAAATCGTTCAAAATGAGTCACCACTGGGATTGTCAATTTGGTCACTGCATATAAAATAGTTAAATAGTTTCTCGAGAATAACGGGAAATATTAGTTTTGATAGGGAGCTGAGAGGCTTGTGCAGTTTTTTTTTTTCCTAAATTATATTATTAGAGCAAATTGGTTGATCACTTCTGTATTTTACACAAGTCATTCGTTCTATTTTTCCCCCTCAACATTTGTACAGACAGGGCCTTTAGCATCTCTTGAAGTTTTATTGAGAATGAGAATGGTGTGTTTACCGATGTACACATTGAGACTTTGATTGAACAAAAGCAATGCAACTAAACAAGAAATTTTATGCCTTTATTCCTTAATGCTTTTTTGAAGGGAAAGTTGGATTACTACAATAATTCTGAAATAGTATGGAAGATTAACTACTGTGCACCCAAAAGATTCAATTTAAGATTTATAAACAATGCTAGAGTTTTTATGTGGAACCACGTGAATATGCAGGATTAGATAATCCATTAAGTGAGAAATGAAGGTGTAAGTTGTACCAGAAAGAAAGAAAAAAAATAATAAATGAAGGTGTAAGTGTGTGTCCGCGTGTGTGATTTTGAAAAATACTTCATTTGTAACGAAATATAAGTAAAAATGAGTGAAAGAAAATTGATGCATTGATTTAGGCTTATAATTTGTTGTCGTATATATGGAGTGAATTTTCTCGGTTGTACTTTTCACTTGGTTTTTCTCAATTGTCAATCCTCACAAATAAAATACACCTTCACTATTTTTCTTAGATATTTTTTTTCTTATGTATGTTTCTCATAGTCCAGATTTGATTGGATTCTTATGGGAGACAATCCACTCTGTTATTCAAAAACAAAGGATAAACTTTTTTTTTTGGAAAATAAAGGGAAAGCTCCTACCAAGAAACTACACAAAAAAAAAATTGAGGAAAAGAAACATTGTGTGATTAAAAAGGAATTAAAATAAAAAAATTTAGACGTGGAATTTTATTTTTTTTTTAAGCAAAATTATACGTGGAATTATAAAATATACAAAAATCTAAAGAAATGTCAAATTTTGCTAGACAATTCGCAACTTGATTATCCTCTCTCAAAACATGAGTAATCTAAAAAGACTCTAAATCTTGAGCCATAATTACCTAATATGTTAGGCAGCAACTTGAAGCATGAGTGAGATGCAGCCACCCTTAACTAACTAAATTACCAACCAATGAGGAATTTCACTCCAATGAATTGCCCTTCTTTAGCAGCTATTGTTGAACCCCTAGTGAGTTACCCGTAATTCTGCTTGTAGTACATAGCAACAACCCGATTCGACAAGAAAAGACAAAGAAAATGTCCATAAAAATCTCTAGCTATTCCTCCATTCCATAAGTAGCAAATGTACCTTCTGAAAAACTATTTGACACTATTAAAAGAGTTTATTTTAATCTTATTTGTCAAAAATATTTGTTCATAATATACAATTAAGTGCATTAAAAAATGGATAAACAGTCACGTTTCACTAGTAATAATAAAGTATTAATATGGTGAAATATAGTTAAATGACTCTTGATTCGGATTGGATCTCGAATTACAACCAATGTTATTTGAATACGACGGAGGCCTACGACAAGAGCTCTCAGACCCGGGGTGATGTAGTTACAATTACTATACTCAAGTCAATGAGGGATTAAGGTGAGTAAGAGATAGTGAAAATACCGTTTACCTTTCTGTTGGGTGCAAATGTTTTGTCTTTTCTTATGATTATTTTGTTACTATTTATACGAAATTTCTATCATCGTTTAATTGTGACTAATCTCTGTTGAAGAACTTATGAAACACACGGCATTGTTCTCATGTTTTTTTATTTTTTTTCCCTCACATTTTAAATTAAAAAACATGCTAAGGAAATGATTGTTTAGATATTGTAGTTAAAAACCCAAAATGTACTGTATCTGTCAAAAGACAAAAACTCCGTTTTCTTTTACGGTTGAAGGGTTGGCAGCTGAGCTGGACAGTCGGTGGATATTGATGTCCCGCTTGCTTGTACAAGTTTCCTACACGTTAAAGGGAATAATAGAAAACTAGGAAAGAAAAGAAAAATCATGCAGCGCAGTTTTTCTAAAACAAGTAAATAAAATTCATTCCCCTTCAGAAAAAAAACATTCAAAATTTAAATTAACAACAAAACATTAAAAAATGGCATATGAAATAAGAGATTAACGGCGGTGGATTGTCAACCCAAAATAACTTTACACATGCAACCGATTAAAATATTTAAAATCATTGTTAATTGATATAATATTTTTAAATGTTTTAAATGATTGTGTTTATAAAATTTTTTGTAAAAGTATCGATCCACCGCAATTAAACTCGTGAAATCATCAGATATTATTTAATCTCATTTATACATCCAACAAAACTCTAACGTCCCTTCAACAAAAAACGTAACGTATACACATATGATTTCTTTCTCTTTTTTTGGTGAAGATGCATATGATTTCTTGTACTAGTATTTTAGGAATTTAAGAATTTCACTCTTTGTCGCTTAGAAGAGTTTCTAGTTATAAATAGTTTTTTGGGTAAATGAAATAAGAAATAAAGTATACTTTTACATTTTCTATAAAAATATACTTTTATATCTATAAAAAAAAATGATCAAACGAGGGATGCCTTCTTACAAGGTTGAGAAGAATTAGTATATGATAGAATATAAATATCATATAATATATTAACGGAATACTGTATATTCATTGGCTGTAAGTATATTTTTGGCAAATTGTTGTCGGCTATTTTTAAGTTTACACCATTTTTTCCGAATTGATCCTTTATAATATTTTTTTCGTATGAATTGAATCTTTTATTTATATTATAATTGTACCATTGGCCTTGCGTATGTTGACTTAGACAAACATGTCAACTTTATTATTCTTCTTTTTCTTATCCCAAATTGAAACCCTACTACAGAAAAAAATAATAAAATCTAGAGAGATCCCTAAATTTAAAAAGTTGAATGGAAGCATTTGGTTTTTGTGTTTCTGATGAGAGCCCTCTTTTTTTTGAATTTTAAGATCCAAATGATAGGACGAACGAGCACTTGAGATAAAAAAAAAAAAAAATCATTATTTTTAAAATCCTCCGATTTCTCATTTTCAAAAGACTTTTAAATGTGGTTTAACACCGACATTATTTCCTTCCTTTTCATGGATTTGAATTACGCACAAACCACATCTCATAAAAATTTAGGTTTCAAGTTTCAACTATCCTAATTAATTCCCTCAGAAAAAACTATCCTAATTAATATAGCGTCTTATCCAATTAAAATTAGCTAGAGAGTTCTTCAACTTTCATCTCATCCCCCTTGATCTTCTTCAAACCTAGAAATTCAACAAAAACCTAAAAAAAATATCATTATAAAAAATGTATTTCTATACAGTATAAATCATAACATAATCCATACTTTTCTCCTAAAAAAACATAAATTTCCATACTCAATTAAATATAGTTAATAGTTTCTGTAAAAAAATAATTAAGGAAATTAAATTTATATTATAATTTTTTTTAAGGATTATATTATAATTTTTTAAGAGTGTTAGTATTATTTTCACGTCCGTGTCTCCCTTTTTCTCTATATATATTACAGATCGTTTAGATATCTACAAAGATATAATCTTTTTTTTTGAGCGATACAAAGATATAATCTAACAATAGAAAATTATAATTTCAGAGAAACAACTCTTAAATGTACTTCAAATTATAAAAAAAATAAAAAATAGTTTTAAAAGTTGCATGTGTGGAGGATATCATTTAAAAACAAAAACTAAATGACATGGAAATGAAAAAGTAAATAAATTTCCATATCATTCAAATTTTATTCTAAATATATACAAACAAGAAAATCTCAGCAACCTTAAATCTCTTCATGGAGAGATGTTTTGTCACTCATTTCATTCATATCCGGCTCACAAGATTAATCTTTGTAGTTGCATGCGGAGTATAATCGGTTTACACCAAAAACAACAAAATATATATTGATATTTCATTCTATTGAATTTCATCATTTTCTCTGAATCCAAAACTGCAGCCATATATCTATATATCTCTGCATGTTATTGACACTTAATATCTAGTCCAATAAGTTCCTCTAGCTCTTTGCTTGGAATCCAACCATCATCACATAATTGAGCACTATCCAACCACTCAAGAAGATCTTGGTCATCTTTCTCAAATCCCTTACTTTGTTGCTTCATACTTGTCACAATTACCTCATCTTCAATTTTCACTAAAGGTGTCTTTGTTGAAGAATGTGTAACTAAGATATTGTTCTTCCTAGTGCTTCCAGCTAATGAATTTCTTCGAGTTGGTTGAGGATGATTGTGTTCTGCAGTGTATGTAACCAAATAAACTTTTGGATCCAAATGATTTTTTTCAACTTGTTTCTTTGCCAAACATCCTTTAGAACTGCTACATCTATAGTAGCTTCGTGGATAAGGTGAACCCTTTATTGGTTTTTGTCCATATTTACGCCATGCCCATGCATCACAAAGAGTACCATCCACTGCTGTTACTTTCTTCACAATACTCTTGTTCTTGTTTTTCTTGCTGAAAAAACAACATATTCACTTTTTAGCATTTACACCAACTACAAAATTCTATATCCGCTTAGGGTTAATTAAAGCTTGACTTACACTTGTCCATGAGGTTTCCTCAAGAAATAAATTTGAAACAAAGTATAAAGAAAAGATTATATTACTATAGGTGCACTCCAAACAAAAATACAAAGACAGTTAAAATAAAAAATAAAAAAATTGTAACACAACATAAAAAGCTTAAATCTAATTACTTCTAAATTCTAACTACTAGACTAATATGCAAATGATTATAACAATCGTATTTATACCTTTTTTTAAATTTAGATACTGTTGGAACTTGCAGATCTTGATGAGAAGCTACTTTGTCTGATGCTTTAATTTCTTTGACTTGTTCAGGCTCTTTAGGGATAGCTAGAGAACTTGTAAGCATGGTTTGAGATGAAAGTGGATAGAAATTAGGTTTACAAAGCTCTTCAAACTCATGAATAAGGACATTAGTTGTTTTTGAGAATTCTGGAAAACTTCCAAATAATAACTCATCATGATCTTGATCAGAAAATAAATGAGAAAAATAAGGGTTTGTTGTTGGTACTTCATTGATAGCTTCCAAATCCCAATCCATTAAGAATGCAAGCTCATCCATTATTACAAGTGGTTGAATTAACTCAAAGATAAGTAAGATATTTTGTGAAGAGGGTTTTGATATGAAAAATGTCAACTAATGTTTGGATATATATAATTAACATAAAATAAATTGTGTAAGGATTGCGTGGTGAATTTAATATAGATATTTAGATCAAGTTGTTCAAAGTTCAAACTGGCAAGCTAGCTAGCTAAGCAATAGTATTGAGTTGACTGTAGTTATAAAGTCAAAGTATGTGCAAGTGGGAGTGGGGAAAGTGATAAAGTTTTGCAGCAATTCGGTGCTGACCTTATTATGATGTACATATATTCTTTCTCTTTGTGGGGATTGTAGGCCACTACAGTATAAGACAATGAATAATGAGACAGTTGAATCAGTCTTCTTAAGGTTAAGCCAAATACAACATGATTCATACGTGATGATCTCATACGTAGGGTGGGCAAAGTATTTTTCTAAATGTTCTCCAAAGTTTATATATACTCCTTTCCTCTCATAAGTGTTTTATTTGCAAGAAGAATGTGTCTCAAAATAATGAACTATTTCAATCTTCAATGACAAATAATTATTATTTTTCAATTATATTCTCTAATTAATTAATATTATATGCATTCTCTCCATTTAATATTTTCATTTTGCAGTAGTTATTGTAATGATAAAAGCATCAATACATAATAAGACTTATGAAGTGAAAGTATTTTTATATTATTTATACATTTTTTTAATTTGTGTAAAATATGTTCAAATATGTCATATATTACAAGACATTCGAGTATATAGCTAGTCTTGTTACATTTTAATTTGAGTTGCCACTTATTTATTTATATCATATTATATTTACTCTTTTGGGATATCATGTTTTACTTTGTGAAAATATCTTTCAATTGGAATTCAAATATTGGTTTTGGTTTATTAAGTTATGAGATGGTAGTTACCTTTATCACTAGACTCAACCCTATGTATTATATCATATTTCATCTTATTCTATTATTTACCGAAAGTTATTGAAAAATTTAATAATAATGAATAAAAAGTACTTCCTCCAATCCTATTTATAAGTAAAAGTTTGGTCAACAAAAGTTAATATATTTGATCCAAATTTTGAACCATATACATCAACTTTTATTTACCTAATTTTCTCTTATAAATATGATCGGAGGGAGAGAGAACACTTTTTTGGATACCTTCCCGATTAAGTTTTTAATGAATTTATTAATAAGACTTGGTCAAATCTATGTTATAAATTACTCCCTCCGTTCCTTTATAATTGTCACTTTTGCAAAAAAAAATTGTTTCTAATTAACTTCAAAGTCCAATGTATCATTAAATGTGGTTTTACCTATATTACTCTTAGATATTTATTACAGAGAGAGAAATATATAAAATTAGGTATTAAATGATTAAGGTTATTATAAGAAAAAGATAAATTGTTGTATCAAAAGTAGTAAAAATATTTGTTGTCTTGATTTATGTAAAAAGTCAAAATATGACAATTAAAAAGAAACAGAGGGAGTAACTTCTTTTTTTGAATGGCTATGTAATAGATTAACTCCCTTGCGGCCACGCATATAGTCTTATGGTTTTACATGTTGCACCTACGTCTACGTTTTTCTGGCATAGGATTTCAAAGGATTATCTGTAACTAGCTCAGAATTCTTCGTGCCTGGTTGAAAGTCTTGCAACTTGTAGCCACTATAGTACAGTATCCCACCGACATACGACAAGTCCTACATATGAATATAGGAACCATAGAGTCACTATATACCCATTTCAAATTTTCATTCAAAAGAATATTTTCACATCACAAAATCATTTACTTCTTTTTTATTATTGTTTATTTAGCATTGGAAAAATAGTTTACGATTTTCCAAAAGTACATATCTAATTATCTTTTTCAGAATAAAGACTATTTAATAAATTTAACTCTAGAATAAAAAAATAATTCTAACATTTCATATCTTTTTTTTTTGTTGACAAAACTATCATTTCATATCCTTTTTTTTTTTAAGGATAACATTTCATATCTATTCTACACAATTATCTGATAGTGGTCGAGTAAATGAGCACGTATATTCAGAACACTATTCAAACAGAGACATTACGTAATACTCAAAAAGGAAGGATGAAGCATTTTAATAAAGCTTCATAGTAAGATACAAACACATTTTAAATACTAAAATAAAGAACCTATTGACAATACACAATCGCACAACCATTATTTGTATAAGAGTACAAAGATTATTTCAATATCTTTAAACCAGTGGACACACACTAGGAAGTTTTTTTAACTTAAAAATAAAAAATATAAACTACATTTCATAAAATGCTATTGTAAATGTGTGGCCATTAAACATATTACAACATTTTTCAAGAAAGCTAAGCAATGAAATGAAATATACCCTATAACTAACTCCAACAAATGCAATCTACACTTCGAACAGGCATCTCAAATCCCAAACACCTCAAACCCTTTTTTCCTCCTCCAAAATGAAATGAATAAGAATAACTGCCAAAAATGTATCAAAATTTCAACTTCTCTAAGATGCCAATCGCACTGTTTTCCCTTCAATACAAAACTTCCGACTACCTGTCAGCTGAAGTCAAGGACCAAAACATGTCAGTGTAGAAGATGGAGCGTGAAATATATAATAACTCGGTATAATTGTGAAGAGTAAAGTAACAGTACAACAAATAGTTTCATAATGACCATCCACAATATATTTTACTATGCAATGGAAATTAAAAAGGAGATTCCTTTTACATTATTTCAAAAAGGAAACATGAACTTAAAAGATCGACTTACATTCAAATTTAAAATATAACAGGAAGAAATTTGGTTCCATGCTATTCAAATTTCAATATGAATTGTGATATTGTATTTAAAGCAACCATACCTTTTGCTTCAAGTAAGCAACGGCCTCTCTTTTCGAAGAGAAGTCGGACAAAATTGAAGATGAATGTTGTTCAATAAGAACTTTGAGCTGTTTCAGTTTCAATGATTCTCCAGGCGCCTGTACATAAAGTGACTAATCAATCATGATTTCACTATCAAGGAGAAAAACATGCAACAAGAGAAATAGGCCTCACTTGGTTTAAAATCTGCTTGCACAACTTCTTCAGCTTCATTTTGGGTTCAACAATCTTTTCCACCTTCTCCACCACCATTTCCACATCATCATCTTCATCTGTTTCGTTTTCTAGAGAATCTATGTCAGCAGAATCTTCATCGTCACTATTACCAAATGATGTCTTTTTACCCTGAAAATAGCATCCAGCTACTTTCTTGGTCCTGTCCTTGATACCTAGACCTTGCTTTCCTGTTGTGGATTTATCCTGGAATAGCAATCAACGGTACAATTAATTATTACACCATTCAGGTTAGAAAATGAAATTAAAATAACAATATAGAACTAAAATTCGAGATATTGGTAGGCAACCATCCTTTATATAATTGTAAGGTCATATGTGAACATAGTACAGTTATTGTTTGATAAAATAATATACAGCATATACCAAGTTTGAAAGGCACATACTTGGACTAAATTGTAGAGGTTTTCTTGATCTTGTTCAAAAAAAGGAGTTCTCGCCATCCCACTTTTAGCAATTTCAGATGTAGAGGACTTTTTCTTCTTTGATGCTGCACCGAGCAATCCACCAGAGACAAACCCAAACTTATTGCCCCACCACTCTGGATGGGTATCAGGACATTTGCTTCCTGTAACAATGCAATATTGACTGATTGAGGAAATAGTAATGTTAATAAATATACACACACACACACACAGAAAAATAATCACAGAAATGCCAATGGCAGGAAGAATGTTGTCACAAATGGTGGCATTTCAGAGTTAAATATGATCAGTTTCTCCATGTTATTGGCTATAAAGAACAATACCCCCCAAATGACCCTTTTTTTTTTTCAATGTAAAATTTACGATAGAGCCACCCACAACAAGGGAAAATCAAGAAGTACAAAAAGATGGTTTAATTGCACTTTTCACCCCCCGCCCCCCTAAATTTTCCATTTGT
>Ga0209282_1002037_pt1 | contig 11482 bp, 5 predicted proteins | sample Mtrugardesep15_FD_187529 | JGI IMG/M metagenome (GOLD analysis project Ga0209282, IMG submission 187529) | Root nodule microbial communities of legume samples collected from California, USA - M. trunc garden sep15 (SPAdes) (version 2) | ecosystem: Host-associated > Plants > Roots > Nodule...
AATCTCAAACTATAGAGTAGGTAGGAAGTTGAGAACGATGTTGAAGTTCCACATTTCATCTCCATGACGAAGTGAAACACTACTTTTGCGCAAATAATAGAAGCATGCATTGGTAATCCACTTCACTAAATTGCAAACTGATTAGCCTAAATATTCTAGTGAAAAATGTATATAAAAAAGGCTTAATAGCAGTTTTAGCCTCCTAAGAAAAAAAATTACAAAACCGCCTCCTAAGTTTTGCAACTGTAGCAGTTTTGGCCCCTAAGGCAAAAATAAAAATAAAAAAATAACACGTGGTACCTCACTTAGGGTGCCACGTCAGCGTAGACCAAGTCAAAATTGACCTTGGGGGCCAAAACTGCCACAAGTGCAAAATTTAGTGGACGGTTTTGTAGTTTTTTCTTAAGGGGCCAAAATCGCAACTTTTGAAAAGTTAAGAGGCTAAAACTGCTATTAAGCCTATAAAAAAACGGTATTTAAAAAGTTGATGTGATTTAAAAGTTTGGCATCATAAATCAAGTTTTTAAATATCATTTTTGCTTATATTTTATGGGTTTTGTTAACCAGTGCCCCCGGGCACTAGTTAAGGAAACAAAAAGAAAAATATTTGCATTGAAAATATCATATTTTACACTCTTTAAACTGTGACTACACAAATTCCAAGATACTCATACTATATTTAGTTTCCTTAACTAGTGCCCCGAGGGCACCGGTTAACATTTTCCATAATTTATTCAGGGGGATGAAAGGAGACTTTCTGTTTTCCTGCCCCTATCAACAAAAACATTGATATGTATGCCCCTAGTTGAAAGCTATTGATACAAATGCTCCACTTTTGTTTTCTGAAACTTCTGTGCGTTCTACAAATAGAATGGCGAGCATGATTTTTTTTTCCTGGTTGTTTATTTGAAATGGCCTTTTTTTTGTGTTCTAAGTTTAAAATGGCGAGCATGATAAATTATGTAAACCACTCACTGCAATGGGGTTGTTATGTAAAGCACTCGGTATTTTGAACATAGAACACAAATTTTTGCATGTGTAACAAATGGTGAGGTCTATATGTACAGTGGAATGGCATGATGTTATTCATCAAACCCGGTTTTGAACATAGAGAAATAGTTATGGCACCACCCCAAAATATATTTTTCATTGTCTACCCCAAAAATAAAAAAGCATGATCACCATTTTAAGCTTGGAACACAAAAAGAAAAACCAAAAAAAAAAATGGCTTGTTCGCCATTTCAAATAAAGAACAGGAAAAAAAAATCATGTTCGCCATTTCATTTGTAGAACGCGCAGGAGCTTCAGAAAAAGTCCAGAGAGTGTTGAAAAAATGGTTATGATCGCCAAATCAATTGGAGAACAACCAGGGGCACATATCAAAAAAAATTGTGATAGGGGCAGGAAAAAAATCTGAAAGATATGGTATAATCACCAAGTCGTAGTATCTTCTGAGGTCCAATGCAAAGAGCACGGCTCTAACTTTGCAATCTAGATTGGACCACTGAATGATATTCAAAAATTCCCTAGAAGGCAAAGAAAGCAATTATGGGGTCACTCTTCAAGGGCCCCTAGGGTCCCTTCACCCTTGGATGTATGCAAGTCCTCAGCGAAAGGGATTGGGATCTGTTTCAATGTTTTGAGATCCGTGAATAAGTCTCCAACCTCATTCGGAAGGACTTGGGTTATCTGTAGTTGCAAATTGCAATTCAAGCAGACATACAAATCACTGTCATTCGTGCAAGATCAAATTGCTCTTGCTAAAGAATAAGGATTTCAACTGATTTGAGCTCTTATCCGAACAAGATAAAACATCTAGTTACTAATATTTGTCATTAAAAAAATGACATAAGTAGTGTTATGATTCCTTACGATCACTCTTGAGATCAAAGTAGGGAGTGCTTTGATCTCCAAATATGAACCAATGTTGTTTCACTCATTGGTACCATAATAAGTCATCCTTGTATAGAATAGCCTTAAAATCTCTCCACAATTTATGCAATTCTCCAAATTGTGGTTGTAACAGTCTTCCATTTTCCTGTCAATTCCTTTCAACTTAGCTAGCAATCTTTTGTGAAAGATAATGCAAAATCTGCTTGAGTTACATCCATCGACTGTATCCTGAAACCCATCAAATACTTGAGTTCACAAGTACGAGCTACATTTCACGACTCGAAAGGAAAGGTACATATCAAGGTGTCTAATGTTCAAATGCATGGACATTGAACAGATGGCTCAACCCCAACATTCTCAAACACAATTTACCCTTGGTTGTTTCCCAACCCTCAATCTGCTCTTTCCTTTGTAAGGATACATATTGAAATCTCCAAATGTAAACCAGGAAACTCCAAACTTCTCTTAAACGCCTCTGTCTAAGTGTCTGGATACTTTGCCTCAACATCAACATTATGTGTAGTGATCGAAGAATGGCACATATATGAAGCATTAACAATTCTATGGGCATTCGCCCTATATCAGTACCCAATTAAATGACTTGGTAGTCTAGTAGGGGAATTTTCATAAAATACTTTATTTCATTAAAAATGAGGCATTCATCAATAGACCATAGTTCATACAAGAGTATTCTAAACATAAACATTTGTTTAAGATGCGATACAGTTTCATCTAGGGAACCAGTTTGAGAGCCTAAATTGAAAAATTATTACCTGTTTGGTAGCTAAGGGATAATACATGTGATATAACATACAAGATATTGCACATTCTTATGTATAAAATAAAACAAGCTCCAGCCCACCTTCATCACCATACAGAAAAATTAGAATAAGTTTCAAGGGAGATCAGTCCACAAGCACATTACACGGAAGTCTCTCGATCCTCCTTCGCTTTTTTTCAGGTTCAGGGGACTACAAAGAAAAAATAAGAAATAATATTGTATGTTAAATTTTCACATTCAAAATAAAATCAGATTCATGCTAGACTGTAACTATGTACAGAATGACTTGAAAAAACTACCCTAGAAAATCCAATTTTTCTTCTGTGGAGGCTTGAAACAAAACCAGTTCACACAGTAAAGACACAATTGTTTGATGCCATTGATGCACAAACTTACTTTAGACTAGATTTAGAGATAGCTACATAGTAAATATTATTTTTCCATCCTAGATAAACACAATACGTTTTTAAAATATGCATAATATTATTTCTTTTAGCTTTACCTCGCCACTAAGTAAATAAGGAACCCGAACCCTTTTGGAGCCATCAGGTAGACGTTTAGAAGGCGAATGGTTATCTATAGCAGGAAAAACATTGCGGACCTGCAAACAAATCATTAAGTATATTTTAAATTAGAACCAGGAAAGCCTGGAATAAATATCGAACAAACTAGATCATAAATATTATTCATGCAAAGAAAATTGTTTCAAGGGATCTTGTTCTTCATATCTACAAGCAATCTATAAAGCTCACATCTCAAAGAGAACATTGATTTATTAATTATGGAACGCTACTGAAACATGAAAGGACAACCTGACTTTGGATAGCCTGGACTAACAAATCCTGACAACCTGATGCATGAACATTTTCCAAAGTGGGGCACTGAAGCAACAGCCTCTCTGAATTAATAAATGAATATAATCAATCATACATTTTTAAAGGAAGACCTGGCAAGTTGCAACAAATGATTTGACAGTTACAAAACAGGAACATGAAGGGGCAAACCTGAATGCAAATTTCTACAAGAATTTAGATTCAGATCATTGAGTTCTGGGCAGTTTAAGTATAGGGCCTGCATATAAATTTGAAAAGAACTATACAGATTAGAAGCCTAAAAAAGAATATGCTTTAAATGGCATCAGTCTAGTGAAAATTGAAACTCACATCCAAGCCGGTGCAACCCCACAAACTGAGTTTCTTTAAACGGCTATGTTTGATGATTAGCTTTTGGTTTATATGCTGTAGATTTGCACTGGATGTTTTCTGTGATGTGCCATTATTTTCGTCAGTGGTTGGATCTGGGAAATTAGGATCACATATGGTCATGCCACAGTCCATAAGTTCAAGAAGTGGCAACTGAGCTGTAGCAAATTGAATGCCACCTGAAACATGTGACAGCAGATTAGTATAAACAAACATAATCTAATAACGTGCAAGTTTTGTGAACTAATTGAGGATGTAACAAAAGATTACTTGAAGTCACATTAGGGCAAAGAGCAAGGAGAAGTCTTTTAAGTGTTTCAGGGAATACGTTGCAAATCATTCCAATGCCGCTGTCACTTATGCCAGATCTGTTATGACAGCAACCCATCAAACTTGATTTCTTAAACAAAGACATGGTAATTAAAAAAATATGTATTTGAAATATAAATAAGTTCTTATACTAAAACTTCGATTGTAATTTATCTACGGTATTGAGTTCCATCACGCTTCTTTTGTCTCCAAGGTAAATACATTTTCAAAACTTCAACAAAAACTTCAAAGTCAATAAGAATCGGTACAGATTCATACCCACTGAGGTCAAGCAACTCTAGATTTGGATAGCTTGAGGCAATTGCAGCAACAGATGCATCGGTTAATTCAGATCCCAGAACAAGAGAAAGCATTCGCAGCCCCCTGATTAATTGTATATTTGGACAGAATTTCATTAATATCTTCAACTGAGTGGGATGTTAGTAGCATTAACTCATTTCTTAAAAACAGAAGAAAGCACAATTAAGAAAGACATTTTCACTGATTATGCACACCATGATATCCCCATGATAAATCTATTATATATAACCTTTAGTCCAACAGTTAAAGGATCGGAATTTCAGATATTCATAACTTTGGGAATAAAATCAAGTTTTTATCAATGCCTAATTTTTATTAGTGTGTATACTTGTTGAGCATTGTAGTTATAATAATTGGTTTCATATTATTTCAGACACCATATTTGGCAGGCAGTATAAAATTCGACATGATCCTATGTTTGGTCTTTTATAATGGTTGGTTCATACAAAAGATAGTGCAAATACATAGAAAAAGAGTTAAAAACATTATAAATTCATAAAAACAGAAAGTTCAAAACATCACAGATTACAAACTTTTATAACAGATGGAAATTCAACACATGTGGCTAATGCCAATAACAACATGAAAACACACAATAAATTGCCAAAGAAAAGGCAAACCTCAATTGAGCAGCAGTAAGAGCAAGCACAGCAGCATGAGAAAGCCGCATTGAAGCTATATGGATGTTTTGTAATTTCAAGCAACTTCTTCCCAATCCTTCAATCATAGTTATGAGGTCAGTGCTGGCATTTTCTTGGCAAGAAAATTCAAGTGAAATCTCTCTCAGCTGCGGACAGTTAAATACCTACAATTTAGAAGCATTGGTTAGCAACTAGGATTCAATATGAATGCGACCTCAGGGTATAATCAATATCAATATCAATCACATCACAATAAATAACAACTGAGAAAGGTAACAATCACCATCTTAGACAGAGAGTGCAGATTTGATAGCCAAAGTGTAGCCAAACTAGATGAAGAGAGGACAAAACCCCCTAGATTGGAACAACCTTCCATCTTGAGGCTTTTGAGGTTTCTTTTGTCAGCAACAAATCGGCCTAGTTCATCCCTGCATTATCATAGTTGAACAACATATAAAGCTAATCAGCAGAAAGCATTATTCGTTACTTAACTATGCATATATGCTAATAATGTAAGCTCTAGCTGCACCCGAAGGCTTTAGTAGCTAGGCATCTAAAGAAATTAAACAGAAATCTGGGGGGGAAAATCTGATATTTAAATCTTCCATGGGACAAAACGAAAGTTGCACCTCTGCTGATAAAGGCAGAGTTACAATCTAAAACATGGCAATACACCATCGGGATTTCATCCATTTACATCGTGGCATTTGAACGATAAACAACATTTAACCAATTAACAATGCCAAACACGGATCTAAAAATCTAGGAATCATACAATAAATAATTAGTCATTGTGTCTTAACTAAACAACTTACTTGCCTCACTTTCACATTGTATAAAATTAAATTAGATCCAACATTAATTGCATACTTAGATGTTCAAGAACCGAAAACTCATTACACAAAGCAGCAAAAAAAAGGGGTTTAAAAAATTAAAAGAGAGGAGCATGAGTAATACCCATTGATCCGATTGGTTGCGGTGTCAAAGACAGAGATCTCCATAGACTCCAGATTAGGGCATGAAAATGCAATGCAAGCCAGCATGGTTGAATCAAAATCACTGCAAATTGAAACAAATCAGATTCATAAAATAAATAATACTATACAATCTTAGAACATATAAATAATACAGTACAAATCTTAGAACATATATAATACAATACAAATTTTTTCAAACAAATCAGATTCACAATCTCATTTATAAGATCCAATTTTTTTCATCATCCTTCTATAACCAAACTGATTAATTAATAAATTGAGATTCAGATTATAACTATTTTTATGTATGGATCTTCAGAAATCAACACACATATTTCAATTTACACATGCATTATATGATTTTACAGTATCAAACCATTAATTCTCGATTAAATTAGTCAATGTTATATAATTCATCAATTAATCTTATTCTTAACGTGGATCTGGAAAATTTCACACCTTTCCATTCTAAGCGAAAGCCTCAAAATCCCAGGACATTTCTGCAGCATCGATGCAACAAATCCAACATGAACCTTCACCGGAACCCTAAGCTTCAACTCCTCCGTCGCTTTCCACAGTTTCCTCGCCGTCTCCCTCCATCCCTTACACACCTTCGCCGCCGATAACAATCCCGCCGGCGGTAACCTCCTCAACACTTCCCACCGTAAATTCCCCGGCAAACCGCTGGAATCAAAATCCATATCTAGATCTAGTTCCAGATCTGGTTCTAGATCCAACAAATCTCCATCACCATCTCCATCACCATCACCATAAGCTTTATCGTCAAGCCTCAACAGATCAAGTCCACTGCCTCGATCGTCAAGACCGTCAAACGAAAGCGCTCGTCGGAGATTCGACGGCGGTTGACGAATCACCGAGACCGCAGACGGTACAGAAACGATAGATAACGATGAATCTACCGGCGTAGTGGTGGTGGTTGTGGTGGAGATTGGTGTTTTGATATTACAGTTATGTCCTTTTTTTGGAAGGCCACAACGTCCACAATTGTAACTGCCACGTTTCTTTCCTTTTTTTATATCGGAGCTTTCGGCGGTGTCGCCGCCGCGCGAAGATTGAGACGCGGCGGCGTTAATTGAGTGTTGCATTGTGAGGAACGAGAGAAAGAAAGATGAGAGTGCGAATGTGTTTTAATAAAAATATAAGAAGAACTAACGCGGGAGAGTTCGCGCGCTTTTGGTATTGTTTTTGACGCTAAAAATATTTAATTTTAATTTTTCAGATTTTTGATTTTTTAAAAAATGTGAATTTTGTGTTTCGTTTTATAGAGGGAGAATCACGTGCCTGATGACGCGGGAGTTGTTATCATCGGAGAAGAAAATCTTTTTTTATTATTATTATTCTTTTTATGTTATTTTTGTTTTTAAGGAAATTGTTTTATGTTTTTGAAAATATCTTCTTCTTTTTTTCAACGGTGTAATCACAACGTATCGTTTATTTATTATTTATTTGACAAAGATTTTATGGCTTTGAATGGGATTAAAATGGTTTGGTTTTTCGGATTTGGTGATTAATTGTTTTCCATGTAAACATTAAAACTTTTTCTCTCTTTCTATATTCATTTGGGTGTGATGAACATATCCATTTTTCTTTACACTATATAAAGATGATGGATAGCGTTGTAAAAAAAAATAATGAATAGCGTTTCGTATTTCGATAAATAAAGATGATAAATAATATCTTGTAGAGATGGTTTAGATGGTAAAAAGATAGTGATTGTCGAGTTTAAACATGTAACTCTGTATTTTATTTTGTAGTTAATGTGAACATGTTTTATCGCTTTACTCTTTTAAATAAAATGACATATGATACAAGATATATTTGTTCATTCTTAATGATTAATTTTCATACACACTAATATTTTAAAACTTTTACACTATCTACAAATCACAATCATATATATGTGTTACATTATATAAGTAGTTATAGTTAAAGTTAATGTAGCATATGAGTTGATCCTTTTACATTGAATGCTAATTCATGAGTCTCTTAGAACACCTCCTGGATATTTATTTATTTTTAGACCAAAGGAAAATATATTAAATTAAAAAAAATGATACATAGACCGGGGGAATACACGTCCTGGATATACTTAAAGTTTCATATACTATACCAAATAAAAACTATTAATATGTTTTTAATCGAATTTTAGTTTAAGAGTATAAACTCGTCTCATGAAATTTATTTATACAATCAAATTTTCAATTTTAATTATTATGTTACTTTGTTGCACTGCTTTATAAAATATCTCCATAAACATCAACATGGTGATATATAATTGAGTAAATACATATAAATATTGTAAATTGTTAGTAAATGGTATTTTTTTCATTTTAGTAAATGGTTTTTGAACTTATTAATTATTTGGTCAAAATTACATTTTTCTAAATTTTAATTGATTCATTATTGGGCATGTTTTTCAATGAAATGCTAATGTAATACAAATCATTATTATAAACAAACATTAAAAGGAGGCTTGGGCCAAGGGACGGAAGGGTAGGCAAGACAGCACGGAAAATCAGTTCCTTTCGTCAAAGTTTGTTAGGAAGTATCGGTCGACGGAGGAGGATGTGAAGTGGGCATCAAGTGGTTTGATAGGCACGGTGTTAGACGGTGAATCTATTCCGCTCATTCAATGTAGGGTGGAGGATGCGGGCTTCAAGGACATTGATATTATACCACTTGGTGCCGACAAAGTTTTTATTCACTCGTTGTCTGGGGCTGACATTGTAAACATTGTTAATGAGGCTCGACATTTCTTTGATTTGATATTTTCTAATTTAGTGGGCTGGAACAATGTGGTGATACCTTTTCAAAGGGGAGCATGGATTCGCTTGTATGGCATTCCACTTCATGCTTGGAACGAAAACTTCTTTAAATTATGTGTCATTGAACGTGGTCGCTATCTACGTACAGATAAGTGTTCCTTAAATAGAGAAAGGTTCGACTACGCTAGAGTTTTGATTGCCACTTCGTCGTTGGATGTGTTGAACGGGACGGAGCAACTCCTTGTTGATGGTTCGCTGGTGGAGATAAAGGTAGTAGAAGAATGGGGTTTTAATTTGGGGGATGATGTTTGTTTATTCGACGAAGATAACAAGTCAGTCTCCGAATCTCAAGATGTGGAAGACAATCATCATGATTTGGATCTTGATAATAATGCGAGTATTCTGGCGGACAAAATTATTCAAGATTTAGTGGATGCAGAGGATGAGAACAGCGCTGATTCGGTTGTCAAAGAGAAGTTAAATGCGACGGTTACGGACTCTTTTGCGATGGGTGATAACAATGCTTCCTCAAGTAAGAGTTCGGACAGTCACAAGTGTGCTTCAACATCAGTTTTTCAGGCTGTTTCGTCTCAGGAAAACAGCGCTGCTGGTGGATCAGCTGTGAGGCAGAATTCGCATGTTTCGGCAGCACCATTCTTGAAGGAAACAGTGGCGGAAAAGGGGAAGCAACAGGATTTGGCAGCGGTCATTCACACTGATGCGGTCAAGTTGAACTACAATAATAGAAGAATTAAATCCACTTTGAATTCGGGGGGCACAACTGAGTCTTTTCATTCAGGTCCCTGGAGTGTGGAGTGGCTTGAAAATGTTCAACAAGGTGATATAGGGCTTGTCTCTTCGAAAAATAAGCGTCTTCGGAAAGTGGGGAAAGATATTAACGAAAATGGTGGGAGTTTAAAGAGAGGTGGTACTAAAGTGAAAGCGGGTGGTATTCTTCGTCATCCGGCCCTTACCTTGAAAAAGATGGCAAGATTACCAAGTACAGATAGACAAGAAGTTTTGAAGGTGTTACATAATTCTAAAATTTTGAGGGTACTGAAACAGAATATACGGAACCGCAAACGTCTACGGGAGAAAGTGACTAGGTCGTTGGAACAGGTACATAAAAGTTCTTTGAACGAATCATCATCTTCTGCTTCTGTGCATAATGATTGGAAGCATTGGGCTGTTTTACATGGTAATGAAGAGACAAAGGCGGCTGATGTTCAAGACATTGGAACAAGTATAGGTGTTTCTTTTAAAGGGAGTAATCATAACAATTTCAGTGTACTTTCCCGTATGAAAAAAGTTGAATTGGGGTCTGTGTTGACGCCTGTGCTAGAAGGGAGAGCAGAGGTCAGCGGGAGAGGGTAGAATGTGTAGTGTGGTGTGGGGTGGTGGGCGTGGTGGGTGTGTTTTTTGATGAAATTGGTTTCGTGGAATGTGCGGGGGCTCGGTGGGTTGGAGAAGAGAAAGGAGTTACGGAAACTGGTGGATGAAAAGAAACCTTTTATTTTATGTTTACAAGAGACAAAATTAGCGGTGTGTGATGAATTTTTATGTAATTCGGTGTGGGGTGATAATTATGATTTTTCTTTTCGTCCGTCGATGGGGGCTTCCGGCGGACTATTAACTATATGGGATGCGAAGGAAGTGGAAGTTTGGTCTTCGGTTAGTCGTGATCATATGCTTATAATTCATGGAAGATTTATTCGAAATAATGAAGAGTTCTATGTGTTTAATATTTATGCTCCTTGTGAGTCTCGAGCAAAACAGGAATTATGGGTTTCTTTGTCAGATCGGCTGCAGTTGTTAGGGGGCGCAAAGGTGTGTGTGTGTGGGGATTTCAATGCTGTCCGTAACGCAGAGGAAAGAAGGTCGGTTAGGGTTCACAGTTCAGCCCAGGAGATCCATCTTTTTAATCATTTCATCGATGAGAATGGGTTAATAGATTTGCCTCTATGTGGGAGACGGTTCACTTGGTACAAAGGGGATGGTGTTTCCATGAGCAGGATAGATCGGTTCTTGATTTCAGAGGCATGGTGTCTTCAATGGCCGAATAGTTTTCAGGTTGCTCTTTTACGGGGTCTCTCTGATCATTGTCCGCTGCAGTTGTCTGTGGATGAGGAAAATTGGGGACCCCGTCCGACTAGAATGTTGAAGTGTTGGCAAGAGATGACGGGCTATAAAAAATTTGTTCAAGAAAAGTGGCAATCTTTTCAAGTCGAGGGGTGGGGTGGTTATGTTCTCCGAGAAAAGTTAAAATTGATTAAGTGTGCTTTGATGGAGTGGCATATGGTTCATGTGAAAAATATTCCAGGCAAAATTGATGCTTTAAAATTTCGTCGTTCCGAGTTAGATGTCAAAGGGGAGGAAGGTGGGCTGCTGGAGGATGAAATTGATGAATTGAGAGGTTTAACGCATGACATTCACTCTTTGTCCCGAGTTAGTACTAGTATTAGTTGGCAACAGTCTCGGATGCATTGGTTGAAAGAGGGAGATGCTAACTCCAAGTATTTCCATTCTATGTTGTCTAGTCGGCGGAGAAGAAATGCTATTGTTTCTCTGATGG
>Ga0209282_1002038_pt1 | contig 11482 bp, 5 predicted proteins | sample Mtrugardesep15_FD_187529 | JGI IMG/M metagenome (GOLD analysis project Ga0209282, IMG submission 187529) | Root nodule microbial communities of legume samples collected from California, USA - M. trunc garden sep15 (SPAdes) (version 2) | ecosystem: Host-associated > Plants > Roots > Nodule...
GTTCTAACTTCAAGTAAAATCAATTCTACTACCAAAATCAATTCTCCTTTGTATCATTCAAACATAATGAAATCCCGAAATCACATCTTCATTTTTTAAACCAAAAATATTCTGCTGTCACCTTTTCTTTTTTTTTTCTTTCTTAAGCTTATCTCATTAATCTTAATTTCTTCTGGTAAAGGGGATGGTCTGAGTGAATCTCAATATTATCGTGTGCAAGTTAACAAAACGGTTTTTTTCTTTTTTTATTGTTATTGCGTAGTTCCTCCTCCCCTAAATAGATAATATTTCACTCCTATTTTCGAAGGAAAAAAAATCAAGATTGCTTCTTTAAATCGAGTTGAATATGTATGTCCCTAAAAATAAAACTAACAATTGTACACAAAAATATACCAACACCGACGATAAGCATATTCATATTCCCTTTCATCTCAACGTTTGTCATGTCCCTTCAAGACAACTATCCCCCAACCGTTGAGGGAGAAGCCATTCGTATTGGTCTCTTCAGAGTTCCCCAATCGGTGCAGGGTTTGCTTTTAAATTGATTCAAGATAGACTCTTGGTTGGTTGTGTAAAATCAAGTTTAAAACTTCAAAGCATATTGCATTAAAGTTGGGATATTATTAGAGCTTGTCCAACATTTTGAATGCATTTTTGAACTTCCAAGAAAAGAAGGATAATGCAATTCATTAGTTGGCAAGAACAATGTTATCTATGCTAGGATGAGTGGGAAAGTTCGACTACTGAATTAAGACATCATTAGACTACTGAAAGTTCGACTACTGAATTAAGACATCATCGCTTAAAACAACATATTCTGAGCTGAATCTAAGCATACCGACCAAGTGCCGAGTACTGAGCAAAAGTAAAACTTATAATCAAACATGCAAGTAATAAATAACATTGGAAGGGATCATTAGTGCAAATAAACATAGCAAAACTAGCACAATCGATTTAATATCTGGGTTCTCACTGAAGCTCCAAACATAAGTTTGATAAAACAGTAACATAACAGGCTAATCAAGCAAATAAAATATATCGGTACAGAAGTTTGAAAACAAAATTATATTTAAACTGTAACCAAAAATGGAAAAACTTAACGTTTCCCACCGCCGCCGCCCAATTTTGGACCCTTGGGCAAGCCACCCTTCTGAACATTGCCTTTCCCTGACTTTTGTGCCTTAGATGCTACTTCGGCCTTCTTGGCTTTCTTCTCATCCTTAGTTTTCTTTATCCTCTCCTTGATTTCACTGCAGGATTGACTCAGGTGATTAGATTTGTCATCAATAATTATAAAAGAAAAGACAGGAACAGATAAGACTAAAAACTCAAAAACAGTGATGAAATTACTTGGCTGATTTAAAAAAATATGAACATGTTAGAAAACAGCTAGTCCCTAAAATGAGTTCTCGATGAATAAGCATAACGAACATGTTAGAAAACAGCATGTCCCTCAAAAAAGAGGTCTCAACGAGTCAACATAATAAAAAGGAAACACACCGAAGAGCAGCTTCCCTAGCAGCATCCCGAACTTCGGGCTTCTCAGTTCTTTTCTTCTGAATGACTTCAAGTGTAGCACCAACAATGGACCTGGAGTATGGCTTCTTGGTGGCACGGCGCCTCTTCTTGACCGCTTCTTGAGCAATGTCCTGCACGCCAGATGCATAATATCAATTAACATGCATACAGTAAGTATTAAAAATTACTGGACAAGGCTATCTGATAGCATGTGTAATAAACTTGGAACATGATAAAATTAAGACAAATTCTACACAAGAACATCTAGGTTCATGGATGGATGTTTCATTTCAACATGTTCAGAAGCTTAATTTAGCTTTACATTGTAATTGTTCAATCAATATTACATACATCAGCTGAAGGGTTAAACAATCACCTTCTTGTGCTGCTTTCTGAACATGGCAGTCCATGTGAGCTTTGAAGGCTTCAAACGGTTGTGGAAATATCTCTTACATTTTGAGTTCACGAAGAGGAAAACCTGTAAAAACAACAAAAAACCTTATATCAGTAAAACAAAGATTGAACACAACAAAAGTAAACACGACTGATATCCATTGAAATAAGGAAATGCATCAACCCATAATTCAATTCAACATGGGTCATTTTTATCTCACCTGAGAATCACTACGAATAAATCTGATCCCTCTTCCTGGGTAAATCTTTGCACCACTGAATCTGCAGAGTTCAGTCCTGAAATGGAAATTTCAATTATTAACTTTCCCACACAGGATTAAATAAATTAAAAACACAACCACTATAGTTCAATCAAAATGCAGTAACAGTGAAAGGTCCAGAATCAACAATTTCCAACGTTCTTCAAAGTTACGCATCATATCTGAAGTACTTCTAATAGCTAATTTAAAGAATAACATTATCAGATTTCAAAAGCCACTCATTAAAAATTGAAATTGCATAAGGAAACCAGTTCCAAAAACATGTCTTAATTTTCAATAGCATCAAAAATTGCAAACAAGTTTTAATCTAAATCAACCAAAAAAAAATAACGGGTACTTGAAAATGTTAAAAATAATATGATTTTAGAAGTAATAATCATCACATTCTAAATAATAATAAATACCACAAAACCCTACAACAATCATAGAGCAATGTTTCTGATAAAATATGCCGCAATTTTACATTCAATCAAATTCTCAAATACAATGAAACTAAATCTGGATTCATCAACTAAACCCTACGGCAACAAAATAGAGAAAACAAATCAGCAATAAACCCTAAAACTGAATGTGTAAAAGATGGAAGAAAATGAAGAGGTAAAACTTACTTGAGAACCATGGCTGCTTCCTTGGTTTGGTGGCTGCTTCCTTCGTAAATGTAAACCCTAAAAACTAATATCAGAAGCTTTTGGTTTCAGCTCTCTCCTTCTATATACCCGTTTTCGTATTGGGCCCATTTTAAATAACCCGATCTATATTCAATTGTATTTTTAACACGCTATACTTGCCTCTCTTACCCCCCAAAATATTTTGGAATGAGTTTCTTTTTTTAAAATATAAACCAAACAAAAGGTTGACATACAAAAAGTTATGTGGTCATTATAATAAATATGGTTAAAATTTGTGTTTAATTTTGTTTGGTAAATAGTTAATAAACATTGCAATAATGTCTGATGTAGTAAAATTATTTTTAAATAAAAATCTGACATCGAATTTCGCAAAATGTTATATGGTCAATAAACTTATTTTTGATAAAAATTGATTAAATTATTGAAAGGCTAACACCCAACTAAAAAATTTAGTGGGGGCACGCCACTCTCAACTGGATGTAAGGGCATTTGTTTCTCCTTTGGTGGATTCGGAGAGATTGTGGGTGAAGTTTTTTTTCTTATAAAAGAATTTAGATGAGTTAGATCCCGATGACTTATCGTTACTAATTTATGGTTTTGTCTAACATGCGCGAGTAAAATAATTGTATCTTTTTATTGTTGGATTATAAAGTCAAATCATAAAATTGTCTCACTTGATACTTGATGGTATCAAAAAAAAAAAAAATTGTCTCACTTGATTTAACGATGAAAATTAATTTTTGCATTATGCAAAAATTGTCTCCCTTCTATACTATAAATTTAAACCCAAGACATACCTCAAATCCTACGTAATGTTGAATAGTTGAATCCAGTTCTTACAAAGACATACCTCAAATCCTACATTTGTTGGATGGATTGTGTGTGTTTCTAGTCTGAACAATAATGAAATAAGAGTGAGAGATTCATTTGCACACCGACCTTTGGTAAGCCTCTTGCTAATCTTTCACTGCTACCTTGTATGAAAGGTCAGATTCTGAGACTACAATAATTGAAAATATAAGCATTTTTTAACAGGAAAAAATATTTTAACAAGAATCTGTGCAAGTGCATATAAATTTTAAAGCATTTGCGTATTATTCAATTATTAACGTTATTGTCAAAAAAAAAGATATTAATGTTCAGATATGAGCATAGCATTTTGAAAAGAAGTTGTGAAAGTGTATATAAATTATACTCATGTTCAAATTTTCTTATAACTTGATTTTGATTGATTAAAGGAATATACAATTTCATTGATCGTGATGCTTAGTGTAAAATGTTTTATCCTTTGAAGATGAAAAACATGCAATGATCTTTAATCCTTTCAAAATGAAAACATGCAACGATTTATTAAATTGTGATTCTTTTTGAAGGATATTAAATTGTGATTGACGGAGACGGACTAATTAACTACTAACGTATTGATATTTGATTATAATTTTTAATTTAGCAAGTAGTCAACCATTCGAATAATCAACATTACATTCTCACAAATGAAATTAGATTTTAATCTCTTGAAACAAAAATCCAAGGTTTGAGTACTGTTAGAGATATACTTCAGTTAGCAACTCTTTTTTTATAGATAGATATTAAATTTCATTAATCTAAGCGTTGAATTTTTTATAATATCTTTCCCTCAATTTTTTTTATAATATCTTAGCAATCATGCATACCAAAATTTATAGAATATTTTTAAATCTATAAGCTTATTTACAAAGTGTTTGAGCAGAAAAATTACTCTTGGACCAAGTTGATCTTCACTCGTGTATTATTTGCATTCTATTTTCTTTAAAGGTTTTTTTTAAATCACCTTTGAAAAATGGTGGGTAAATTGTCCACCAACCAATGAAAATGAGCAATTTATTGGTGGGGTCAAGATAGTGCATGGATATCACCTAAAAAGATGAATGCTTATTGGTTGAGGTAAATTACCCACCATTTTTTCATGGGTACTCTAGTTGTCACCTTCTTTAAAACAATATTGGATTATCATTTCATAATTTTATTTAGTTTATAGATTAAGCCAATCAATCTCATCTGAATCATATTAAGTATTAGTTGGACTCGGATACATCATTGAATTTCTTTAGACACATTAACGTAATATTAACGTAATGTAAATCTAAAGAATTTATTAGATAAAATTTAAAATTATTGAGCTCTAACCTATTCCCCAACGCCAAATTGAATTTCTAATGCATCAAGGACTTTGAAGCAAAAAATTAAATATTGTATAGAGATACTACTCATGAGATGATATGATGTTTTAATTACTTTATTGCTTGTTGAAAATCATTTAGGTTGGTTGGAGGGTCTTAATTTGAGATCATGGAGTGTGTTTCTTCTCAAAAACTCATGTTCAATTTTCTATAATGTCAATATATCTATAAAAAAAATTAATGTTGGTAAAACTATTTGTGTTGAGTTGGTCTAATCATGTTACATTGCGGACGAAGATCTGGGTTCGGCAACGTCATATGGAAAGATAGCTTTCAGCGGTGAAAAATTGAGGGGAGAGAGTGGGGACCAACGTGATGTAATATGAGATGCCAAAGATTGATCACTGAACTATGTTTGCCATGGGTAACATGATTTCTTTATTATTGGCAACAACACATTTCTAGTACACGTGAAATTGCAAAGAAAATTCCAACCGCATATGCCATAGTCACAGCATGATACCTTTACAAAGTATGATTGGCTTAAATATATTAAGACAAAAGAAATCATGATTAGCACCAAAAAAAAAATTATAACCACCAAATCTGTTGTCAAGTTTAACTTGATTAACTGCGTAAGTGATTTGAACACTACATCTTTATCTAAAAATCTTATATATTAAATTTACGAGTCATCTTATTTATAAGTTGTTATTCAACCTCAATTATTTCGTTAAATATAAAATTTTATCTCACATTTGACACATCATAACAAATAGTCCGTGTGTGAATAGGTGAGTTGCCTATTATATACCCGGTAGTAAACTGTTGAACTCAAAAGAGAATAATTTTGGTAGAAAAAATATCTTCCGAATTTTGAAATGTCCACACCAATAGTAGGACCAATGGTATACTATCATTTCCAATTTTTTGCCAACTGAATGAATACCACAAAGTACAAACAAATGTAATGAGATGAGTGTTAGCGAGTAGCTAACACTCAACCACAAACTCTTATAGAAGGGAAGGCAATCACGCCTTGTTTATTGAATACAGAAAGTGACCTTCAAATGTAGCCAACAAGGAATTGGCCACATAGAAACATAAACATTGAATGAATACACATGCTTCTTGTACTATACACTAAATTCACAAAGCTTCTTTCACAGACTCATTGAGTGACTACACAACACAATATATATTTTCAGAAAAATAAAGATATCACACAGATGCTACACCATTAGGAGAAAGTGTTAACAAGTAGTTAACACTTAACTGCAAATTGTGCTGCTTCAATGACTCTAGGACATGCTATTGATAGCTTTATTTATTACTTGAAGAAAATGGATTCTTCTTGTTGGTCAACTAGGTATTGACCAGCATTCATCAACGCTGCCTTTGTCCTACCTTAAAATTTATACAAGCTTTTTCACATAGACTCCATAATGTGCACTTTTTTGGTCATCCATTGCACTGCATTCACAAATCACTCGCTGCTACAAAAGCCTAAAAATCCCATAAATTCATGGTTCTGTATCATATGAATGCTCTTTTCAATGCCAATTACACCTGAAAGAAAAAGTGTTGCATTACTTTTACTACTTCTATGTATTATACTGTAACTTAAGTGCATGTGTAATTGAATCTGATTGATTTACCCATGGTGAGAGCACTAGCAAAAATGACCCCTGAGAGGATGAATACAATGATTGAGGCTCTCCCAAGAATTCTAAGCAATTTTCTTACAAATAACTGTCCCACAAAGCCAGCCAAAACAGACACTGTGAAGAGGTACAATGCTGCAAAACAAATACCGTACAATGTTTTCATATAATCAGAATAAAACAGATTAGATTGTTTCAGTTCATTGTTTTTAAATGTAATTTAAAATGTGTTTCGTAAAATGAAGCAGTCTTGCACCTATTAATTTCTATATAGTTCTCTCGCTTTCTCTCTTACAAGACACATGGTGAGAACTGAGAATTAATCAGGCATGGTAGATTAGAAACAGATTTAAGGTTTAAGAGTTAATGAAAGGTACCATAGGGAATGGGGAACCTCTTGAGTAGGTAGAATTCAACCACAGACAATGATGATGAAAACATCATCACAAATGTCGCTGTTGCACTAGCAACCTGCAATTTAAATCCTTGTAAGTTAAATTGCCTAAGTTTTTAGCTTAAAATCAAACTGCGTCATGCATGTGAAGGGATTTGGGTTGTGTGTAGGCATAATCTAATGCAGTCATGCAGTCAGCCACATCGGTGGCAATTGGTTAAGATCGAATGTTCCAGATAAAATACCAAGCTTGATGTCCATTCTTAATTCAACGGCCACCGGGGTAGCTAGGTACGTGACTGTATGAGACTGTGACTGCACAAAATCCAAATCCACATGTGAAAGTGTATGTCTATATGTACTGTACCTGAGGGATGACACCAATCTCAATGAGAAGAGGGCCCAAAATGAATCCACCTCCAGAACCAAGTAGCCCTCCAACTGTCCCACCTAAGATTCCACAGAGTGCACAAAACACAATGTGCAACACAGTCCATTCAATTGAAGCTTCACATATACATTCCAGGTTTCCTGTACTCATCCTCTTCTTGTAATCCTTGTACAACTTCATTGCTTCATACCAAAATACCACTAGTGCAATAGGAAACTGAAACAGAAAGAAAAACATGCATGGTAATAAGCTAGTATTCTTTTAAAAAAGGTCCTTGATCGTGCGACTTAGATCAGGACATCATCGTTTCTGATGTTTCCGTTACCACAACAGAACGGCAATTGAGGCAACACAAACCCAAATTAACTTCATCATTACATGATAAGTTAAGTAACAAATTGTACTTATGAAATTAGTGTTATTATCATACACACCTGTAAGGAGAAAAGGACCCAATACCATACACTGCAGACCTTGACATCATTCTGCAAACCAAAAGCATATTATATAGATTTTTAAAAACAATAAAAATTAAATAAACTTGTGATGTTAATAGAAATAGTAGAGATGAATTTACCTTAATGACTTGAAGTAGTAAGAAAGAAACCCACACAATCATTAACACCAAAATCCTTTTCCACTTAAGGTTGGAACAGAATATTTGCTGTTTTAAGAAACATTAAAATAAAGAGTCAATTTCGTACCAACCAACAAGTAGATGAAAGTTTTATAAGTTTGTTTAAACTAAGAAGTTTTAATACCATAGGAGTCTTCTCTTCTCTAGGTACCAACGGATCATATTCCGTGTCGATTAGAACTGCATATTTCAGGAAACAAAAAGTTAGCATCACTCCATATGAATCCAGATGTGTATATTTTCCATTTATTGATTAATTTGAAAATACTAATACACCTAATGAATCCAACATAAATTTGAAAATAGATAAGATTTTCTTACGTTCCCCACGAGAATTAACAAAAGTTGTTTGTGCCTTTGCCATTTCTTTCTGCAATTAACAAAAACAGAGAAAAAAGAATATTGAGTATATTCAAATGAGTTATAAAATATTCAGTCTTAAGATGTGAAACTTTTACCTTTAGAAGAGTCTCTTCTTTCCACATCTCAGTTCCCTTAAAGAAAGACCTTGAAGAAGTTCCTATCCAAAAAGAAAAGACATATATTCGGTCAAATTTGAACTAAGAAGAAGTGATTGAAATGAAAGGAAGAAAAAGTAACAAACCTATGAAGAGAATAATGATAAGGACAGTGATGAGCCAGTAAGGGAAAACAACACTAAGAGCAACACCAACAGTAATACCAAGCATAAGCATAGGTTGAAAAAGAAGAGCTAGATCATAATCCAATATTGGAACATCTTTTGTTGGATGACGCACTCTTAGGTTGTAAAATACAGAAGATGTTGATGCTCCCATTATCATGCCTATAACAGAGTCAACAACACAAAAACTTAGTTACAACAACTTCCTCTGTTTCTAATCAAGCATTGAAATGAAAACTTCAATAACACAAACACTTCTGATTGACGGTGTGTCTGATATACATGACACGCATGTGATTATATTCAATTCATTCATTTTCTCAAATTATTATCAGTGGCCATGTCTTAGTATCATGTCCGGTGTCTATGTTTGTGTTTTATAGTTGTAAAAGGGATTAATTACATTTGGAAAGAGCAGCAGCAGACTTGGTATCAAAACCAATAATAAGAGTAAGCATAGGAACAAAAATGCCACCACCACCAACACCACCAACGGTTCCAAAAGCAGATCCTAGAAAACCAATAATTGTGGCCAAAGCAAGTCTCCAACTAGCTTTCAATTCCTGCCACGAAAGAAAAACACAGCGTTAATGTTTTTAACCGCACAAACGAACTATTCGATAAAATAAACTACCTGAGAATGTGTGAGTAACATACGGGCCAAGATTTATCGGTTTTGGATCCGTAAGAGCCATGGAGTTGAAGGGATAGAGATGAATTTGTGTGTTCATTGGTATTTTGGGTGAGGTAAAGAGCGGAGAGAATCGCGACGGAGAAACCGGATACGAGGTAGATGATTAATGTTTTGGTGGAAAATGACATGGTGGTCAAATTGTGAATGAATTTCTGGAACACCAACAAAAGACACAGAGGGAATGAGTAACGTTGTTATGGCATGTGTCGTCAGTCTTTAAAAAAAAAATGATAGGGAGTACTACAAATATGATAGGGATCCAACACCAGGTACCAATTTTTTATTTATTTTTAGGATAGGTACCAAAATAATATTTAATTTCATCATTTTTTTATTTTTCTAATTATTTTATTTCTGAAACATTTTTAGATATAGTTTTTTTTTAGGGATTTTTATATTTGATCATTAATCAATCTAATGCAAGCTATGTATTTTATTTGATTAGATCATATATTTCTCCTGATAAACAACTTAAATTAAACCAAATCATATCATAAATACTCAAGAACGGGTGAGATGTAACAAGTCTCTTCTAGTTTAACCAACGTCCTGGATTTGAATCCAACTTATGGGCATGCAGTAGCGTTAAAACTTTTAGAAAGAGTTTGTCGTTCATTTGGGTCCCACGATACTCGAGGGATTATTCTCAGCAGTTGCGCGCGGATGATAAGCAGTTAAAAAAAACATCATAGATGTTTTGTAGTGATTTTATCTATAATTTGATTTTCAGTTTTTCTTTTGTTTGGTGGCGTTGATGTTATTATCCATTTTTATGTAATTATTGACTTTGTAATTTTATTTTTTGTAGCAAAGGCAAAGTTTCTTTATTTCATTCAAAATTAAGGAATACAAAGTAGGCATTACACGATAAAAAATATGGAGATTAGGATGAGATAACAATACTCTAACAATACCATGAGCAACGTCATTTGCTTTCCTCCTAACACAAGACATTGTAAAGTCGAGTCTATTAAATAAGAGACTTCTACATTGGATTACAAGGTCACCAAACTCATTGCTTGGAGAAGAGGTGGAGTTGAGGGCACCAGACAAGAATTTTCAAATGGTACAGCATGCATCCCATTTGAAATAGCCACTCTAATTACGTCAAGTAAGCCTAGAGAACCGGCCACCAAAATTGTGGCTGATGAATGGTAAAAGTCTGATTTTACAAGAAAAAAGTCGCGAAAACAAATACCATGAGGTTTGGTCCAAGCGTGATCAAAAATTGCATGGTGGATCAATGCCTTTTCTTGATGTATCCGACACCATTCATTGAGGGTGTCCTTTGCTCAAGTGACGATAAAAGATGGAGTAGTATTTGTGTCCTCCCAAAGTTTGGAATTACGACTTTTCCACAAGCTCCATAGGGTCATTGCAACTAGTGTTTGTTGTTGCGGGTGCAACCTGTCAATTAAGTCAAAAAACATAGCAACACAATTATTAGTCATAAGTAGCAGATCTTAGGGAATACCAAGCAGATCCCAACAGCTGATTGCTTTCAGACAGACGAAGAAAACATAGATTTGATTCGACTAATTGCTCACATAATACACAAGAATTGTCACAGGAAATACCACAAGCAAAAAGATTAGAACGTGTTGGCAGACATTGTTGGGCAAGGCGCAAAGAAAGGTTTGAAATCACGATGGAGTTTGCAATTTCCAAATAGAATTCCAGCAAGAATCACGTTGAACAGGGGTAGCAACAACTATAAGGTCCAAACAAATGTGATATGCCTCAAGAGGGTCGTGCCAACTTTTGTTTCAAGTCCTTAAAAAGAAAGTTATGTTTTACGGGCATATATTAAAAAAACTAAAAGTTAAAGTTTTGTATTGAAAAAATCAATATTTCAACTTTAAAAAGTTAAATAAAAGATTTTTATATCATTTAAAATATTTGGTGATTTTTTTGTGTGTTAATAGTTTTAAAAATCGGACCGGTCGTCGACTTGGTAAGGTCACTGGGTCACCGAGTCAATGGTTCAACCATTGGGTCATTGGTTGAACCGCATGACAGAACCGGATTAAATCGGATAGCTCGGATTTATAACTCGGTCTCTATAAAAAAATGTGTACT